>ENA-UESI01001906-UESI01001906.1-human-gut-metagenome-genome-assembly--contig:-NODE-1906-length-11950-cov-4.099554_pt1 | contig 11950 bp, 10 predicted proteins | sample MGYA00243005_ERZ508006 | MGnify/ENA primary metagenome ERZ508006 (study PRJEB26167, sample SAMN06115436) | human gut metagenome | host: Homo sapiens | place: China:Shandong | collected 2015-06-10... | reverse complement strand
AAGTCGAACTGCAATCCCTTATTTAGTTTTTTTTGAGGTGGCCGTTGTAACGCAACCTTAGGAGGCGGTCGCTCTATCCAACTGAGCTACGCGGGCCTATGAAATTACGGGACTAAAACTGGTTTCCGTACACCTGCGCCCTCGGAGTGGGGCGCTCTGTTCCCTACCTAGGAAGCGAACACTGCTATCCAGCTGAGCTACGGAGGCATGCCCCTTAAATCCAATAATTACAAAGGAAATCTCCTCTACAAGAAGGTTGGAGTACATAGGAAGCCATGTTGTTCTGATATCCAGGCGGCATTTATTGTAACTGATTTTTATGTCCCTGTCAACGCAATTTCATTTTCTTCTCTTTTTCCCTTTGGACTCATGGTTTCTAACTCTGTCGATTTCACCAAGCATTCATACGAACAGGAACATATGATAAAGTAAATAAAGAGATAAATTTTAATTTATCAGGCAATGGGGCTTTCTTCTGCCGCCCTTCCTTGTCGGAGGCAATGCTTCTCAGAAGAAATTCTATGCAAAGCAAGGTGGCCGACAGCGAAATCGGCCGCCTTGCTTCTCCTGATTTCTATCCCTCAGGAACCTGGGCGATCATAAGATAGCCCGAACCCGAATGACATTTGCTAGCTGGCGCACCTCGTCCACCACGCGTTGCTCCAGCGGTGCCCCCAGATCAACCATCGTGTAAGCCAGGTCTCCCTTGGACTTGTTGCTGAGGTTTTCGACATTGATCCCGTCTCTGCTCAGCAGCGCCGTGATATTGGCCAGCATGGCCGGTACATTCTTATGGATCACGCAAAGCCGCATCAGGCCGCTGCGCTCCATGACCACCTCTGGCAAGTTCACAGAATTGTGAATGTTGCCGTTTTCCAAATAGTCCTTCAGTTCGTCTACTGCCATGGCGGCGCAGTTCTGTTCACTCTCCGGCGTAGAAGCGCCCAAGTGAGACATCGCCACCACATGGGGCGTCTGTACCAGTGCGTTATTGGGGAAATCTGTCATATAAGCCGCGACCCAACCAGAATCCAGCGCTGCTATCATCGCCTCATCGTCCACAATTTCTCCTCTGGCCAAATTGATAAACCGTACCCCCCGCTTCATCGCAGCAATGGCCTTTTCATCAATCATCTGTTTGGTCTGAGGCGTATAGTGAATGTGGACCGTAATATAGTCCGCACGCTTGTACAGCTCTCGGATATCCTGTACCACATGAACATGGCGGTCCAAACGCAGGGCAGCGTTTACCGAAAGATACGGATCATATCCGTAGACGTCCATGCCAAGGGCAATGGCCATGTTCGCCACCAAGGAACCGATGGCACCCAAGCCAATAATCCCCAGCGTCTTTCGATACAGCTCCGGACCTACAAACGCGGATTTTCCCTTTTCCACCACCGTGGAGACCTCCACGCCGGCTTTTACCTGCTCCCGAACCCACTGGATAGAGCCATCTACATCGCGGGAGCTCATCAGCATAGCACACAGCACCAGCTCCTTCACGGCATTCGCGTTGGCACCGGGGGTGGAAAACACCGCCACGCCGGCCTCGGAGCAGCGGTCAATGGGAATATTATTGACGCCTACTCCCGCCCTGGCAATGGCCAGCAGGCTCTCAGGAAATTCATAATCCAGCAAAGGTGCAGACCGGACCACGATGCCGTCCTCTCCAGCCACCTCGCTGCCAACAGTATATCGATCCGACTCGAACCGTTCCAGCCCAACGGGGGAGATTTTATTCAAGATTTTGATCTGATACATGACGTTTCCTCCATATCAAACGGGGCTATGATACAACTCGATAACTTGGTGATTTTATTATAGGGCCGCGTTGAAAGTCGGGTCAATAGAGGGAAAGCCAAAAAAAATCCGCCTGATGGCGGATTCTTTGTGAAAAAAGGTAGTATCTTTCAAAGGAGTCCCACCACTGATCCATCCAAAGGCAAATGATCAGAGCACGTGACGGTCCTGCGCGTCCGTGATGATGTGAAGATGGATAGAAGACCACCTACGAACCGTCCGTGAGCGGCCTATCGCCTTACAGGGTTTTCTGCTGCACAAATTCCTGGATTCGCGCAAAGGTCTCCTGACTCAGATCGTGCTCCACACGGCAGGCATCTTCAGCAGCTTGTTCCCCACTCACGCCCAACCGCACAAACAGCTCTGTAAGGACCTTGTGCCGCGTATATACCCGGCTGGCAATCTCCAGCCCGCTGTCATTGAGCGTAATGGCGCCATCCGGTGCCATGGAAATATAACCGTTTTCCCGCAGCTTTTTCATGGCAATGCTGACGCTGGGCTTGGAATACCCCAAGCGATTGACGATATCAATGGAATGTACCTCTCCCCGCTGCTCCTGCAGGATCAGAATCGACTCCAAATAGTCCTCTGCAGATTCATGAATGACCAGCTCAGCCACCTCCTTGATCCATCCGCTCCATTCAAGGCTTCCAGTAACATTTTCTTTCATTTTATCAAATTTTCTTTAAAAGTGCAAGGTAAATCCTTCCCTCTCCTTCGCAATCTCTTCGATAGCCGACACCGCACGGTCGATTTCCTCCTCCGTGGTGGCGTGCCCCGGTGTGAACCGTACAGTTCCCTGAGGATAAGTCCCCAGGGTCTGATGCGCCTTAGGCGCGCAGTGCAGCCCGCAGCGGGTCTCGATCCCCCAGCGGTTCTCTAGTTCGTAAGCCGCCTGTGCGTTGTCCAGGTGCAGAAAGTCCACGGACACCACTGCGCCTCGTCCCTCCGTGCCGGGCCTGCCCACCACGCGGATATCCCGGATGCGGGCCAGCCCACGCAGAAGCTGATCCGTTCTGGCTATGGACCTCTGGCGCAGAGTATGAATCCCCTGCCGTTCCACATAGTCCAGCGCTGCCCGGAGGCCGAAAATTCCCGGCAGATTCAGCGTCCCCGCCTCAAAGCGGTCCGGCAGAAAGTCCGGCATCGTCTCCAGGTGGGACTGGCTGCCGGTGCCGCCTGCCAGCAGGGGCGTTACCTCCATTGCCATCTCCCCGGTAATCAGAAAGCCGCCGATCCCCTGAGGTCCCAGAAGTCCCTTATGCCCTGCAAAGGCCAGGGCGTCCACCCCCCAGCCAAGCATATCCACTGGGAAAACGCCTCCGGTTTGGGCGCAGTCCAGAATCATCCGGACGCCGTACCGCCTGCAGAGCGCCGCTGCTTCCTCCGCCGGAAGCAGCGTGCCGCAGACATTGGAGGCATGAGTCATCACCAGCGCCCGCGGCCTCCTCCGCAAAGCCTCCTCCAGCCGCTCCGGCGGCAGGGAGCCGTCCCGCTCACAGGAGATGATCTCCACCTCCACTCCCGACTGCGCCAGCTGTGCCAAAGGGCGCAGAACCGCATTATGCTCCATGGAGGTGGCCGCCACCCGATCACCGGACCGCAGAAAGCCCTTGAGCAATATGTTCAGCGACGCGGTGACGCCGCTCGTGAAAATCACACTCTCCGGCCTGTTCCATCCAAACAGGCGGCAAAGCCGCTCCCTGGTGTCCAACACCACTTCCGCGGTGTGATAGGCAGCCTCGTAACCTCCACGGCCGATATTGACCCCTACTTGGTCGATATAGTCCGCCATAGCCTGCCCCACACCAGGGGCTTTGGGGAAAGCGGTGCTGCCATAATCCAGGTAAATATGCTCCATCCGGCACCTCCTGTGGTGTATTGATGAACATTATAGCAGGGATGTCCCCTGGAGGCAAACCGCCTCCTATTAATTTTTTTAATAGCGCATCCATCTATTGGGAAAAGCAATTTTACAAAGCCCGCCAGATTTAGTAAAGTAGAAGAAACATCATGATTAGGAGGCCTTTCATCATGGGTGGAAAGAAAACGCTTCTGGCATCCGGCGCTCTGGTGGGACTGTGTGCAATCCTCCTGACCTATTTGGGCAACCCGGCTAATATGGGCTTTTGCATCGCCTGCTTTATACGAGACATCGCCGGCAGCCTGGGACTGCACCGGGCAGAGGCTGTGCAGTACATCCGCCCGGAGATCATCGGCATTGTCTGCGGCGCCTGTATGATGGCCTTTGTAAAGGGCGACTTCTCTCCCCGCGGCGGCTCTTCTCCTGTTCTGCGTTTTGTACTGGGGTTCGGTGTGATGGTGGGCGCGCTGGTGTTCTTAGGCTGCCCTTTGCGAATGGTGCTGCGTCTGGCCGGCGGCGACGTCAACGCGCTGGTGGGGCTTGTTGGCTTTGTGGCCGGTATCCTGGCCGGTGTGGTATTTTTGAAAAAGGGCTTTTCTCTAGGGCGCAGCTACCGCCAAAACAAGGGCGAGGGACTGGGCCTTCCGATTGCCAACGTTCTGCTTTTGGTCCTGCTGCTCGCCACTCCTTCCTTTCTCTTTTTCAGTGCGGAGGGTCCTGGCTCTCTTCATGCCCCCCTTCTCGTCTCTCTGATCGCCGGTCTTGCCGTGGGTGCCGCCGCACAGCGCACACGCCTTTGCATGGTGGGTGGTATCCGGGATGTGGTGCTCTTCCGAGACTGGACCCTACTCTCTGGTTTTCTGGCCATTTTTGTGGTGACTCTGATCGGTAACGCGGCGCTTGGAAACTTCCATCTCTCCCTGGCTGATCAGCCAGTGGCCCACACGGACGGTCTCTGGAACTTCCTGGGTCTGGCCGCTGTCGGCCTCGGCTCCGTCCTTCTGGGCGGCTGCCCTCTCCGCCAGCTGATTCTGACCGGAGAGGGCAATACGGACTCCGCCATGGCCGTGCTTGGCATGCTGGTGGGAGCCGCCTGCTGTCACAACTTCGGTCTGGCTTCCTCCACCGCCGGCGCAACGCCGGCAGGTGGGATCGCCTGCGTGGCCGCACTTGCCGTGATGGTCATCATCGCCTTGTGCAACATGCCGAGAAAGGCGTAACATCCTCTTTTATCAGTGATGATTGCGAAAGGAGTCATATCTGGATGGAAACCATCAAAGTAGATGCCCGAGGGCTCTCCTGTCCCCAGCCGGTTCTTTTGACAATGGAGGCTTTGAAGCAGGACGCAGCCCGCTATGAGATTCTGGTAGACGACCACACCGCCCAGCAGAATGTCACCCGCTATCTCCAAAAGGCGGGGAAAACGGTGACGGTCTCCGAGAGCGGCGACAGCGTGACGCTGAGCGCGGAGTAAGGCATGGAGACCTATATCGCAACCTTTTTCTCCCACTTTGGAGCGGTGCGCTTTGGCCGGCAGCTGCGGGAGGCGGGGATCGACTGCGCCCTGATGCCTGTCCCCCGGCAGGTCAGTTCCTCCTGCGGCACCTGTGTCCGCTTCACTGCAAAGCCCCCTCCGCCTCTGCCAGCCGAGGGAGATTGGGAGTGCCTGTTCTGTCAGGTGGGAAACAGTTACATGGAGCTTCAATCTAATTTATAAATAGACAGAAACCGCCTCTCCTAGGCTGGGGGGCGGTTTTATCATTGTATTTTTAAATAGAGTTATATTATTTTATTTTTTTGTCTTGTACATCTATTAAAATTTGCTATAATGGAATGGATAGAACGCAACAAGGAGGCGGAGGATGGATACCAATATGCTCTTGAAGAGCATCCCGAAAATTGACGATCTGCTGCGCCGTCCAGAACTGGCGTCCCTCTCTCCTACCGTGGCTGTGGACCTTGCCCGCCAAACGGCGAAGGAGGTGCGCGAGGGTCTTCTCTCTGGTGAGCTGCGGACTGTCCCCTCGGAGGCGGACTTCTGCCGGACCATCCTGATGCGGGCCGAAGACCGTCCCCGCCTGCGGGAGGTCCTCAACGCCACCGGCGTTCCGCTGCATACGAACCTGGGCCGTGCGTGTCTCTCGGAATCCGCCGCCCAAGCCGCCTGGGACGCGGCCCGCCGCTATTCCAATTTGGAGTACGACCTGGACACCGGTGGCCGAGGCTCCCGCCACAGCCGGGTAGAGGCGCTGCTGCGCACCCTTACCGGCGCAGAGAGTGCTCTGGTGGTGAACAACAATGCTGCTGCAGTGCTATTGGCTCTCAGTGCCATCGGCAACGGCGGCGAGGTAGTGATCTCCCGGGGAGAACTGGTGGAGATCGGCGGCTCCTTCCGGATTCCGGAGATCGTGGCCCAGTGCGGCTGCCGCCTGCGGGAGGTGGGCGCCACCAACAAAACCCATCTGAGGGACTACCGGGACGCCATCCAACCAGAGACCCGAGCTCTTTTGAAGGTCCATACCAGCAATTACCGCATTGTGGGTTTCAGCGGAAGTGTGTCTTTGTCCGATCTGGTGGAGCTGGCCCATGAGCGGGGCCTGCCAGTCATTGAGGACCTGGGGTCCGGGTGCCTGCTGCCCCTCCCCGGCGGCGAGCCCACCGTGGAGGAAAGCGTAAAATATGGCGCAGACATCGTCACCTTCAGCGGTGACAAGCTGCTGGGCGGCCCCCAGGCCGGAATTCTGGTAGGCCGCGTCCAATGGCTGGAGCCTTTGAAGCGCCACCCCCTGACCCGGGCACTGCGAGTGGACAAGCTGACCCTGGCGGCATTAGAGGCCACACTGGAGGCCTATCGGGACCCCCGGCGGGCTGCGGATGAAATTCCAGCGTTACGGATGCTGACCGTCCCTCCAGATACGCTGCGCCGCCGTGCGGAGGCCCTGGCGGAGCTGCTGGCGGGCCTTCCCGCGGAGATTGTGGAGACGGAGGAGCCAGCCGGGGGTGGGAGCCTTCCTGATACGGCATTGCCGGGCTTTGCCGTAGCGATTGCTCCTGCCGCCTGTTCCGCTGCGGAGTTGGCGCGGAGTCTGCGGGCAGCAGAGCGCCCTATTATTGTCCATGTCCAGCGGGAGCGCTGTCTGCTCCACCTGCGGACCCTATGGGATGAAGATTTTGCCTATCTTGCCAGAACCATTCGGGGGGTACTTTTATGAAACACGTGGTCATTGGTACTGCCGGACATGTGGACCACGGGAAAACGGAGTTGATCCGAGCCCTGACCGGCATCGATACGGACCGATTGCCGGAGGAAAAGGCCCGAGGGCTCACCATTGAGCCGGGTTTTGCCCATCTGGATTTTGAGGACGGCTCTCAATCCGGCATCGTAGACGTCCCAGGACATGAAAAATTCATCCACCACATGCTCTGCGGTGCCGCTGGCATGGACTTTGTCATGCTGGTGGTAGCTGCGGACGAGGGTTGGATGCCTCAGACCGCCGAACATCTGGAAATTCTCTCTCTCCTGGGGCTGCGAGAAGGGCTGGTGGTCCTCACCAAGGCAGACCTGGTAAATGCCGACCGGTTGTTAGCGGCAGAGAGAGAGGCCCGGGAGCAGGTCCGTGGCACCTTTCTTGACGGAAAGCCGGTCACGGCAGTCTCCGCCCGGACAGGTCACGGAATCCCTGGTTTAAGGAGCCTGCTTCAAAACATGGTTCAACGTGTCCAGGAGCGGAACCCCCTTCTTTCCTTTCGGCTGCCGATTGATCGGGTCTTTACCGTGGAGGGGTTTGGCACTGTAGTGACTGGCACGCTGTTAGAAGGCCGTATCCGCTGTCGCGGCGTGGCAGAGCTCGCGCCCTCTGGCCGTGCCACCCGAGTGAGGGGACTGCAGGTTCATGGCCGGGATGTTTGGGAGGCCGAGGCTGGCCAGCGAGTGGCGGTGAATCTGGCAGGTGTCAAAAAAAGAGAGCTCCATCGGGGCGATATACTGGTTGCTCCTAGCTCCCTCCCTGCAAGCTTGATGGCGGATGTACGTCTCCAGCTTCTCCCCTCCTCCCGCCGAACGATCCGCACAGGCACTCAGGTTCATCTATACCACGGAGCCTCCGCACATCTTGCTCGAGTGGTCCTTTTGGAGTGTGGGGTGCTGCATCCTGGCGAGAGCGCCTATGCCCAGCTTCGCCTTGCGGAACCCTTCGCCGCAAGATGCGGGGATCGCTTTGTCATCCGCTTTCTCTCGCCGCTGGAGACCATTGGCGGCGGAGTGATTCTGGACCCGTTGCCATGCCGCCACAAGCGCGGAGACCCGGCGGTGCTCTCTGCCCTGGCGGTTCTGGAGAAAGGCGATGGCGCGCAGCGCATTCTGCAGGTCCTGGCAGCCGGTGGGATGCCAGCCCTGGCGGAGCTTTCCAAGGCTCTTGCTCTGCCTCCGGATTCCCTGAACTCGGAGCTGCGGCCCCTGCTCAGCCGGGGAGAGGTTCTGGAACCGCTGCCACGCCGCTACCTCTCCGCCGCTGCTTTGGAGCAGTTTCGTATTCGCTGCTGCGGCATTCTGGAGCGTTACCACACCGCTCAACCGCTCCACTCCGGCATTCGCCCCGCAGAACTGCGCCAAAAGGCGCTCGCCTCTCTTGATGCGGACGCGGCCAATGCCGTCTTGTCCATGTTGGTACAGTTGGGAGAACTTCAGCGCGCCGGAGAGCGCTATGCGCTGCCAGGGTTTCAGGTGCGTCTGACCCGCCGTCAGAGCACGATCCGTGAAACGCTGCTGGCCCTATGTGAAAAAAGCAGCGCAAAGGCTGTCAAGTCAGAGGACTTGCTGCGGGGATTTTCCCTGCGGGATCAAGCGGACTGCCGCCAAGTGCTGGAAAGCCTCCTCACCGGCGGAGAGTTGATCCCGCTGACCCAGGGACTTCTCTGCTCTGCCGCGGAGATGCGGCGCTGCCGCCAAACGGCGGAGGCGTGGTTTACTGCTCACGAGACTTTGACGCTGGCCCAATTTCGGGACCTGCTAGGCTCCTCTCGGGATTACGCCCTGCTGGTGCTGGAGTTCTGGGACCGCCAGGGTCTCACCCAGCGGGAAGGCAATGCCCGCCGTCTGGCATCAGATTCCTTTTTTACATGGGAGTAGCTGGGTGCTGGTGTGCCCCCTGGTCTTCAAAACCAGTGTGGGCGGCGAGCGGCCGCCCGGGTGGGTTCGATTCCCACATACCCCCGCCACATCGTCGGCGCAAAGCTCCACGTCTGTTCTCTCCATCAGACCGAACAGACTTTCCGCCCGCTTCCTTGCGCCTCTTTTTCCTTATGCAACCATCAGCCTCGCTGGCCCTCCCCTATTTCTTATACAATTCTCCGCTCTCCGCGCTGTTCTTCGTGTGGGCAGAGAAAAACGCCGCATAAGCGGCGTTTTCCTCTCTCATTCTAAAACAAGATACGATGCTTGCAGCGGTTCCACCCGGCCCACAATCACACTGTGGGGTGCAAATTCCCGCAGCGCTGCCAGAAGCGGCTCTGCCCGCTCTGCAGGCAAAGCTGCCAGAAGACCACCCGATGTTTGAGGATCGGCGCACAGGTCGGCAAGAGCCTGCTCCGTCTCCTCCAGCCCCTGTAGATCTGGTCGGACATGGTCCAGGTTCCGATATGCTCCAGCAGGGATGATTCCCATCTCCGCCAGCTCCCTGGCCCCTGGAAGCAGCGGCAGCGCTTGCGTGTACAGCCGGAGCGTCACGCTGCTGCCCGCAGCCATCTCCAGCGCGTGGCCCAGCAGTCCAAAGCCGGTGACGTCTGTGCAGGCGTGCGCGCCTGCATTTACAATCTCTTCACCAGTGCGGTTATTGAGCGTGGTCATGCTGGCGATCAAAGCGGCATAGTTCTCCTCCGACACCAGCCCGGCCTTCGCTCCTGTGGTCAAAACTCCAGTGCCCAGCGCCTTTGTCAAAACCAGTACGTCACCGGGCTTTGCTCCTATATTTTTCAAAATTTTGTCCGGATGGACGAAGCCGGTCACACAAAGGCCATATTTGGGCTCCTGGTCCTCAATGGTGTGTCCTCCGGCCACTACGCAGCCAGCTTCCATCGCCTTATCGTGCCCACCCTCCAGAATTTTTCGGATGCTCTCCGGAGGAAGGCAGTTGGGGACGCAGAGCAGGTTCATGGCAAGCCGCGGTTTTCCCCCCATGGCATAGATATCGCTGAGTGCGTTGGCTGCCGCAATCTGCCCAAAGGTATAGGGATCATCTACGATAGGCGTGAAGAAGTCCACAGTCTCGATCACCGCCAGCTCGTCGCTAATTTGGTAGACACAGGCATCATCGCTACTGTCATACCCCACTAGCAGGTTTTCATCCCGCAGGTTTGGCAGTCCCGCCAGGATGTTCGTCAGGGCACCCGGCCCCAGCTTAGCCGCTCAGCCAGCAGCCCTGGTCATCTGCGTCAAGGGCAGGTCCTTGGCCATCCTGATCACCTCACTCTCCTGGATTTCAAATCAATTATACCCGTTTTTCCCCGAACATGCAAGGAGGCGGAACCCTATGGATATGAAACAGTTGGAAGCCTTCGCCTGTGTGGCCGAACAGCGCAGCTTTTCTAAAGCCGCAAGGCTGCTGCACCTGACCCAGCCCACTGTCAGCGCGCGGGTGGCCTCTTTGGAGCAGGAGCTGCAAATTCAGCTTCTTCAGCGCCCCTCCACTATCCCGTCAGAGGCCGGGGAGCTTCTATACCATTACGCTGGGCAGATGCTCGCCCTGCGGACCCAGGCACTGGATGCCTTACAGGGGTTCTCCCGTGAGATGCGGGGAACGGTCTCTGTGGCAGCTTCTACCGTCCCCGGGCAATATTTCCTCCCCAGGCTCCTCCATGCCTTTCGGGAACTGTATCCGGACATTTCCTTTGACATCCGCCTAGTGGACAGCGCAGAGGCTGTCGCGCAGGTAGTCTCCCGATCTGCGGAGATCGGATTCACCGGTACCTTACCGGAAAGCAGCAAATGTCTTTGTCGGGAATTCGCTGACGACCGCCTCGTGGTAATTACCCCCAACCAGCCCCGCTTCCGTGCGTACCAGGCCTGTGGTTTTCCAGTGGAGCAGCTACTGGAGGAACCCTATATCAGCCGGGAACCAGGCAGCGGTACCCGAGTGGAAACAGAGCAGTTCCTGCAGCAGCTGGGTGTCAATCCCGCCCGGCTGAAGATCGCGGTAGAGGTTCGCTCTACAGAGAGCCTGAAGAAAATGGTCAGCGAGGGTGTGGGACTAGCGGTGCTCTCTCATAGTGCCTGTGAGGACTACTGCCAGTTTGGAAAACTCCTGGCCTTTGACATGCAGGGCGCCGTGCTGCGGCGAAAGCTGTATCTGATCCGGCGCAGAAATGGTGTTCTCTCCCCCATCGCTCAGGTCTTTTATGATTATGCCAAGGGGTTTTATCAGAAACCGGAGGCGCCATAAAAGACAAAATACCCGCGTATGCTGTATGGAAAACGATACGTAAGGTATTTCGCGGTCCCCGGGGAAGCTCTGGGGGATGTCCGTCTCTCACATGGTCATTCTGGAAAGTTTTATCTTTACCAAAAGGGGCTTGACAAATACCCCCGTGGGGTATATATTGTTTTTCAGAAAATACCCCCACAGGGTATTAATCTCCCTACAGTAAGGAGGACCTATGCGCGAGGAAACCTATGATATCTCCGGCATGCACTGTGCCGCCTGCAGCGCGTCGGTGGAGCGGGTTACACGCAAGCTCCCCGGCGTGGAGCGAAGCGATGTGAATCTGACCACGGAGAAGATGACCATTCGTTATGACGAGACGAAGGTGACGCCGGAGCAGATTGTCGCCAAAGTGGAAAAGGCTGGCTTTGGCTGCACCCCTCATGCGGAAAAGAAGGAGGCCGCAGAACAAGCCTTACAGGATGCGGAAGCCTCGGAGGGCGAGCATTCGAATCTGGGAACGGTTGGATTTGCGGTCGGATTTGTACTGATGATGGTGCTGGATGTGGCGCTGGGATAAAAGGATGCCCCCGGCAGCAGAGGATTTTGGTTCTCTGTTGCCGGGGGCAATTGTTCATGACAATAGAATGCACGCTTCGCGAGGATGCGCACTCGGCGCAAGGGTAGATGGTTGCCGAAGCAACCGCGCCTCGGCGCGAGAATGTGCCAGGGCACATTCTTTTTACACAACTTCCAGGTGCCAGGTATAATAGAGCTTCGGATAATCGGAAAGATAATGCTCGAGCTCGAAATCATACCGAACGGTGCCGCTTGCTGTAAACGGGAGCGGTGCGAAGCTGCCGTCTTT
>ENA-UESI01001903-UESI01001903.1-human-gut-metagenome-genome-assembly--contig:-NODE-1903-length-11984-cov-8.151843_pt1 | contig 11984 bp, 27 predicted proteins | sample MGYA00243005_ERZ508006 | MGnify/ENA primary metagenome ERZ508006 (study PRJEB26167, sample SAMN06115436) | human gut metagenome | host: Homo sapiens | place: China:Shandong | collected 2015-06-10... | reverse complement strand
GTGGTATTGCTCTACAAACGCATTTGCCTCTTTCAGCGTAATCGGACAGACTTCAATCATTTTGCACCTCCGATGATCTCGTCAAAGGTATATACCTGACCCTTTTCAACAGACGGGAACAGATGTCTGGTGATTACTTCTCTCTGAAAATATGTGCCGTCTACAATTTCCAGGCACTGCGTCCATGCACCATCGTATTTTATTGCATTGATCTCCGGGAACAAAACTTTGATCGCCTTCGCCCTCTCCGCCTCCTGCTGGGTGAAGCGGGGCTTTCGGACGATGCGGTCTGGATCGTTGATAGCATTAACCAGATAATTCACATTCAGGTCAGTTTCCTTGTGCTCTCCGTGCGATAACAAAATGTGGATTTTCCCATCGTCATTCACCAGCAAAACGATCCCGGTGCTTTTAAGTTCAAATCGTTCCCCAACCTCAACCCCCAGCACCTCGCAAATTCTCGGCTTGTCCATGTTGGCCTCCTTCCTTTTCACCCAATTTTTGCACCCTTCCTGTGGGTCAAAGTCCTTCTCAATTTCACACCCAATGCAGTTAAAACAAGTGCGTGGTTCATCATCCTCCACCACCTCATAGCCCATCAGGCGAGCGGCTTCGTGAGGGTTGGCTCTTACGTATTCATGACACGGCCTCTTTGTCCCTGCGTATTGCTGCACGGGTTCCCGAAGCTCGCAATAGTCGCAATCTTTTTTGCTATCGCAAAACTGCTCTAATGCCTGTTCAATGGTAAGTGCGACTTCGCCCGTCTTACTCCGAAACCTCATGGGCGGCCTCCTCAAAATGGATTCTCCCGCAGTTGTCATACCGCATCTGCTTGTCCTGTACGCCTCTCAGAATGATGTACGCCCGCCGGAGTTGGTCAATGTCGAAGTACCCGAAATGGCAATCCTCGATTGGTATTTCCATCTCATGGGCCAGCCAGCGGTAAAGGTCGTTGCGCTTCTTGTGGGCCTTTGGCTTTCCCTGCCAGAGCGGGTCAAAGAGAGCGTGACACATCTTTTTCCCTGTCCGCATCGGTTCGTCAGCCAACAGACCCAGGGCTTCCCGTGGGCGGGGCTTATGCGTCCCTACATAGGCCCCGCACTGCTCACAGAGGTAGCAATATCCGCTTCCGTACTCCCGTCCATAGACACGGGCATTAGAACCATAGGTCACACGCCCGCCGCAGATATTACAGCGGGTCGGATGGGTGTTTATCATGCTCGGCCTCCCTTCGCTGGCCCTCACTATCCTCAAACTTTCCCGCCTCCATTTCTGCCCGCCAGCGGCGCAGAATCTCTTGCGCCAGTCTGTCATCGTCCATGGCCCGGATTTTACCCCCCATTGGTGATGGTTGATGTCTCTCCCGGGCCACCAGCCAGCTTGCGGAGACAGTCAATGGAGCCGAGCTCCTTGTAGGCATTAAGCTCATGCAGCGCACAGGCGATTTTTGCCATATCCACGGCAGAGAGGATTTCCTCCGGCTCCAGCCCCGTGCCCTCGTAGGCTGCGAGGCGGTCAACGGCTTCTCCGCTGTATTCGGTGTCGCCAATTTTGAGCCGCCATTTCCCACCGTCAAAGTATGTCAGCCGTTCCATGTCAGTCTTCCCCCCCATGCTCTGCCAATCATTTTATCCAGACCATTTGCAGCCTCAATCGCCGCATCCCGCTCCCGCTTCACCTGCTCCAGCTCAGCCCGCAGCTTCTCGTTTTCGGCCCGGAGCGTGGAGAGGGTGGTGGCGCCATCAAGTGCAACGCCTCTTTTCAGGTCCTTCCCTTCAAAATATCCGTTTAGCTGCTCAATCAGCTTCTCAATGTCCATCAGGTGTCCTCCTCTGCTTTGTCCTCCCAGCCAAAGGCGCTTTTAACCGCCTCCAACAGTTTCCTCCACATTGATTTCCTGTTTTTCAGTCTGGCGTTTTCATTCAACAGGGCGGTGATAGCATCCGCAGCTTCTTCCACTAAGTTACATACCTCGTCAGCATACACCAATGGGCCTTGCAGGTTGTATGGATATGGCGCGCCGACTAGTTCTCCGTATGGGATTTTCTTACTTTCTGGTGGCAACCAATCTTTTAAGTCAGCCACAAGCTTTTCGTAGTCCATCAGGTGTACTCCTCTCCCTCCGGCGGGCGGCGGTAGACCGTAATTCCTGCCCATGCTAAGTCTTGGTCGTCAGCATACGCCGTCCGACCTCCAAGATTATTCGTAAGGAAAACAGAATCCTTTGTGACCTCAACAAGCGCCCACAATGTGAGGGGGTCAAATCCGGGTGTAGTTTTCGCTGCGTCCTGGTCATAAACTACCCACACCGGCTCCCCGTCCATCTCCCGCAGTTCCTCAAGCGTCAGCGGCTCGTTCGGCGAGGACAGGGCGGTGATTGCCATATCAAGCGCCTGAACATCAAGGTCAAAAACATAGCTTCCAGATTCGTCGCATTCCGCCATCCCTTCACAATATTTCTTCAGTCCTGTAAGTTGAGTGATTGCCTCTTTCACGTCCATCCTCACCCCTCCTTTCCCGGCGGCTCCGGAAGGGGCATCCAGAAAAGCGTTTTCTGCTCGTCCTGAACCAAACCATCCCACTGCCAATGCGGATTTGCGTCAAAGCAAAAATAGGACGATGTGGTAATAAATCCCGTCATGGTGTCTGCATAACCGACGAATACCAAAACCGGCCGCTCGTCCGTTGGCAACCTCTCCTCCGCGCTCACCCACTCGTTCGGCTGGGTGAGGGTGGGCGTGAAGTAATCACACCCATCCGTACAGAAACAGCTTGCGTTCTGCGATTCTCGGCTCGCCCACAGCGCACATACCTTTTCGTGCAGGCACTTCTTGCAATCAAACTCTTCCATCTTTCAGCGCCTCCTCAGTCGCAATCATCTCGATTACCGGAACGACTTCAAAGTCTTTGTCCCACGAAGAACAGCCGCTTCTAGCCTGCGCCTCAGAACGATATGTCTTTACGGAAACGTCTCTTATTTCCGATATGGGACGAAAACTAAAATGCTTTGCTAGACCGCACCAGACCTCTGTTCTGTTTTTCCGCATGACCACATAGCGCTTGCGCTCAATCCGCATCGTTCAGGACCTCCATCCTTTTCACCACCATCTCCACGGCTTCGTCCGTCATGGGTGCGCCGCAGTGGGGGCAGAAATTTTCATCTTTCACATAAAGGGCTATCGCAAATGCTTCGTGCCCACACTTTGAGCATTTAACAACAGCAAAGTGGTCTGTTTCGGTTGTATGGCTATAATTCCACTCACCCCTCCACACCTTCTCCACCTGCTCCCGGCTGACGGGGCGGAGGGCGGAGAGTGCAACCTTGACGGCCTCCCTAAGATGTGGATTTATGTATGCTTCCTCAACTCCGTTGATATAATGAATGCCTACATAGCCGTCTGCACGTTCCAGTGCTCTAATTGCTTCTTCCCGCGTCATGGCTGGGCCTCCTTCAACGAATCGCACCAACGAAGAAATGCCCGCAGAATAGGGTTGGTGTTTCCCTGGTCTGCCCATCCAGCGAATCCAATAAACCCGTCTGCATTGAAGCTGATACATTCGCGCTGTGTGAAATAGTGACTGTTCATGTACAGGAAGCACGTTATAATGCTCCCGTCAGGTCTTTTCTTTACATTGATTTTTTCGCTCAACCGCATATTTCCAGTGCTTGTCTCTCTGTTTTTGTTCGCCTTTTTAAGCTCTTGATTGAGCATCAGCACGAGAGATAAAATATCGCCGTCATTTATGTCCCTATATGTAAGGCCACAGTTGGAAAAGTATTCTCTCGCCTCATTCGTCGAGCAAACAGGCTGTATATCCTTTTGCCGAATGTATTCAGCCATTCTTCATCCCCTCCAGCATCTCCATCTCCTCCGCGCTCAGAATCGGCGCGCGGGTGTTCCATTTTGCGATAACCTCCGCTTCGGTTTTACCGTAAATCGTTACGCCGTCACAAGTTTCATTGCAGAAATGTATGAAACACCATTTTCCGAGTTGAAACTCATTCAGCATAAGGGTGTCTTTTTCGGCTTGTCTGTCTATTGTGGCTCCGCACATAGGACACGGCACAAGCACCCCCGCATCCGTCAGCCGCTTGGCCGCCTCGTGATCGCCCAGCAGGGCGCGCTTGACATCATTCATAAAATCCCTCCAGCCTTATTTGATCGGCATTTCTTTGCAGGCTTTTCATCTGTTCCCTATAGGCTAAAAACTGCCTTGTGTACTCGTATGACTGCCCGAAGACAGCCTCCATTGCTCTATACCGCTTGGGTTCAAACTCATGGACAAGATCAATCTCCTGTTCAAAATCTTTTCCAAACGGGCAGCCAGCACAACCTGTACGCTTCATACCCCACAATTCGTAGCAGTCTGACCTGATGATTCCGGCCCATTTCCGATATGCCTCTTTTTCCGCATCTCCCCACCAAAAGACTGGACGGTAGTTGTCGGGGCCACAAAAAATCTCGTCATAACACGATTTATAGGCGCTGCTCCGTGTTCCACCCTCTTTTTTGCGGATACCAGTGATGTTAAGGTCGTAATCTCCAATTAAAAGTTCCTTGTGTGCGGGCACCTTTTTTGAATACTCGCAGCACTTGGCTGAAATCCTAAAATCTGGTGGGTTCTGCCGGATAAACTCCTTCAGACCTTTGACATACGCAATGTTAAACCTAGATTCTCTCCCGTTAGCTGTCTTGAAATCATTGCACCACCACCTGAGCGCTGAGCGGCATCCAGGATATCTGTCGAGCAACACTTCCAGCGGCTTATCCTCCCATTGGAACCCGTGTTTCTGGAGCCGATAAATCATGCTGGACACATACTTGGACCAGAACGGAACCCCATAATCTCGGCAACAACTCGGGATTGCCTTTTGGGGAAAAAGTCGCTTGATCTGGATGCCATAACGCTCTTTGAGGCGCATCAAATGCTCTTTCGTAGCGTCATATTCCAGACCTGTGTCGTTAAACACAAATGTTGTTTTAGCCCGGCCTCCACACCGAATGACCAAGTCCAGAACAATATCGCTGTCATAGCCCCCAGAAACCGAGCACATGACCTTCTCGTGCTGCTTTATAGTGTAGTAGCATTTCTGTGCTGTGTTTTGGATTTCAAAAATCTGCGGCCAGTTAGATAAATCAGGTACACCATAGATATCTAGCTTGATCTCACTGATTTTTTTCTCCTGAAAAAGCGTTATTTCCTCCACTGCTCTTCCTTCTTCCCTTTACCTTGTTCCAGCGGGCAGCGCTCGATGGCGTATGTAGTCACCCAATGCTTTACGCCGCCCTGGCATCTGCCGACAACAAACGTCCGTTTCTTGGCCGTCCAGCCCGGTACTGGCTTTCCCTCGCGCAGCCATGGACACTTGCTGATTGGGAGGCAGCAATCCATGCAGGGGTTAGCAGAGTAACGGCGGATGGGGACCAGGTATTGTTCAAGTTCGCCCATAGGGCCTTACCTCCACCTGTATACTCTCGTTTTCCCAAAATTCGTGAGAAACTTTCCGCACCCATTCCCGGTTATCGTCTGGCAGTATGTAGCCTTTCATGGCGTCTAAAAATGCCTTGCCCATGACGGCGTGGTTGTCCACATCAAGCCCATCGTTCCAGCGGAAAATGACTTCGACAGGGCCTTTGACGAACTGTTTCCGGATATGCGCCTTTTTCATAGACCACAGCGCCAGAGAGTGGAGTTCCTCCGCGTCCTTTTTCCGCTGTGACCAATGTTTCCCGGCATAATACGCATTCAGGCCAAACCGCTTGTTCCAGTCCGCTTTTCCCCCCTTGATGTGCGGATACGGAATTTCAAAAATCAAATCCCCATCCTCCTTGCCAGCTCCTTCAAGGCCGCCTCATATTCCTCGGGCGGCAGTCCTTGGAGCTTTTTCTTCTCCCGCTCATAGGCGGCCCAGTCAGCGTTCCCAGCCATAGACTCCATCGCTTTCTCCCTTCTTTGTGTACCGGCGGCACCGGGCATCATAGACCAGCTGTATGTTGGCTGTGGAGCCGTAGGACCGGTTCTTCAGGATGCTCAGCCCGGCGTCATACCCATAGGCCGCGATGTCCTTTTCTTCCATCCGTTCCAGCGAAAAGGCGTTGTCCGCCCGGTTTGTGATGTCCGCCGACCCGCCGATGTCGTCCGCGGTCAGCAGCTTCTTTTTGTCGTTGTCGCCCTTCCGGGGGTGTGCTACCAGATGCACGTGCACCTCGTTTTTTTTGGCGAACTCCACCAACCGCCCCGTAAACCGGCTCTGTGCCCGGTAAAAATCTTTGTCGCTCTGGTCGCTGAATCGGGCGGTCATCAGATTGTCCACAAGGAATACACAGCAGCCGAACCGGCGGACGGCATACTCGAACACGGAAATGATACTGTCCTCGTCCCCAGCACCAGCCACCCGGTTGTCGTACAGGAAAAACTTTCCCTTCCACCAACCGTCGATCCGGTCCGCGATCTCCTTCGGCGTGTAGTAATACAGCTTCCCGGACACCGGGTCCCGCTTCGGCTCGATATGCCCGGCCCCGGCGGCCTGCAGCATAGCCCACTGCTTGAAGCGCCAGGCCGACAGCTCCCCGGAGTAGGCGCAGACCGGGAATCCCTGGTCGATGGCGTTTAGAAGCAGTTGGGACAGCAGCGTGGACTTGCCGCTGCCGCGCTTTCCAGTCCACACGGACAGCTCCGATGGGGCAAAGCCTCCGATGGACTGGTCCAGTGCTTTTAGACCGGACATGACGGCGACGGATGCGCCGGGGTCCCTCCGCTCCACGTCCGCCAGGTCCAGCAGTCCGTCCATGGGCTGTTCCACGGCGCCCAGCAACAGATGATCCACGGCCTTTCTCCCGCCGGAAGCCAGCACGTCCCGGATACGGGAACATCTCCCGAAGGCCCCTTCCTTCGGCAGCAGCACGGCCACAGATGGCGCGTATTCTTTGAGGGCGTCCGCCACAGCTTCCGCCGTCTCCCGGTCAGATAAAGCCAGGAACACAGATGGGAAGGCACTCAGAAACGGCTCCGCATCCCGGAAGTTCTCAAAGCCCGCTCCGTAGGCAAGGCAAACGGCGTTCTGGTTGTCTAGGGCTGTCACATCCTGGGCGTCCGCCACAAACCACAGCGTTTTCCGGGTGTCCATGGCGATCTCGTCGTAAAGCAGCCAACGGGAAGCATCAGGTAAACTTGGCAAATGGATCTTCTCCTCCTTCGGGTGGTTCATCTTCCCATCTCCCCTGGTTTAGCCAAGTGGCGGGATTTGGGATATATTGTCCTCCGTCTTTCTGCCACTTTGGCCATAGCTTCTGTTTGGAAACGGCATCCAAAATGGTTTCTGTCAGCTCTTCTGACGGTTTCAGTTTCTCCCAAGACTCCCTGGCTTTCTTTTTCCCGGTTTTGTTTGGGTACAAAGCCCAAAACCTGTCAAACCGTTCCCCCTGGGGGGACGATAGGGGGGATTTATTCTCTCTGTTAGGAGAGATAGTATCGGTTTCGGTTTCGGTTTTTTGGGTTAAGTTGGGTTTCTTTGGGTTTTTTTCGGTTTTCTTAGGCCTCCCGCCCTTAACCCCATTTTCCCTGTTTTTCTCCGCCTTTGTGGTATAGGACTCCTTAAAACGGTCCTCCTGCATCATGACACGTTCGGCAAAAAACCGCTCATTGCCACAAAGTGCTATCGGCGTCCCTGACTCGCTGTATTCCAGCAAAGCCCTGCACAGCCGACCGAACTCTGCATCGTTGAGTGCAGACATCTCCCTTTTGTATTCCCATGGGAGTGCAGCATAGTTTCTGGCCATCGTGTCACCTCAAAACGGCAGCTCGCCGTCTTCCTCCGAGATTTCCGCAAAATCAGCCTGCTTGTATTCCGGCGCTTCCTTATTCTCCTTCTTGGAGTCTCCGAAGTACACGTTGTCGGCCACAACCTCCGCTGTACGGCGCTTGTTCCCACTCTTGTCCGTCCACTCTCTGATCTGTAACCGTCCCTCTACAATCGCCATACGGCCCTTGGAGAAGTATTTTGAGACAAACTCTGCCGTGTTGCGCCACGCAACCACTTCAATGAAGTCCGTCTCCTTCTCCCCGTTGGTCTTGAAATCCCGGTCTACGGCCAGTGTAAAGGATGTGACAGCCGTCCCACCGTTTGTCCGTCTGATTTCCGGGTCTTTCGTCATCCGGCCCAGCAAAAAGCATTTATTCAGCATTTTCGACTCCTTTGTGATAGATCATATCCTCCCGGTTCCAGTCCGGGTAAAATCCTTTCAGATACGCCACCAGATAGCAGTACAGGCTTTCTCTTGTGGTGCCTCGTCCTAGCCTCTGGATGTTCGCGCCCTCGTCATAGGCTCTGTGACAGGCCGGGCAGAGGGTCACGATATTTCTCTCGATCCCCTTTCCTCCCTGGCTCCGGCGGACCACATGGGCCACTGGATCACCATATGGAGAGCCGCACAGCACACAGAAGCCATTGTCTCGGATGTACACGGCTTTCTTGACTTCCGGAGGAATAGATGTTGCCTTAGTCTCTGCCCGCATGTCCCCACTCCCTTTCCACCTGTGCATCCAGCATTCGAAGCTGCAGCTTCATGGCATTGATTGCTTCAAGGGCGGATTTGTAAACGACCTCTGCGCAGTCCCGTTCAAACCGCAGCTTTGCGATCTCCCGATCTCCACGGCAGATGTCGGAGATGATCGTTACCGGCGTACCTTTGGACCGTTCATCCAAAATTCTCTTTGCCAGAGCGATCCGGTATTCCTGTTCAGACTGGGCATAGGAGCGTCCGCGCTTCCCAAGCTCCTGCACGGCGGCGTCCAACAGCTTGCTTTTCTGACCGATCTCGGAGATCAAATCAATCATGGTTCATCTCCTTAATACAGTCCAGGCAGTAGACGTGCCCGAACTTCTCCATGCTGGCGTTCACGTGCTTCATGATCGACACCGTGACGCCTTTGGAGTCCTTGTACGCTTCCAAGACCTTCCCGCATTTCTCGCATGTGGTGACATCGACTTTCACCGCAATATCGGTCTTGTCATACTTCGTCTTGTCCTTGTCCCAGTACACGTCAGCGGCGATCCCAAGGGCCTTGCAGGCCACGGAGAGGGCATCCGTCAAGGCCATCTTGTAGCACTCGTCAGAGGTGTACAGACCGCTCTTCTCTTTTGTGATAAAGGCGCTGCCGCCGGTACCGGGAACTGCCTCGGACCACTCGCCGTTGTATTTGTAGTACAGTGAGATGTCCATGAATGCGGAGATTTCCCCGTTGGCCCCGGTCTCCAGCCACTCCCGGTCAATGGTGTATTTCCAGCCAATGCCACATGGGCCGAATTGCTCCGTCAGCTTCTTGATGCGCCACATAGGGTTGATATCGGTCTTTCCGTTCAGCCGCCCACCTCTGATCTCCTTCTTGGCCTCTGCGGGGACGGCCCGGACATTGTTGTAAATGTCAAGGTTCATCACTTCACCCCCACAGAAATCCCTTCAACCAAGACAGCCCCAGGCACTTCCTGCCCAGCCTTTAGGACCTTGCCCAGCTCGCTCTTGCTGATTTCCGGGGCTTTGTACCGGATGCACTCCTTATGCCCGTTCAGCTCCGCCCACTCGATGGCGGCGGAAGGGTTGTCCACATTTACGGAAGTGGTCTTTCGGAACGTCACCGCGCATTTCGGCGTGGAGAACTTCTCCCCGTGTAGCGCGTAAGAGAGATACTCCTTGAGCCGCGCCGCCTTGTTCTCTGCCACTTTCTGCCGCTCCGCCAGGGCCTCCTTCTCCGCTTTGATGGCTTCCGCATCGGAAACCAAGTTCTTGTAGTAACAGGCGATGTTCTCGATCTTCTGGTCCCGCGCCATTTGGAGATTGTCCAGCGCCTCAAAGTCGGTGATCTCTCCAGTCTCCGGGTCTGCCAGATCAGTAATGGCCTTATCGATCTCGTAAAGTGTCATGTCATGTTCTCCCTTCATTCCAAGCTCTCACCGCGTGATTTATATCAGTAAATTTCCGAGTTCGCCATCCGCAGGCGTCGCAGGCCACCAGGAACATATCCGGGTTGCCCTCGATTGCCAATCGCTGGCCGGAATACAGGCCACATCTTGGGCAGGGACCTAACTCGCCTCTTGGGCGTTTCGCATGTGCATTCATTCCTCGCACCACCAAATATCCGCCGTTTGGACGCCCAAGGATAAAGCTTCTGAGTGCCCCTTGACCGCAATGTCAATATGGTCCCCCTTGACTGCCGGACCGGTATCATCGGCTCTCAGATAAACCATCTCGCCGTTGTACTCGATCATGATGGTGCTGCCCAGCGGTATAATGTCCGTGTCCACAGCGCAGCTCACATATGGAGTTACCCGCCGTCCGCTGGTTGTAATGCCTGTCCCGGTCCCGCAGATATGGGGCCGTGCCTCACAGCAGTAAAAGGTAATGATGGCATCTTCCAACTTGTGAGACCGGGCAAGCAAAGCAGCTTCTATAAGCTCATTTTCGGCGGCCTCCATCTCTTCCCCTGTCAGATAACAGCGAGTGGTGGCCGGGGTATCGTCGCCGGGGAGGCTGCCGTCCTCTGTGGTGGGTTCCGGCTCGTGCATGGCGGGCGGCTCTGCCTCCGCGGTCATAATCAGGTAGCTTCCCAGCCACGCCAGCAGAAGCAATAGGAAGAGAAGATATGTAATCAGCTGCAACCGCCTCTGGCTTCGGCGCCGTCGCTCTTCACGGGTCAGCTTCTTCATAGGACATGCCTCACAGCTTCTTCTCGGGTGATATAGAAATGGATGCCCGTGCTGCACTCGTTCCAGCGGTTTTCGTCGAAATCCAAAACGGAGGCCACAGTTCCGGGAATGTAATGGAAGTTCTCATCTCTATCACTGACGGCGGCCTGCTCCAATACATTCCCCTCTAAATCCTGAATCTCCAAAACGGTTGCCTTTGAGCAGCGGCACTTCCGGCCTGCTGCGGAACTGCGCACGGCATCTTCGGTAATTTCCAGCTTTACAATGCACTCATGACCGCTGGTTTTGACCCTTGCCTTTTTCCAGCCGACAAAAGCGCCGATTTCCGGGCAGGCAATGGGATAAAATAAATTTTTTGCCTTTTCAATGTAGTTGGCCCTGGACAGGTCGGCCCCGGACAGGTTGGCCCTGGACAGGTTGGCCCTGGACAGGTCGGCCCCGGACAGGTCGGCCCTGAACAGGTTGGCCCCGGACAGGTCGGCCCTGAACAGGTTGGCCCCGGACAGGTCGGCCCTGAACAGGTTGGCCCTGGACAGGTCGGCCCCGGACAGGTCGGCCCTGAACAGGTTGGCCCTGGACAGGTCGGCCCCGGACAGGTTGGCCCTGGACAGGTTGGCCCTGGACAGGTCGGCCCGCTTTCCGCCATATTCGCCTCGTAGCCATTTAAGGTGCTTGTCCAAAATATTTTTCAACTCTTGTTTGTCCATGCGTTATTCCTCCTTGTAGGTCTCCCGGAAGCTGCCTTCGGGGAAATCGAACTCCACGGTGAAATGATGGTGCCGCTCGTTGATGGAGACCACCCGGCAGGGCTGCGGGCCTGTCCTTGCAGTCACAAAGGCGCTGGTGGGGATGGTGGGTTCCAGGCACAGCTTGTCTCCGACTTTCACCGCTCTCCCTCCAGCCAGGAAAGGAAGCGCATGAACCATCCGGCAACCTTGGCCGTTCCAATGATAATGATTGCCGCCACTATACTCATTTCAATGCTCATGCGCTCACCGTTCTTTCGGCGATCCAGCGATCTAGCAAAGCCTTATAGATATAGCACCATTTGACTTTCTTGCCGTCCTCGGCCATTACGCAGTCCCCGAACGGGAAGACTTTCTTTTGGATGCCCTCCCGGATAGTCTCAGGAGTAATACGCAGCCCCGCATTGCGAAGGACTTCTGTTGCTTCGGCCGCAGTTAATGCTTCAATCATAAATACCTCCTTGATTTCTCCCCTTGGAGGCGATATACTGTATCCAAAGGGATTGTTCGTGGTTGCTCAATCCTTGCCCTCG
>ENA-UESI01001898-UESI01001898.1-human-gut-metagenome-genome-assembly--contig:-NODE-1898-length-11999-cov-3.809540_pt1 | contig 11999 bp, 10 predicted proteins | sample MGYA00243005_ERZ508006 | MGnify/ENA primary metagenome ERZ508006 (study PRJEB26167, sample SAMN06115436) | human gut metagenome | host: Homo sapiens | place: China:Shandong | collected 2015-06-10... | reverse complement strand
AACGCCGTGTTTCCAAGATCGGAAGCACGGCGTTTTGCGTACAGAAAAAGGGGAGTCCCGCTAATGCAGGATTCCCCCTCTGTTAGGAAACGATTACTCCGCCTTGACTACAGCGTCCAGCGTGCAGCCCTTGTCGAATTCAATCGTGCCCTTGTAGTTCTTAATCGTGCCGCTCACGGTGATGGTGTCGCCGACCGCCAGCGTTTCCGCGCCTTCGCCGGACAGACGGTAGCACTGCACCGCATAGTCGGTCAGACCACCGGGAACGATGGTGACGGTGATGTTCTTGTACTCGTCGCTCCACGCGGTGTCGATGCTGGTGATGACGCCGGTCATGGTGGAAGCGTCATTCATGGACAGACCCGCTTCCAGCGCGTAGGCGCTCACCGCCAGACGGACGCTCGCCACGGAGTCCGCAGGAACGGTCACGCAGCCCTTGTCGAACTCGACCGTGCCCTTGTAGTTCTTAATCGTGCCGTACACGCCGACCACGCTGCCGACTTCCAGCGCCTGCGCGCCCTCGCCGGAGAGACGATAGCACTGAATGGGCTGCTCGGTCAGACCGTCGCAGACGATGGTCACGGTGATGTTCTGGTATTCGTCGCTCCACGCGGAGTCAATGGAAACCACTTCGCCCACCAGCGCGGTCGGAGCCGTCATGGCAACGCCCGATTCCAGCGCGTAAGCCGCGTCTACAATCGCTTTCTGACTGACGATTTCGCCGTAGCCGACCAGCACGCAGCCCTTGTCGAACTCGATGGTGCCCTTGTAGTTCTTCAGGATGCCTTCGACGGTAATCGCGTCGCCCACCTGCAGTTTTTCCGCGCCCTCACCGGTCAGACGGTAGCACTGGATGGGCTGATCCGCCAGCTCACCCACCTGAATGGTGACGGTGATGTTCTTGTATTCGTCGCTCCACGGGGTGTCAATCTTCGTCACCGTGCCGTAGAGACGCTGGGTGTCTTCCAGCGCCAGACCCGCTTCCAGCGAGTACGCCGCCGCCACGATTTCTTCGTAGCTCATGCCTTCCAGAATCATCGCAGCAGGCACCTTGTGCGCGAAGGACACGCTCACGGTTTCGCCAGCTGCATTGGACAGGGTGGCCGTCAGGGTGTAGGTCACTTCTTCGGGATTCTTTTCATCCACATCGATGGTGACCATCTTGTTGTCCTGCGGAACGATCTTGATGGTGTCGCTGTCCGCCGTCCATGTAATCGGGAATTCGATGCCGCCGATGTTGATGACGCCGACCACTTCGTAGTCGCTCATCGTCGTTTCCGGCAGATCTTTGTACATCATGAACAGGTACGTCTTGGCAGCTGCCAGATCTTCATCCGTGGTTTCCGCCGTCGCGGCGCAGCTGAAGCACATCGCCAGCAGCATGAGCATCGCAAGGAATTTCTTCATGATTGTTTTCTCCCTTTCCTTGATTGTCAGGGGTGTTATTCTGCGAGAAGGAGTCCGGTTTCGTAGACACGCACAGCGACGTTGCCGCTCGAATGCTCGACAAAACCGCGCACGGTGATGGATTGCCCCATCATCTCATCGGTCACGAAGGATGACGGCGCAATTACGCTCATCTGCTGTCCGTCCTGTTCAACGGTCAGGTACGCGCGGCTGTTTTCGTCATCCCGGCTGATGGACAGCACATGCAGTTTGTGCAGCTCGGCGCTTGTGTTCTGCGCCAAATCCGCATAAGCATAGGTGGATTCTTCACCGTTTTCATCCGTCAGCACCGTCTGTGCCATCAACTGGGACAGCGTCGTCTCGGTGTAGTACGGCTCGTGCCCTTCGCTGAGCAGCTGAATGTTGCCGGGGTCTTTCGGCTTCATCATGCGGTAGGCGACGTCGGAAATCTGCCACTGGTCACCCGCCGCGTAGTACTGCACCGAACCGACGATGCGCACTTCGTTGCCGGGGGTGAGAATCGACAGGCCCTTGCCGCTGAGGTTGAAGCCGTAGTAGACGGAGATGCCGAAGACGATGCCGCTCTCCGCGTCAAGGCTTTCGACATACACCGAATTGTTGTGCGCCAGCGTGACGATGCCGTTGAAAGCGACCTTCTTGTTCTGGTACGCTTCCGGATGGCAGCGCAGTTCGCGCAGGGTCAGCTCAATGGCGTCGCCGTAGTAGAAATCGGGGTCAGGCTGACCGGAGTAGAGGTTCAGCTTGAATTGCCGCGCCTGATCCAGCGCGCTTGAGCAGATGCTGCCGTACTGGTTGTTCGCGGTGGAATACGCGCGCGCATAGCCGTTTTGCAGCAGCTCCAGATTCAGGTTGCGGTATTCCGCGCCTTCCGACGGCTGATACCACACCCAGACCAGCATCCGGCCGCCAGTGGAGTCAAGCTCCCAGCGGTCAGAATCCGATTCCAAGATGATGGACACTGCCGAAGCGAGCTTCTCCTGGGTGAAATGCGACGCGGCAACGCCGTATTCCTCAATCTTGCCGGTGGATTCGGGGGTGTTCAGCGCCAGAAAGCGCGCTTTCAGCACACCGTCCGCGCAGACGCTTTCCGGCACATCAAAATGCACCGTGTCGCCGTCCACATGCGTCTTGACGGTCGCGCTGGTTTTGGCGGTTGCGGAGGACATGTTCAGCTTGAGCTGGGACACATAGTCCACAAAGCCGCCGTCGGTGGTTTCCGCCGCCGCGCCTGACGCCGTGCAGAGCAGCAGCGTCAGGGTCAGCAGCAGGGGAAATAGATTGCGGAGTGTTTTCATCTGCGCGCCTTAGATACCAAAGCCCGCGATGGACTGTTCGCACTTGGTGATAGCTTCGTCGAAGCGCTTCTGGATGAGCTCGTCCAGCTTCGCATCGTTTTCCGGCTTGGTCAGGTCACCCAGCGCTGCAGCATCCGTCATGCAGCCTGCCATCAGTTCGCCAACGCGGCTGCGTGCTTCGGAAGAGCCGGGGAACGCAGGAGAGGTGTAGTAAGCGTCAACCTGCTCCAAGCAGACCTTCGCCGCCAGCGCCGCCACGTTGTCGCCGCCGTCCGCGCCCGCAACGAAATCCGCATAGACTTCGTTGTTCGCAACGGACTTGATGACCGGCACATAGCCGGACGCCATGGAGAATTCAGCCTGGAAATCCACCGTGGTGGTCAGGTACTTGACGAACAGCCAGGAAGCGGCCACTTCCTGCGCATTCGCCTTCTTGAAGATGCACAGGCTCGGACCCTGAGAAATGACCTTCGCGTTGCTGGCATCCACCTGCGGGATGGTCGTGATGCCCACTTCAAAGGGATAGTTGCCGTCCGCACCCTTGGTCGGTCGCTGATGCGTCGCGCCGGCGGAGGAGCCGATGGACATGTAGCTCTTGATGCCGGAGTCAGAGACGAACAGACCGGAGGTGTAGCTGCCGTAGATGGTCTGGGTCGTCACAAGTCCCTGATTGTACCACGTCGCGAAACGCTTCACGAACGCGCGGTTTTCGGGCGTGTTGAACAGGAAGTGTTCGCCGGTGGCGCTGGTGTAGGGGGTTTTGAGCTGCTCCGTCATGGTGATGAACCAGTTGTTCTCGGAGTCATAGCCCAGCGGGATGCTGTACGGGTCGATTTCGACGATCTTGTTGCACAGCGCTTCCATCTCGTCCCAAGTGGTGGGCGGGGTCAGACCGTTGGCGTCGAAGAACGTCTTGTTGTAGTACAGCACTTCGGTGGACTTGCTCATCGGCAGCGTGTACATCTTGCCATCGCCGAACTGACGGCCTTCCTCGTAGTACGCGGAAATGAAGTCGTCCTTCTGCTCCTGCGTCAGACCGAAGGTTTCGGTCGTGCCGTCAGCGCGGGTGATGGTCGCCGTGCTGTCAATGTAAGCATCCAGCGGCTGCACCGCACGCGCGAGGTTGTACAGGGCAACGTGGTCCGGGTAGCAGTAAGCGATGTTGGGCTGGCCGCCGACGGTGATTTCCTTGGAAATCTGGTCGCGGACATCATCGTAGCCGCCAACGGAGGTGTAGCTGACATGGATGTTCGGGTAGAGCTTGTTGAACTCTTCGATGTACGTATCCAGCACGGGGGTCAGATTGGAACCCATCGTGTTGTAGAAGGTGATGTTCACCTCGCTGCCGTCGTAAGCAGCGGGATCGCTTGCGGATTCAGCAGAACCGAAGCAAGCAGTGCAGGCCATCAGCATGGTCAGCGCCATGAGAAGAGAGAGGAACTTCTTCATGTGTCTTTCCTTCCTTTCTGGTCGAGGGAGACAAAAAATTGTTAAAGGCGGAAATCCGCCGATTAACCTTTGATACCGCTGCGGCTGACACCCGACATGATGTACTTGCGCAGGAAAATAAACACGAGGAACAGCGGGAACGATACCATCGCGACCGCTGCCATCTGCACGGGATAATTCGTTTCACCGGTGGAGCTGTTGAAGGCGTTGCGCAGACCGTTGGTAATCAGCTTGTGCGCATCGTCATTCGCCACCAGACGCGGCCAGACGTAGGAGTTCCATGCGCCCATCATTTTCAGGATGGTGATGGAAATCAGCGTCGGCAGGGAGAGCGGCACCATGACCTTCCACAGGTACTTGAAGTCGCTCGTGCCGTCTACCTTTGCCGCAAGATACAGTTCGTTCGGAATCTGCAGGAAGTTCTGGCGCAGCAGATAGATGTAGAACACGCTGACAAGGAACGGCACAATCAGCACCGTGTAGGTGTTCTGCCAGCCGAGCATGAAAATCGTCTGATAGTTGGTGATGGTGAACAGCTCGCCGGGAATCATCATCGTTGCCAGCAGCGCGCCGAACAGCGCGTTCTTGCCCTTGAATTCCAGCCGGGCAAACGCGAACGCCGTCAGGATGGTGATAATCAGGGACAGCATCGTCGAGACGATGCCGACATAGGCGGTGTTGAGGAACAGGCGGCCCAGATTGCCGGTGGAGAACGCATCAGCGTAGTTGCTGATGAGCACCATGCGCGGCCAGAACGTCGGCACGGACGCGCGGTATTCATCCAGCGACTTGAGCGAGGAGATAATCATCCAGTAGAACGGGAACAGCACAATCAGCGCCATCACAATGAGGAGAGCATAGGTGATGAACAGCGTCAGCACCTTCGTGATGCGCTGGGTGACGCTGACTTGCTGCATGTTCCGCGAATGCATGATGGTGAAATCTTTTTCGGACATACTGCACCTCTCAATAATGCACGCGCTTCTTGCTGACCTGCATGTTGATCATCGTCACGACGAAGATGATCGCAAACAGAATCAGCGCAGCGGCACTGGCCACGCCGTAGTTGGACTTCGGCAGCGCATCGTAAATCATGCCGACGATGGTGTTCATGCGTCCCGCGTCGCCCGCAGGACCCATGGTCTCGCCGAAAATGCCGACGATGCTGGTGTATTCCTTGAAGCCGCCGATGAAGCCGGTGATGACGACGTAGGCAATCATCGGAGAGAGGAGCGGCACGGTGATTTTGGTGAACACGCGCCAGCGGGGAGTAGAGTCCACCTTTGCCGCGTCGTAATACTGCTTGTTGATGCCCTGCAGGCCGCCCAGCAGCACCAGAATTTTGAAGGGCAGCGCGTTCCACACGATGTAGACAATCATGACGAACATGTTCGCCCAGTATTCCGAGCCTTGGTTAATCCAGTTGACGTAGTGCCCGCCGAAAAGCTCAATGACATTATTGACAATGCCCTTGGTCTGAATCAGGCGCTCCATGTGCGGCATACCGATGATATTGAACATCGCGGCGAAAACCATGCCGATGGCGATGGAGTTGGTCACATAGGGCAGGAAGAAGATGGTTTGCAGTACCTTTTGCAGGGGCTTGATGGAGTTCAGCGCAACCGCGATCAGCAGCGCGAGAATCGTCGAAATCGGCACGGTGAACAGGCACAGGAGCATCGTGTTTTTCAGCGCCGTCTTGAAGCCGCTGTCGCCGATAACCGTCTGGAAGTTCTTGATGCCAACGGTGAAGGTGGCACCGCCGACTTCGCTCAGGCTGTTGTAGTCATTCAGGAATGCCAGCCGCACCGTGTTGATAATCGGCCAGACCGTAAAGACCAGCAGCAGCACGATGGCGGGGGCGAGATAGAGCCATGCTTTCCATTGATGCTTGCTTTCTACCATCTTACTTCACCTCGAACGGAATGCGAACGCCCTCGTCATCCCGCGTGAACAGGAAGATCTTGTGCGGCTTGATGCGGTAGCGCACGACATCGGCGGAAGCATCTACCTTGTTGTCCGCGTCGATGATGGAGCGCACCATCGGCTTCTGGGAGGCTTCGTGCGTGGAGACGACGGACACGTCGCGCCCCATGACCTCGACATTCTGCGGCTTGCAGCACAGCGTGCCGTTCGACATGTCGAGGATGAAGCCTTCGGGACGGATGCCGACGAACACGTCCTGATCCTTCACGCCGGGTACATCCATCACATTGTCCGCGCCGATGAACAGGCGCTCGCCCTTGACATGGCCGGTGAAGATGTTGATAGGCGGCGTGCCGAGAAAGTTCGCAACGAACAGGTTTGCCGGGTTGTCATAGACCTCTTGCGGCTTGCCGATCTGCTGCACCACGCCGAACTTCATGACAACAATCATGTCGGAGATGGACATGGCTTCCTCTTGGTCGTGCGTGACGAAAACGGTGGTAATCTTCGTTTCCTTCTGGATGCGGCGGATTTCCTCGCGCGTCTGCAGGCGCAGGCGGGCGTCAAGGTTGGACAGCGGCTCGTCCAACAGCAGCACGCGGGGCATCTTCACCAGCGCGCGGGCGATAGCGACGCGCTGCTGCTGACCGCCGGAAAGTTCGCTGGGCTTGCGCTCCAGCAGTTCCTCAATCTGCACCAGTCGGGCGGCCTCATGCGCGCGTTCCAGCATGGCTTCCTTGGTCATCTTGTCCTTGCCGCGGAGGTTCTGCAAAGGGAAGAGGATGTTCTGCTTGACCGTCAGATGGGGATAGAGCGCGTAATTCTGGAACACCAGACCAATGCCGCGGTTTTCCGTGGACAGATCGGTCACATCGTCCTCCCCGAAGAAGATTTTGCCGCTGGATGGCTTTTGCAGACCGCTAATCATGTACAGCGTCGTGCTTTTGCCGCAGCCAGACGGGCCAAGAAGACCAATCAACTTTCCATCCGGGATGGTAAAGTCAAAATTGTTGACTGCTACCACTTCTTCGCCGGACTTCTTGTTGCGGCTCGGGAAGATTTTGGTCAGGTTCTGCAAAACGATTTTCATAGAATCCCCTTTCTTTGCCCTTTGTCATCGTAGTGACATGCCTTCGCCGCTTTTGAAGCGGGTGGAAGTATCGTCTGAAAGCCCCGCGGGATGGATTTGCGCGGTGGTGCCTTAGTACGTCTGATGCGCGACCTTTTCTGCTTGGAGTTTGGCCTTGTAAGCAACCAGCTCATCGGTGGAATTGAAGATCATCTGGCTGGCCATATCAACCGCGACGGTATCAGCAAGAAGATCGTGAATCAGCGAATGTTTCCGCGTGGCGAGGAAGAGGACAAACTGTGCGACGGAGAGAATCAGCACAATGCCCAGCACAACGATATTCAGATTGCCGAAGAACAGCATCATCACCGCCATGATTGGAATCATGGTTTCCACCGCGTATTTGCCCAGCACTGTGCGGACAAAAAGCGTCACATGACCGATTCTCACGCCGTCATTGCGCATCAGAGCCACACCGAATATCTTTTTGCCCAAGGTTTGTCCGTTTTTGAAAAGGAGCGGAACGAGGAATTCTAATAGGAGATAACCCGACAGTACGCCGAAACTGACGATGAGAATCGACAGCTGAATGACCATGCCATACGCATGAACGGCAGTTTCATCAGCGGCGAGCACGGCGTTCGCCTGTTCCACCAGCGCCCGCTGCGCGTCAGTCAGTGTGCTGTATGTCTGGGTCATGATGGACATGTCCAGCCCGCACGCGTCTGCCGCGGTCTGATAGCGCGTCATGAGCGTCTGGTACTGCGCGTCGAATCCCAGCAGGGCTGATAATCCCCACGCACAAAGAACGCAGGCAATCGCCAGCAGAATCACATCGAACAAAAAAGCCGAGATGCGCTTCCACACGTTTGCCCGTTGAAGGTCACAGGTCATAGGGACATAACCTCCCGCTGATTAAGAAAGTCTAAGCAGGGTTCCTTACTCTATTATACTGATATTTTGTAAAAAAGCCATAGGAAAAACAAAATTCTTCTGCAAATTCGTCTGATTCTCTGAAATTTCCTCCGAAAACAGCACAGGAACAGCATTTGCGAAAGCATCTGCGTGCCGTTTATACGATTTCCGGAAGGCACAGGCGAGGCAGATAATAGATATGAAGCACCATTTTCTGATTTCTTGCGGCATACCCCGTTGACAATTGCGGGAAATGGGCGTAAGATAAAAGGCGTGGCTTTCGGGCAAGCAGCCCGCGAACGCCGGAAAGGAGTGTCTGACCGCATGGACGGTGATCCGTATAGTACCCCTGAGCCCATCGGCAGCGCTCTGACGGCTGACTGATGCCGACCGCGCTGCCTTCCTTCGGAAATGTTGAAAGGACGCAGCACTAACATGAGAAGAATCTTCAAGACCATCGAGGATCATCTGACCGAATGCACGACGCTGGAAAAGGGCGTGTGGGTGCATCTGCAAAGCCCAACGAAGGAGGAAGTGGATGGTCTGACCACCCGCTTCAACCTTGATCCGACCTTCCTGCCCGCCGCGCTGGACGAAGAGGAATCCGCCCGCATTGACTACGACTCGGATAAGCAGCAGACGCTGATTATCGTGGATATTCCGTATGTTGATACCGAGGGCACGGGCTATGTGTACAGCACAATCCCGCTGGGCATCGTGCTGTGCGACGAGGTGATTATCACCGTCTGCACGCGCGATACGCCCATCATCAATGACTTCACCGAAGAGCGCATTCGCAATTTCTGGACGTTCAAGCGTACCCGCTTCATCCTGCAAATTCTCCAGCGCAATGCTGGCCGCTTCCTGTCCTACCTGAAGCAGATTGATAAAACCAGCCAGCACATTCAGGAAAAGCTGGAGCATACCAGCCGCAATCAGGAATTGCTGCAAATGATGAAGCTGGAGAAGTCACTGGTTTACTTCAACACGTCGCTCAAAGGCAACGCGCTGGTCATGGAGCGCCTGATGCGCCAGGATATCCTCAAGCGCTATCCGGAGGACACCGACCTGCTGGAGGATGTTATCATCGAGAATAAGCAGGCAATGGAAATGTGCTCGATTTACCGCGACATTATGAGCAACACCACTGACGCGTTCGCTTCCATCATCAACAACAACCTGAACATCACCATGAAGGTGCTGACCGCGCTGACTGTCCTTTTTGCCGTGCCGACGCTGGTTATGACGATTTGGGGCATCAACGTCCCCGTACCGTTTGAGAGGCAGGCGTGGGGATTTGCGGCAGTCTGCGGCATCTCCATCATCCTGACGCTGTTCGCCTTCGTTATTATGCGCCGAAAGAACATGTTCTAACGCATCCGCAGCATCAAAAAACGCCGCTGTCCGTTGCAGACAGGGGCGTTTTCGATTGGCAAAAATCAGGCGGCGGGCTTTTCGTCCTTCCGTGCCAGCAGCCACGCGGCGGCGAAGCCCAAGATGAACGTCAGCACGCTGACAATCACCTGCACGAGGTTGAAGCCGGGAAGCGACAGCCCCATCAGGATGGCAAACGGCGATGCGACAACAAGCCCAAGAATCGCGCCGTAGGTGATGCACTTCCACTTCGCAAGCAGAATCTCAATCAGCTTCGCAATGGCGAAAATGCCGATCACCACACCGATGCCAAACGGCAGCAGAATGCCCACGTTGTAGAGAATCGCGCCGCCATCGAGCGCCACCAGCGCATTGATAAGGTTCTTAATCGCGCCGATGACGGGGTAGTAGTAGCCCATCAGCATCAGCATCATCGAGCCGGACACACCGGGGATGACCATCGTCGCGGACGCAATGCAGCCCATCAGCGTAAGCTTCAGGACTTCCAGAACGCTCAGAGAGATGACCGCACCGGTATCCTGCGTTTCTTTCAGCGTTGCCATGAAGATAACGAGCGCGAAGAAGAGCACGAACAGAATGCCGCCAAGGATGCTGTCGCGCTTTTTGCTGCCCTTGACCTGCTTGAAAATGGCGGGCAGGCCGCCCAGAATCAGTCCGATGAAGAGCGTATTCGTTGGCAGCGAGGCAAATTCATCCATCAGCGCCCATGTGATGACGTTGGAGAGAATCGCCAGCGCGGCAATCATGCCGATAGCAAACGGCAGCAGCGTCATGAGGGACTTCTTGAACTGCTTAAAGAGGTGGGTGATGCAGTAAATCAGCGTATCGTAGATGCCCATGGAAACCATCATTGTGCCGCCGGATACGCCGGGGATGATGTTGGCAAGCCCAATCACCATGCCTTTGAGGATGTCAATGAAGAATTTCATGCCTTTCACTCCTTAATATAATTGGAAAGGATTTTCCGAAAACCATCATACCATGATTTGCCGCTCATGACAACCCTGCAAGCGAAATTTTACGTTTGCAATTTTTTCGTGCTGGGCAACTTTTTCCGAGAACACGTTGACAAGCTGTCGAAACGTGCTATGATGAAATTGGTTTCTGTCAAAATAGCAATGGAGTGAATAGACCAAATGGCAAATCAGTCGCACGCGGCAAACATGACACAGGGCAGCATCTGGAAACTGATGGTTCGTTTTGCGATTCCCATCTTTCTGGGCAACCTGTTTCAGCAGTTCTACAATGTAGCGGATACGTTTATCGTGGGCAATGTGCTGGGCACGGAGGCCATGGCGGCAGTTGGCTCGTCCGGCAACCTGATTTTCATGCTCATCGGCTTCTTTCAGGGTGTTTTCGTTGGCGCAGGCGTTGTCGTCAGCAGATTCTGGGGCGCAAGGGATCATGAGAATGTTTCGATTGCGGTGCATACGTCTGTTGCGTTTGCAATCGTCGCAGGTCTCGTGCTGACACTCATAGGGGTTCTGCTGACACCGACAATTCTGGACTGGATGCACACGCCGGCGGACGTGCTGCCGAATTCGATTGAGTATTTCCGCGTGTACTTTGGCGGCGTGATTTTTGCTGTTCTGTATAATGCGGTGAACGGTATTTTCCAAGCGGTCGGCGACAGCCGCCATCCGCTGTATTTTCTGATTATTTCCGCCATGCTCAATGTTGCGCTGGACTTGCTGTTCGTCGGCGTGCTGGGTATGGGCGTTGGCGGCGCGGCGTTCGCGACGGTCATCTCGCAGGCGGTCAGCGCGTTCCTCGGCCTGAGGAAGCTGATGAAGGCGACGGAATCCTACCGCCTGATTCCGCGGAAAATCCGTTTCAACGGGCGAATGCTCCAAAAGGTGCTGTACATCGGCATTCCGTCGGGGCTGCAAAACGCCGTGATTGCGCTGGCGAACGTCGTCGTGCAGACGAACATCAATGATTTCGGTGCGCTGGCGCAGGCGGGCTGCGGCGCGTACTCCAAGATTGAGGGCTTTGGCTTCCTGCCGATTACCAGCTTCACCTTGGCGCTGACGACCTTCATCGGGCAGAACCTCGGCGCGCAGGAGTATGAACGCGCCAAGAAAGGCGCGCGGTTCGGATTGATTGCGTGTGTCAGCATTGCAGAAGCGATTGGGCTGGCGATTTACGCCTTCATCCCGGCGCTGATTGCGATGTTCATCCAGTCGGGCGACGCGGCGCAGGTGCAGGAGGTTATCCGTCTGGGGACGATGCACGCGAGGATAATGACGCCGTTCTACTTTCTGCTGGCGCTCTCCAACGCAATGGCGGCGGTTCTGCGCGGCGCAGGACGCTCGATTGTGCCGATGATTGTCATGCTGTGCTGCTGGTGCATGTTCCGCGTGACGTACATCACCATTGCCGTGCCGATTTGGCCGGAACTGACGACGATTTCGTGGGCTTACCCGATTACATGGGGGCTGTCCTCCATCATCTTCCTGATTTATTACAACGTCGTGGACTGGGTTCACGCCTATGGTCGGAGCAAACCACGCAAAATGGCG
>ENA-UESI01001895-UESI01001895.1-human-gut-metagenome-genome-assembly--contig:-NODE-1895-length-12013-cov-6.957607_pt1 | contig 12013 bp, 6 predicted proteins | sample MGYA00243005_ERZ508006 | MGnify/ENA primary metagenome ERZ508006 (study PRJEB26167, sample SAMN06115436) | human gut metagenome | host: Homo sapiens | place: China:Shandong | collected 2015-06-10... | reverse complement strand
GGTGCGGCTGAGAAGCAGAGTGTTGTAATTGACAGTAGTGTGACCGGAAATGTTTATGGCGGGTACATCAGTAATAGCGCTAATGCGGATAATGCCAGCGGCAATAGAGTTAATATTGCAGATAATGTCAGTATTGGCGGGGGGCTGTACGGTGGCTATACCAGGGGAACTGGTGCTGCTATAGATAATAAACTGACTATCAGTGGTGATTTGACAATAACTGGCGGTATTATTGGCGGTTTGGGTAAAACGGCTGATACCAATGTTATTGAAATAGGCAGCAGCCAGACGCAAAGTAAAATCACTGCTCATAGTATCAGCGCGGGAGCAGGAAATTCAACTGAGAGTTCTGTGGTTAATAATGTTTTAAGTGTTGTCAATGTTGAGTTTACCAAGTCCGGTACTTATGGCGCTGGTTTAGGAACGAACAGCAGCGGTGAGGTGGCAGGTAATGAAGCCAGCTTTAGCGATGTAAAGTTTGCGACTGCTACAGTGCTTTATGGGGGTAAGAATGATAAATCTGCCGCTGGAAATCCTGATCAGGGAACTGGCGAAGTTAGAAATAATACTTTGAATTTGAAGAATGTCCAGATCGGCAGAGATCCTGATAATTCTTATTTGGTTTCATATGTTACCGGCGGCGAGGCTCGTAATGCTTTGGTAAGGCGGAATAAAGTTATAATTGAGGGTGAAAATACTCTTATTGATGTTTTGGTAATGGGCGGATATAGCCCCTATCCTGGCGGCGGGTTTAAACCTATTAATAACGAAGTAAGTGATAATCTGGTTTGGATCAAGGGCGGGGTAGTGACCGATGACATTGCCGGCGGCTATGCCGAAGGGCTTGCTAAGGCTAACAATAATAAAGTGCTGATAGATGGCGGGCATATCAAGTACAGCAGCGATAAAACAGGTAAGCCGATTCCCTGCGCTGTTTATGGCGGCATTATTGCCGAAGCTTTTGAGGATAACAAGCATACCGTCAGCGGCAATAATGTTACTATTAACAATGGTAACATCGATGTAGAAGTTATGGGCGGCGCTACCCTGGATCTTGGTAATGTGGAAGGCAACAGCGTTACTATCAATGGCGGTACGATCAGTAAGAATGTTTATGGCGGTTATGCCGGTATTTATAAAAAAGATGGTTTTACAGGCAGCACAGATAAAGGCGATGTAACGGGCAACAGTGTCAATATTTATAATAAGCCTGTTTTTTTCGATGATGTTATTCTTTATGGCGGCTATAGCGAAGATAACAAATCTAAAATAAGCAATAACAGTTTAAATATCTATACCACCAATATTTCGGTAGGCGATATCAAAAACTTTGATACTTATAACTTTTATTTGCCGGAGTCTATGACTGCCGGCGAAGCGGTGCTTACGCTTAAAAATAACTCCGGGCTGAATCTTAACGGCAGCTCTGTTAATATTGGTGTCACAGGCGCATCGCCGATTTTGCAGATCGGTGATAAGATTACTTTGATCAAAAATAGTGCAGTTATTACTGCTGATTCGGGGCAGGTGCAATATGGCAAATTACAGCAGGGCGTCAGTATAGTTTATGATTTTAGGACAGAACTGGAAAATGGCGGCAAGGATTTGGTTACTACTATTATCGGCGCGCCCAAAGGAACAACCGAGCAAAGCAAGTCGCCAGTGGAAACTCAGGCGGCAACGATAGGCTTTTTAAACAGCGGCAGCGATCTGCTGATTGATAAAGGTATTTTTGATGCTGTTAGAGTGGCTGCTGTCGGCGAGAAAAATAATCCTATCTTCGGCGCTGCCAATACTGGGAAAATGCGTTATAAAAGCGGTTCGCAGGCTGATGTGACCGGTTATAATATCGTTTTGGGTGCAGCCAGGACAGTCAATAATTCCTCTGGCCAGTTAACATATGGCCCCTTTGCAGAAGGCGGTTGGGGCAATTATACTACTAAGCTTGACAGCGGTATCCGCGGAGAGGGCAACACTAAATATTATGGCGTAGGTGTTTTTGCCCGTCAGGATAATAAAAATGGCATTTACTATGAGGGCAGCGTACGTTATGGACGTTTGGAAGCTGATTATGCCAGCGGAGATCTGCTCGGCAGCGGCGGCGATGCAGTATTTGCTTCTTATGACAGCAGCAGCGCTTATTATGGTGCTCATTTTGGGGTAGGGAAAGTAAGCGCTGTGAATGAAAGGGTAAAAGCAAATGTATATGCAAAACTGCTTTATAACCATCAAAATGGCGATGGAGCAGCTTTAGGCGGCGAAGGAAATGGCGAAGTATATGACTTCGACGCTGTAGATAGCCTGCGGGCACGCATTGGCGGGCGGTTGAGCAAAGATTACGGGGTCAGTACAACTGGTTATGTAGGACTTGCCTATGAATATGAATTTGACGGAGAAGCCAGAGCCAGCGTCAAAGGCTTCAGTACGCCGTCGCCAAGTATTAAAGGCAGCAGTGGTATGTTTGAGGTGGGCTATATTTGGCAGCCTAAAGCTGCGAACGACCCTGCCATAGACCTCGGCCTGCAAGGTTGGGCCGGTAAAAAACAAGGTCTTACAGCTAATATAAATTTTGTCTGGAAGTTTTAAAAAGTTATGAACTTCTTAGGGGCCAGTTTCATGATAAAGAGGAGATGTATGTATTTATGTATATCGATACCTGGGAAGAGGGAAAGAGAAAAGAAAGCAGTATCGATCATGGAAGAGGCCTTATGATGACCTGCCCGATCTGCGGCAGGGAATTTGGCTGTAATAAGACCTATCATGTGTATACGGCGTTAGCGGCAAGAAGGCGGCTGTATTATTGCAGTTATTCCTGTTATAAGCAGCGGCCTAACCCTAAGGCGAGAGGCTAGAGCGTGTACTGTTGGGACAAGTCTGTTATGGTAGTGGATTATTGATCAAAGAAATTACATAGAGTAAACAAAAAGCACAGATCTGATTTTCAGGTCTGTGCTTTTTTGTGTTCTCAGAGGCTTCGTAAATGTTCCCGGTTGCAAGACTGACAGACAAATATTTTTAAAAATAAAACAAAAATGTCTTGCGGGGGGGACAAATGATGTATAATGACCTAAATTAAATATAAAGCATAAAATTATTTATATAATTAAATTTAAAATATTGGGAATAATTATTATGGAAAGTAATAAGTTGTGCGCAGATATAACTGGTTGAAAGCAGTGGCTGCCGTTATCTGACTGGAAGTTGTGAGCTGAGCTGTGCAGGATTTTTTAGTTTTTAAAACTGGAAGAGTTTGTTTGATTCAGTTTTAAATAAAGCAACATAAATCGAAAAGGGGAAGTGATGAGAGTGGTTTTAAAAAAATTGGGTTTGGAAAAGGCCGTAGTATTAGGGTTGGTACTGGCGTGTCCTTATGGCGTAGCTGCTGCGGCAGATTACGAAGTTGGGGTAAGCTGGAATGACAAAAGCCATCAGGTTATCAATGATGATTATGATATCACCCATACAAAGTCGGCGACTGTGATCAGTCTTGGTAATTGCAGTGATATTACTATTAACAGCAAGGAGCTGAAGGCGACTGTTATCGGTGATAATGCCAATATCGTCGAGGGTTTGAGTGTTATTCGCGGCGATGTTAAGGTGGCTGACGGGATCAGGATAACCACTTTTATTAAAAGCGAGAATGGAGCGAACCTGCGGGCTTTTGGTGTGGATCTGATTGGTAGTGATGCTTATCCGACTACGATCGTTTTGGGTAAAAATACTGTGGTCAGTGCCGAGGCACAGGGCGGTGTCAATAATTGGGTCTACGGAATTTATAACTATGAAAAAAACGATATTACCCTGGGCGATGGCTCGGTGGTAACAGTTAAAAATAACAGCGGCAGTGCTGACGCGATCATGCATGATGGCAGCGATGCTGTTAAGAGCAATGTCAAGATCGGCGATAATGTTGCCTTGCGGGCTGAGATAACTGATGGACAGCTGATCGTCAGGAACCATGTTTCGGGTTTGAATAACCAGACGGGTGATGTGGTGACAGCTGGCAACAAGCTGCACATCGAGGCTTCTTCGACGACGCAGACTGACGGTGCCAGGGCACGGGTCGATGCGATCAATAATCTGTACGGAGCAAATACAACGATCGGTGATGATTTGGCAGTAGCGGCGAAGGCTGAAGGTACTACGGGAGAGATCAAAAGTTTTGCTGTATATAATTATCAAAGTCAGTTCAAGGCAGGCGCTAATACTGTGATCTTAACATCTGCCGCCGGTAATGCCGCTAACAGCGACGTTAATGCCTGGGCCGTTATCAATCAGGATAATTCACAGATGACTTTTGGCGATAATGTAAAAATCCAGGCCCGTACTTCTGAAAGCGGCTTAGCCGTAGCGGTTTTGAATCAGAGTGATTCAGTGGTTGATTTTGAGGGCAGTTTATACGTGGATGGAACAGATTTTTCGCTGTACAGCACGGATGGAGCTACTGTTAATGCAGTGGCTGCCGGCAAGGATAAGGTGATCATCGGCGATATGTATAGCAATAGCGGCGCCAAGATCAATGCGCTGCTGGATACTGCTGGTTCACTGTTTGAGGGCGCTGCGGTGATCGGCTCTGCTGGCGGCGACATCAATTTTACCATGACCAATGATGCCCTGTGGAAGATGACCGACGACAGCAGTGTGACTAAGCTTACTTTGAGCGGCGGAGCAGTAGTCGATATGTCGCAGCATGACACGTATCAGCAGCTTGATGTAGCTGAGCTGAGCGGCAGCGGTGGCGAGTTTATTATGAAAACTGACCTTGCCAGCGAAACAGACGGCGATAAATTGTATATTACAGAAGCGGCGGCAGGGACGAGCCAGCTGGTGCAGGTTGCCGATGTGAGCCTTAGCAGCGGCATGGTTGTGACCGGTAAGAAAAAGCTGCTGCTGATAACTGATGCCAGTAAAAATGCGACTTTTGTTGGTAAAAAGCTGAATGAAGGCGGTTTGTGGGACGTGATGCCGACGATCGAAAACGGCCTGGCCGTAGGGGGCAGCGAGGAAGAGTGGTATTTGACGAAGCTGGCGAAAAATGTCAATAACGATACCGAAGTTTTGCTGAACGCGTCTGATAATAGTTATGCCCTGTGGCGCAACAGCAATGATACTCTGCGTAAGCGGTTGGGCGACTTGCGTTACCGCAGCAATCAGACTGACGGCGACGGTATCTGGGCCCGTTATATCGGGGGCAAGTTTGGCAGCGGTAATTTTGATGGCCGTTATAATATGTACCAGTTGGGTTATGATAAGGCAGTCGATGCCAGAAGCACTTATGGTATTGCGGTGGAAAGCGGCACCGGCCGGGGCGATTATGCAGCCGGAAGCAGCAAGGATAAGCTGTGGACAGGCAGCCTGTACGGCACCTGGTACGGCAGTAACGGGACTTATACTGATGTTGTGGCCCGTTATGGTCATTTTGATACTGATATCAATTCTTATGGTGATTATCCTGATAAGGCCAATAATAAAAACCATGCTTACAGTTTGAGCATAGAATATGGTAAAACTATAGAATTGAGTGAAAAGCGCGGCACTTTTATCGAGCCGCAGGCGCAGTTTATCATGGGCCGGCTGAGCAGCAGCAGTTATACTACGGACCGGGGTAATAATGTTTATCTGGGCGGCGTCAACAGCTATATTGGCCGTCTGGGCATAGTTGCAGGACAGAAAATGTCTGACGGTAACGATGTGTATTTCAAAGCTAATCTGCTGCATGAGTTTGGCGGCGACCGTGATATCTATATGCGGGCCGCTAACGGCGAGACCTTGAGCGACAGCCGCGATTACGGCGATACTTGGTTTGAGCTGGGGCTGGGCGGTAATATTCGGATGGGTAAAAACAGCAGTTTCTACGGCGATATCGAACGCAGCTTTGGTGCTGACATCCAAAAGAAATGGCAGATCAATGCCGGCGTACGTTTTGAATTTTAAGTGAGCGCCGTTTTCCTCCTTTTTTCTTTCGTTTTTCAACAGGGATCAGAAACCCTCTACCCTGTTTGAAAATATTCCCCACAAAAGCCTGGTTGGTTACAGCCAGGCTTTTATTTTTGCAGATAAAAGCTGAAAACAGCTTGACGATAAATTTCAGAAAACTTATAATGGATACAGAATATATTATTAGATAATTGTTATTGAAAATGGAGGTAGGGAGAAATGGCAAAATATAAATGCAGTGTCTGCGGTTATATTTATGACGAAGAGAAGGAAGGCAAGCCGCTGGCAGACGGTAAATGTCCTGTGTGCGGCATGGAGATGGTGCTGCTGGAAGAGGACGCAGTATCTGCACAGGCGCCTGCCGCTGCTCGGGAATGCGCCGCCGCTTCGGAAGCTTTGGCTTATGATCCGGCTTATGCCAGGATGGATGCCGGCTGCCGTTATATGGACGATATCCATGAGATGGCGGTAACAGGCAAGTCGATCATCGGGGCTATGGGTACGCAGATGCCGATGCCGGGGTGGGACGATATCCTGCTTTTGGGCAATCAGCTGAACCCGCCGCCGCTTGACGAGCATGATGCGGTGGATACGACGACGGTGATCGGCAGAAATGCCAAGAAGCCTTTGATTTTGACAAACCCGATTTTTGTTTCGCATATGTCGTTCGGCGCTTTGTCGAAAGAAACGAAGGTGGCTTTGGCTAAGGGCAGCGCTTTGGCCGGTGCGGCGATGTGCAGCGGCGAGGGCGGTATCCTGCCGGAGGAGATGGCAGCGGCGCATAAGTATATTTTTGAATATATCCCGAATTTATACAGTGTAACGCAGGAAAATCTGCGTAATGCCGACGCGATCGAGATCAAGATCGGCCAGGGGACCAAGCCCGGTATGGGTGGGCATCTTCCCGGCGGCAAAGTGACGCCGGAAATCGCGGCGATCAGAAACAAGCCTTTGGGCGAGGATGTTATCAGTCCTTCCAAGTTCCCCAATATGGAGACGAAGGAGGATTTGAAGGCGCTGGTCAGCAGGCTGCGTGAGGAGTCGGACGGCAGGCCGATCGGGATCAAGATCGCGTCTGGCAAGCTGGAACGTGATCTGGAGTTCTGTGTGTTTGCGGAGCCTGATTTTATTACGATCGATGGGCGTGGCGGCGCTACCGGCGCCAGCCCGAAGCTGGTGCGCGATGCTACCAGTGTGCCGACGGTATATGCTTTGCACCGTGCCCGCAAGTATCTGGATGCCGTGGGCGCTGAGGATATTGCGCTGGTGATCACCGGCGGTCTGCGGGTATCTTCTGATTTTGCCAAGGCGTTGGCAATGGGCGCCGATGCTGTGGCAGTGGCTTCGGCTGCATTGATAGCGGCGGCCTGCCAGCAGTACCGCATCTGCGGTACCGGTAAGTGCCCTGTGGGCATTGCTACGCAGGACCCGGAGCTGCGCGCAAGGCTGAAGATCGAGGCAGCGGCGCAGAGGGTAGCTAACTTTTTGAATTGCTCGCTGAATGAATTGAAAACCTATGCCCGCATTACCGGGCACAGGAGGCTGCACGATTTGAACGTGGGCGATCTGTGTACGATCAATCGTGAGATTTCTGACTATACCAATATTCCGCATGCCTGATTTTTGACAGGCTGACAGTAGTTTTTACCCCGTATGCTTTGGGCATACGGGGTTTCTTTTTGTCTGGTCACCTGTCAGGTTGAATGGATACTGTAAAAATTTTTCAGTTATTGTCGTAATTATGTATGCAGAGGTTAAAAATTTTCAAAGTTTACGTTAAATTTGAAGAAATTTTACAATAAGTTTTCATTTAGTATAAAGTAATTATTTTAAGTATAAGTTATATCTTGCCAGAGTAAAAGTTATATGTTATGATAAAAAACGTAGATTGTCTTAATGGATAATATTAAATTATTTTTAAATATTTGATTAAATTAAAATCTTTTGAATAAAATAATTGGCTAAAATAGCAATCCTGACAGGAACTGTTTGCTATAAGAGCTTGCAGGAGTTTAAGCACGAAAGGAGATGTTAAAATGAGCGGGTTTACCGAGCTGAATTTTCGAGAGAATCATGCGTATAAATATTTTGATGTTTATGACGTAAAAAACAGTGCTATAAAGAATTATCATATGATCGGAAGCGAGGTCCTTTATGAGATTAAAGAAAAAAGATGTCGGTTTAGCTGCGTTGATTTTGATGTCCCTTTCGGGGGCTGGATATGCTGATGCGCCGATTACAGGCAGTACGGTGATCAATGGTGATAAGATCATCAATGTGGATACCAGTTCTACTGCCGGTATCAATTTGACGGGCAATAAGGAGATAAGCCTGGATGCGGCGACGCCTGATGCCGCAGTCGTGATCAAGGTCGATGGGCAAAGAGCCATTGGCGAGGTGCGTTATGGGATCAATTTGCGTGATAATGCCAAGCTTGCTTTAAGTGATGTGAGCATTATCAGTGAGGACAGGACTGGCGATGTGCATGGTATTTTGGCCAATGGGGCCGGGGTCGAGGCCAGTATCAATAATTTATATATTGATGTCAACGGTAATAAGAGTTATGGCGTGAATGTCGGCAACGGCGCCAAAATGGATGTTGCGGGGAATATGACGGTCGCTGTTACCGGCGATACTGTGCCTGCTTCAGGGATCAGGGCCGTTACGGTCAATTCTGCCAATGGGGTGCTGAATGTCGGCGGCGACCTGATCGTGAAGGCCGAGAGTGATCAGCGTGCTTATGGTATTTATAATACCAGCGGCGGCAAGCTTAATGTAGCTGGCGATACTTATATAAGCAATATCAGTGAGGTGGGCCATGCCATATTTTCTTCTTCTGATAATGCCGCTGGCGAGATCAGGCTGGGCGGAAATTTATATATCGACAGCCATAGTGATCAAAGCTACGGCATTCGTGTTATCGGCGGCCTGGTCGATGTAGGGAAGAACACGGTAATGAATTTGTATGGTGATAATGCCTACGGTATCCATACTTCAAAGGATGGCAACGGTCTTGTTGAGGGCGTCATCCATTTGCACGGTGATGCGGCGATAATCGCACACGGCAAGGCCGGTAAGGGAATCTATGCTTCAACAGGGCTGGTAACGATCGACGGCAAAACCTATCTGCAGATGCAGGGGGAGAAGTCTTATGGTATTTATGCTGATTATGCAGGGAAAACAGTTTTAAATGGCGGTGTCAGTATTGACGCGCAGCAGGCCGGTTCGCAGGGGATCTATACTTATCGCGGCGGTCAGGTGGAGCTGCACGACGTTGTAGAGATCATTACCGGCAGCGATGCGGCGTCTAATGCGATCAAGGTGGACGGCAGAGGCGGTACGGCTGCGGACAGGTCTGCGGTCAGCGGTACAGCTCTGTTTAATATATTGGGGAATATACAGGTCACTTATGGCGGAAGTGTCGATTTGAAGCTGACGGAAGGTTCATTTTGGCAGGGGGTTGCTGAAATAGATTCGGGTAATGCGTCGTCAAGCTCGCTGAGTTTTGACAGGAATTCCATCTGGCAGATGACGGGCAGCTCGGCGCTGACTGATCTGACTTTGAACAGCGCCTGGCTGGATATGACGGCCGACGGTAATACGTTCAGTACATTGACGGTCGAGAATCTGGCCGGCAGCGGTGGTACGATCGTGCTGGATATTGATGGCACGGCTGTCGATCAGGCCGATAAGCTGTATGTTATGGATACCTTTACTGGCACACAGGCTTTGAAGCTGCACGAGATCAACGGCCGTGATGATGACCCGACTTTGGGGCAGGAGGCGCTGGGAACTGTTTTGGCGAGCGTTAATGTGAATAACGGTACTTTTACTGCTGTGGACGGAGAGGGGAGCCTGTTCTGGCAGCGGTACGAGCTGGGGCAGCAGGCCAGCAGCAGCGCCGGTTTTGCTACTGACTGGTATTTGAAGGAGATCGAAAACATTGCGCCGTCAGAAAGGCCGACGACAGGGGTGGCAACGGTCTTGTCAGCCAATGCTTTGAATTACCATACCTGGCGTACGGAGAATGATAAGCTGCTGCAAAGAGTGGGAGAGCTGCGCCACAACGGCGATGCTGCCAAAGGAGCCTGGTTCAGGGTCAGCGGCAGTAAGATCGGTCAGAGCGGGGGCTTTGGTTTTGCTAATAAGTATACAGGTTATGAGCTGGGGTATGACGAAGTGGCAAAACGTACGGAGGATTTTGTTCGCTATAACGGCGTGGCGCTGAGTTATACCGACGGCAGCAGCAGTTACCGCAGCGGCAGCGGCGATAATCAGGCGCAGTCGGTCAGTTTTTATGGTACGCAGCTTGGCAGTAAAGGTCATTATTTGGACGTAGTCTTTAAGATCAGCCATTTGGATAATGATTTCGCTGTTTATGACAGCAATGCCAGGAAGATCACGGGCGAGTTTGAGAACGTGGGTGTGGCTTTAAGTGCTGAATATGGACGTAAGAATACTTTAGGCAGCGGTTGGTATGTCGAGCCGCAGGCACAGTTTACTTTGGGCTATCTGGGGGGCGGCCGTTACGAGACCAGTAACGGTTTGCTGGTGCGGCAAAGCGGTATCAACAGTGCTGTGGGCCGTGTCGGTTTCAATCCGGAACTATCGCTTTTATCTGCATAACAATTTAAAATCATATTGTGAAATTCAATGACAAAAATAAAGAGAGGAGAAGCACAATATGAAAAACAAGATATTAAATATAATATTAATAGGTTATATAATAGTACTTATATGGTTGTTATTAGTACCAAATGTTTTCAGGGGAGAACAAACATGGTATAGTAATGTATTTTCATATCAGCATTTTGTAGATTCTAATTTAATTCCATTCAGAACAATAATAATGTATATTTATTGCTTAAAGAATGGAAATATAAACATAGATATACCAATAAAAAATGTATTGGCAAATTTTTTCATGTTTATGCCAATTACAATTTTAATAAAAATAAAGATCCCTCGGTTGACTTTAAAAAAGATTTTATTATATATTATCTGTTTTAATCTTGTAATAGAAATATTGCAGTTTTTAACTTTGCAAGGATCATTTGATGTAGATGATATCTTATTACGTTTATTTGGTGCATGGATTTCATATGCCGTTTATAGTAGTTTTCGCAGAAAAACATTTAAATAATTTTTAAGAAAATAGGCGGCAGTATCAAGAAATAAGCTTTAAGAGTAGCAGAAAAAAATTTTTGCCGCAAGCACAATGGCTGCTATGTTGATGCTGCCAACATATGGGGCAATGGCATCCAGTGTAAAAAAGGAGATTTATGAAAAAGAAAGTGCAGAAATGGAAGCAGATGAGGATATCAGCAGGATTTCCGGCGTGACCTGGAAGCTGGATATTGGTGAGAGCGACTACCCGGAATTTCACGGCGGGATCTCCCCACAGGATTATTTTGAAGAATTTGACGAGGACGGAGAGCCTATCGAAACCTCCGATAAGACTTGGAATGGCTATTATGAGGCAAACCAGGACTACAACGGCTGTGCCTATGTCTACACACCGGTTCTGCCGGAGGAATATCCGGTGGGAGAGGAGGCAGAGCTTCCGGAAATCTGCGTTCTCGTAGGAGAGATGCAGCTGGTGACTCTGGCAGGCGAGGAATGTAACCTGAATAATAGCCCTCTGGTCATTAATGGCCGTAATGTAGATCAGTTTAATGGAAAAACCATTACCGGCTCCTATTGCCCGAGCATCCGGCCGAGGGATTTTTTAGACATTAAGGGCGGTATCACAATTGATAATGTTACGGTCAATCTGACCATTAAAGATGTAACGATCAAATCCGGTGGCAATGGTGCCAGTGGATGGGATCTGGCTGGTATTTACCTGAAAGGCAATGCCCGGCTGAATCTGACCTTAGAAGGAAAAAATACTCTTTTGGGACAGGATGAAGGAGCCGGAATTGAGGTGGAAAAAGATGCAACACTGGTTATTACTGAGCAGAGTAAAGGAAGCCTGCAGGCAGTGGGAGGTGCCAGACATCCAGTTGTTCCTAATTTCTCAATCAGGGAGAAGCACAAGGTCGAGCGTTAGGGATATCTTCTCGCCGTTTTTTTA
>ENA-UESI01001893-UESI01001893.1-human-gut-metagenome-genome-assembly--contig:-NODE-1893-length-12018-cov-4.702202_pt1 | contig 12018 bp, 10 predicted proteins | sample MGYA00243005_ERZ508006 | MGnify/ENA primary metagenome ERZ508006 (study PRJEB26167, sample SAMN06115436) | human gut metagenome | host: Homo sapiens | place: China:Shandong | collected 2015-06-10... | reverse complement strand
GCCAGAATGAAAAATTCACTTCGCATCTTGGCGCATTCTCATTTGGAAATAGTATAAAAACAGACCGAGAGTCGGCAAAAACCGACCGAAATTTCATAAAAACCGACCGAAAGTCGGAAAAAACAGACAGAAAGGGAAGCAAATGGCAGGAAAGATTCAGCTCCTGTCCGATGAGGTCATTGGCAAAATCGCGGCAGGCGAAGTGGTGGAGCGTCCTGCCGCCGCCATCAAGGAATTGGTGGAGAACTCGCTGGACGCGGGGGCCAGCGCGGTTACGGTGGAAATCCGCGACGGCGGCATCAGCTATTTCCGCGTGACGGACAACGGCAGCGGCATCCGCGGCGAGGACATCCGCATGGCGTTTGAGCGCCACGCGACGAGCAAAATCCGCCGCACGGATGATTTGTTCAGCATTCAGACGCTGGGTTTCCGCGGCGAAGCGCTGGCGTCCATCGCGGCGGTGGCGCATGTCACCTGCACAACACGCACGAAGGCAGACCCAAGCGGCATCAAGGTGCAGAACAACGGCGGAACGATTGAGTCCATCGAAGAAGCCGCCTGCCCCGAAGGCACGACGTTTGTCGTCCGCGACCTCTTTTTTAACACCCCAGTGCGCCTGAAATTCCTCAAAAAGCCGGTCACGGAGGCAGGCTATGTGTCCGACCTGATGATGCGGCTGATTTTGTCCCGCCCGGACGTGTCCTTTCGCTACATCAGTCAGGGCAAAACGCTCTACCACTCCGCGGGCGATGGCAAACTGTCCTCCGCCGTGTTCAGCATTTACGGGCGCGAAATGCTCCGCTCCATGCACGAGGTGGACGGGCATCAGGCGGGGCTGATATTGAAAGGCTTCGTCGGCGTGGGCGAAAGCGGGCGCGGCAGCCGAAACCACCAGTCGTTCTTCATCAATGGGCGATATATGAAGTCGTCGATTTTGTCCGCGGCGGTGGAAGCGGCGTGCCGGGAGCGCGTATTGTCCGGCAAATACCCGACGTGCGTGCTGCACCTGACCATGCCGTATGACACGGTGGATGTCAACGTGCATCCGAACAAGCTCGAAGTCCGCTTCCAGAACGAAGCGGCGATCGCGGAGGCGGTCGAGGCGATTGTGGCGGATGCGCTGGCGGACAAAGCGCCCGTCGAGCAGCCAGATGTGCTGCGCCTGACGCCTGAACCGCCGCCGACGGTGCCCGTGACGGTCGTTCGCCAGCCCGTGACGGCGAGTGAGACTGCGCAGCCGGAAGCTGCTGTTCGCTCGGCTGTTCCGCCGAAGGCAGAGAAAAAACCGACCGTCGGTATGGAAATTCCGCAAAAGGCGGCAATCCCCGCGAAAAACCCGCCGATTCCGACACCAAGCGCCCCAGCGGACAAGCCGTCCGCGCCGCCGAAAACCGCGCCGGATGATGCCATTCCCGCGTGGAAGCAGCCGCTGGTGATGCGCAGCCCGTCAGCACTGGCGCAGCATTACAACGCCGAACCCGCCGCGCCGCCTGCAAATCTGCTGAAACCGACCGCAAGTCTGGTTTCGCCGATACCGGTGCAGCAGACGATTCTGCCGAATGAACAGACGCACATGCGCATGATCGGCACGCTGTTTGACAGCTACATTCTGGTGGAATATGCGGACAATTTGATGCTGATTGACCAGCAGGCGGTGCATGAACGCGTGATGTTCGACCGCATGATGAAGGCGCTCGACCAGCACCGCTGCGGGCAGGAGATGCTCGTGCCGATGATTGTCAGCCTGACGCGCCGGGAGCAGCAGCTGCTCGACGAGCACGCGCGGGAATTGGCGGACATCGGGCTGGTGGTCGAGCCGTTCGGGGAGAACGAGGTGTCGATTCGCTCAATTCCGATGATATTGGGTCAACCGCAGGCGGCGGGGCTGCTGCGCGACATCATCGACCAGCTGGAGAATGAGCGCGGCGTGGTGTCGCTGGAAAAGCGGCGCGCGGCGATTTTGGCGCTGGCGTGCAAGCGCAGCGTCCGCTCCGGCGAACGCCTGAACGACGCCGACATCCGCGAACTGGTCAGCCGCGTGGCGGACAAGCGCGTCATCCCGGCGAGCCCGCGCGGTACGCCGCTGGTCGTTGCGCTGAACAAAACGGACATCGACCGGCGATTCCGGCGGATGCAGTGAGGTGACAATATCATGAAGGAAACGTGCTGGGTGCTGACAGGCCCGACCGCAAGCGGCAAAACCGCGCTGTCGCTCCGTCTGGCGCGGACGCATGACTGCGAGATTGTCTGCATGGATTCGATGCAGATTTATCGCGGCATGGACATCGGCACGGCGAAATCGACGGCGGATGAGTGCGCGCAGGCGGTGCATCACATGGTAGACGTCGCCGACCCGACGGAGGATTTTTCCGTCGCGCGCTATCAGGAGATGGCGGAAAGCTGCATCGCGGACATTCAAGCGCGCGGGCACCGGGCGCTGCTTGTCGGCGGCACGGGGCTGTATCTCCGGGCGCTGCGGCAGCCGATGGCGATGGGCGAAGCGGCGGCGGATGAAAGCATCCGGCAGGAATTGCGGCAGATCGCGGACGCGCCCGGCGGCAAAGAGCAGCTTCATCAGCAATTGGCGGCGGTTGACCCGGACACGGCGCAGCGCCTGCACTTGAACGACGTTCGCCGCGTGATTCGCGCCTTGGAGGTCTACCGCCTGACGGGCCGTCCGTTCTCGCAGCAGCCGCAAATAAAAACCGACAGTCGGTTTTCTTACCGTGTTGCGTCGCTGACGATGCCGCGAGACATCCTCTATACGCGGATTGAGCAGCGAATCGACCAAATGCTGACGGACGGGCTGGCGGAGGAAGTCAGCAGACTGCTGAAAAGCGGCGTTCCGCGCGACGCGAAGGCGATGAAAGCCATCGGCTACAAGGAAATGATACCGTATGTCTTGGGCGAAACGACGCTGGACGAGGCGGTTTACGCGCTGAAGCTCAACACGCGGCACTACGCGAAGCGCCAGCTGACGTGGATGCGCCGGGAGGAGGACGTCCTGTGGGTGGACGCGCTCGAACCGGATGCGTATGATAAATTGGAAGCGTATTACACGCAAGGAGAAGCAAAATGACCATTGAAGAATTGATTGCACAGGCGGAAAGCGGTTTGACGGCGCAGTTCGCCCGCATTGACCGCATGGAGGAAATTGGGACGCGCCGCGTGCTGGACGCCTTCCGGGAGCATCAAGTGGCGTACCGGCATTTCGCGCCGACGACGGGCTACGGCTATGACGACGTGGGGCGTGATACGCTCGAAAAGATTTTTGCAGAGCTGTTCGGCACGCAGGCGGCGATTGTCCGCCCGCAGATTGCCAGCGGCACGCACGCCATCAGCCTGTGTCTGTTCGGGCTGGTGCTGCCGGGGGACGACATCGTGTCCGCGACGGGGATGCCCTACGACACCTTGCAGGACATCATCGGCTGGGGCGAGGGCGACGCGCCGGTCGGCTCGCTGCGGGAAATGGGTGTGAGCTTCCATCCCGTGGCGCTGCGTGGCGGCAAAATCGACCTTGACGCGGTGGAAAACGCCATCACCCCGAAGACGAAGCTCGTCATCGCCCAGCGCAGCCGCGGTTATGACTGGCGGCCGTCGCTGATGCCGGAGGAGTTCGCGCCCTTGGCGAAGATGCTGCACGAGAAGCACCCCGGCGTTCGCCTGATGGTGGACAACTGCTACGGCGAGTTTGTGTGCGAGAAGGAACCGAGTCACTACGGGGCGGACGTGTGCGTTGGCAGCCTCATCAAGAATCCGGGCGGCGGACTTGCCCCCACGGGCGGCTACATCGTCGGCACGCAGGATGCCGTCGAGCGCATCGCCTACCGCCTGACCGCGCCGGGCATCGGGCTGGAAGTTGGTTCGTATGCCGCAAGCTACCAGCCATTCTATCAAGGATTGTTTATGGCGCCGCATACCGTTGCGCAGGCGATTAAGACGGCGTGTCTGGCGGCGCGCGTGTTTGAAATCCTTGGCATGACGACGACGCCCGCGGCGGATGAGCCCCGCGCCGACATCATTCAGGCGATTCAAATGCGCACGCCGGAGCGCCTCGTCGCGTTCTGCCAGGGGATTCAGATGGCTTCCCCGATTGACTCGATGGCACTGCCCGAACCGTGGGATATGCCCGGCTACAATGACCAAGTCGTCATGGCGGCGGGCACGTTTGTCGCGGGTGCGTCGATTGAGCTGTCGGCGGATGCCCCCATGCGCGAGCCATATACCGCCTACATGCAGGGCGGCCTGACCTACACGCACGGGCGAATCGCGCTGCAAATGGCGCTGAACCGCATGGTGGAGCAGGGCGCGCTGACGCTGAAGTAATTATGAATTTAGCACGATAGATTTAGATCATACCCCTGCTTTTCCCGGCATACGATGTGCTGGAAAGGCAGGGCTTTTTGCTATGAACGAAACGAAACAGACGGAACTCCGCGTGCGCCCAAGGCGTACAGAACTCGCAGCCAGCAAGCCGGACATCGAGTGGGTGAAAACACCGAAAAAGCATTGGCAGGAGCGGCTGCTGCCCAATCTCGCCATTGCGTCGGCGCTGATGCTCTGCGCGGTTGCGCTGAAAACCGGGGCGATTCCGCCGCTGACGGATGCTGTGCAGTCGGTCATGAGCGCCGCGACGGATGATTCGCTCTTGAACGGCGATTTGGGCAAGCTGTCCTTTGTCAGCAGCATTTTCCCGGAAGCATCGCTCGTTTTCGGTGAATCGGGCGGCAAGCTGACCATGCCGGTGGAAGCGGAAAGTGTCGTGCACGCGTGGTCGCAGAGTGAGCCGTTCATTTCATGGGACGCGCAGACGAAAATTGTCACGTCCGCAATGGCGGGCGAGGTCATTGGTGTGTATCACGGCAATGAGGACGAGCGGCTTGTGCAGGTGTTAGGCGCGGACGGGCTGAGCTGCCTGTACGGAAATCTGGCGAGTGTGACGGTCAGCACGGGCGACATGGTGCAGACGGGCGACCCGCTGGGGACGCTGCTGGACGGTCAGCCGTGCGTGATGGAGGTACGGCAGGACGGCTTGAACGTTGACCCGGCGGTGATGATGCGGCAATGAAGCGAAAAATCGCGACGCTGGGAGAAACGGACATCACGGTGCATCCGGCGGCGGGTATTCTCCTGCTCCTTGGACTCCTGACGCGCTGGCGGGCGCTGCTGATTTGCACTTACGCGAGCATCATCCTGCACGAAACGGCGCACGCGGCGGTCAGCGCGCTGTGGCATCATCCGCCGCAGGAGGTAGAAATTACGCCGCTGGGCGCAATGATGCGCTTGGAGGACGAGGAACGTCTGCCGCTGACGGCGCGAATCAGCGTGATACTCGCCGGGCCGCTGATGACGCTGATTTTGTGCGCCTTGTCGCTGTGGCTGACGCAAAACGGCATGATTCCGCGGGCAACGGGGCGGCTTATCTTCCTCGGTAACGCGGGGATTTTGCTGGTGAACCTGCTGCCCGCGCTGCCGCTGGACGGCGGACGGCTGCTGTCAGCGGTCTTGCTGCGCCTCCTGCGGCGGGAAACGTGCTGGCGGGTGATGCGCATCATCGGCACGGCGGCGGGGGCGCTGCTTGTCGTCGGCGGCGTGGTCGGCGCGGTGCGCAGGTGGCAGGGCAGCTGGTCGCTGGCGGCAGCGGGTTGCTTCCTACTATATAGCGCGGTCAGCGCGACAACGAGCACAGCACTGATGGAGCTTCGCGCGCTGATGGACCGAAAAATCCGCATGGAAACGCGCGGAAAACTGCCGATTCAGCCTATGGCGATGCTCTCCACGCGGACGCTGCACCACGCCGTGCGTGCCCTGCACCCAACGCGCATGACGCAATTGTACATCATCGAGCCGGGGACAATGCGGCTTCTGGGCATACTGACGGAGCAGCAACTGATTGCCGCCTACCTGAGCGCGCCGCAGCGGACATTGGCGGAGGAGGTGGACGCATGACGATTGCGGAACTTGCGCCGGGGCAGTCGGGTGTGATTGCGGCGTATCGCGGGGCGGACGCGGAAGAGCGGCATCTGCTGGACATGGGGCTGACGCCGGGCGTGCGGGTGCGGCTGATTGGCACGGCGCTCCTTGGCGACCCGCTGATTCTGCTCGTGCGCGGCAGCCGCGTGTCCATCCGCCGGCGTCTGGCGCGGCAAATCATCCTGTCAGGTGGTGAGGCGGAATGAAAACGATTGCGCTGGTGGGCAGCCCGAACTGCGGCAAAACGACGCTGTTCAACGCCGTCACGGGGCTGCATCAGCATGTGGGCAACTGGGCGGGCGTGACGGTGGAGCGCAAAGAGGGGACGCAAAATGGCGTCAAGTGGGTGGACTTGCCCGGCGTGTACGCGCTCAGCCCGTATTCGGCGGAGGAAAAAGTGACCATCGACTACTTATCTGGCGGTGATTATGATGAAATTCTGCAAATTGTGGATGCAACCGCCCTCGCGCGCGGGCTGTACCTGACACATCAGCTGACGCAGCTGTCGCGCCCGATGACGATTGCGCTGAACATGATGGACGAGTGCCGGAAGCGCGGCATCACCATCGACACGGAGGAATTGTCGGCGCGGCTGGGCATTCGCGTGCTGCCGATGAGCGCGCGGGATGGCGCGGGCGTCCCGGAACTCCTGCGCGCACTGAAAGACGGGGCGAAAACGCCGAAAAGTCCGCCGAGCGCGCCGTACACCGCCATTATCCAGCGGATGAAAAGTGCCCTGCCGGCGGGGAATCTCCCGCCGGAGTTCCGTGCGTGGAAAGCGCTGGAAGGCGATGAGATGGGCGCGGCGGAGGCGGCGCGGGCGGGGCAGGCGCAATTGCGGGCGCAGTTCGGCATGTCGGCGGCGGCAGCGCTTTCGGCGCTTCGCTATGCGTGGGCAGATGATCTATGCGCGGCGGTGCGACAGGGAAATCCTGACAATCCGACGCGGACGGACGCTATCGACGCGCTTGTGCTGCACCCTGTGCTGGCGCTGCCGATTTTGGCGGGGCTGCTGGCGCTCATGCTGTCGCTGGCGTTCGGCCGCTTCGGCAGCGGGCTGTCCGACGGGCTCACGAATATCATCCTGATGATACAATCGGCGCTGGACGGCGTGCTTCGGCACTGGCAGGTCGCGGAAGCGCTGCAGCGACTAATTGTCGAGGGGCTAATGACGGGCGTTGGGAGCGTCGTCAGCTTCCTGCCGATGCTGCTGATACTGTTTGCGTGCCTGTCAATGCTGGAGGACAGCGGCTATATGGCGCGGGCAGCGTTCCTGATGGATCGGCCGATGCGGGCGCTGGGCTTGAGCGGGCGGTCGTTCATCCCGCTGCTGCTGGGGTTCGGGTGCTCCGTCCCGGCGGCGCTGTCGGCGCGGTCGATGCGGGGCGAACGCGATCGGCGTTTTACGCTGCTGATGATTCCCTTCGTCTCGTGCAGCGCGAAAATGCCCGTTTTTGCGGCGCTTTCGACGCTTCTTCCCGGCGGCGCGTGGATGATTTTTGCCCTCTGCGCGCTGGGAATTTCGCTGGCGGCGCTGATTGCGCAAATCCTGCGGAAAACGGTTTTTCCGGGCGAATCCGCCGCGTTCGTGATGGAACTGCCGCCGTACCGCCTGCCCCTGATGTCGAGCGTCCTGCGCAAGGTGCTCCGCCGCACGGGCGAGTTCCTCAGCCGCGCGTGCAGCGTGATTCTGCTGTCGTCGGTGGTCGTCTGGCTCATTGGGCGATTCACCTGGACGGGCGCGTGGGCGGCGAGCACGCAGGAGAGCATCCTCGGCAGCATTGCCGGGGTGATTGCGCCGATTTTCGCGCCGCTGGGCTTCGGAAGCGTGGCGGTAACGGCGGCGCTGCTGACCGGGCTGCTGGCGAAGGAGAGCATCATCAGCACACTGGCGGTCTTGGCGGGTCAGGGGAGCATCCGCGCAGCGCTGGCGGCGTCCCTGCCGACCCCGGCTGCGGCGCTGGCGCTGATGACGTTCGTGCTGCTGTATCCGCCGTGCGCCGCGGCATCCGCAAGCATCATCAAGGGGCTGAAAAGCCGGAAACTGTCAGTGCTGATGGTCACGGGGCAGTGCCTGCTGGCGTGGATATGCGCGTGGATTGCGTACCGTTTGGCAATCGCTTGACAAATTTCGCGCAGGACAGATTGACAACGCGGCAGAATGCGGCTATAATGAAGATAATGAAATACTGCGGCATCGTGAGGAGCGGCGGCGCAGGATCAGAGATAGAGGAGGTACTTTGATGGATATTCAGGAACTCCAAGAGGTCTGCCGTCAAGTGCGGCGGGACATCATCATTATGACCAACAAGGCGGGTGCTGGCCATCCCGGCGGATCGCTGTCCGCAACGGAAGCGCTTGTTGCGCTGTATTTTGACGTCATGAAGGGCATTGACCCCAAGGACGACAAGAATCCGAACCGCGACCGCTTTGTGCTGTCGAAGGGTCACGCGGCTCCCGCGCTCTATGGCACGCTGTGCGAACGCGGCTATTTCGGACGCGAGGAGTTTGACCATTTCCGTCAGCTGCACGGCATCCTGCAGGGGCATCCGGACGTGAAGAAGTGCCCCGGCGTGGATGCGTCGACGGGTTCGCTCGGTCAGGGCATCTCCATCGCGGTCGGCATGGCGCTGGGCGCGAAGAAGACGGGCAATCCCTGCCACGTCTACACCATCATTGGCGATGGCGAATCGCAGGAAGGGCTTGTGTGGGAAGCGTCGATGGCGGCGGCACACTATCACCTTGATAACCTGACGGTTATTTTCGACCACAACGGCCTGCAGATTGACGGCTCGAATGACGAGGTGATGTCGCTGGGCGATATTCAGGCGAAATTCAAGGCGTTCGGCTATGACGTGATTGACGTCGCCGATGGCAACGATATGCAGCAGGTGCTGGATGCGCTGCACGCGCCCGCCTGCCCCGGCAAGCCTCGCCTGATTCACCTGCACACCCTCAAGGGCAAGGGCGTTTCCTTCATGGAGGGGCAGGTCGGCTGGCACGGCAAGGCTCCCAATGCAGAACAGACGGCGCAGGCGCTGAGCGAACTGGAGGGCTGAACAAATGGAAAAGAAAGCAATTCGTGTGGCGTATGGCGAGGCCATCGTCAAGCTCGGTGCGGAAAATGACAAGGTGGTCGTACTGGACGCTGACCTTGCGGCGGCGACCATGACCAATGGTTTCAAGAAGGCGTATCCTGACCGCTTCATCGACTGCGGCATTGCCGAGGCGAACATGGTGGATATGGCGGCGGGTATGTCCACGATGGGGCTGATTCCGTTCTGCTCCACGTTCGCGGTGTTTGCGGGCCGCAGCTACGACCAGATTCGCAATGGCGTGTGCTATCCGAAATTTAACGTGAAGTTTGGCTTCTCCCACGCGGGCATCACGCTGGGCGAGGACGGCGGCTCCCATCAGGCGATTGAGGATATCGCCCTGATGCGCGTGCTGCCGAACATGACGGTGTTCGTCCCCAGCGACGCGACCGAGTGTGAGCAGTGCGTCCGCGCGGCGGCGGAAATCAACGGCCCGGTGTACATCCGCACCGCTCGTCTGCCTTCCCCGGTGTACGATGCGCGCCCCTTCACGGTGGGCAAGGGCAACGTCATCAAGGACGGCAAGGACTGCGTGATTTTCACCTGCGGCATCATGCTGGAGCACTGCCTCGAAGCGGTTCAGCTGCTGGCGGAGCAGGGCATTGATGCGGCACTGGTGTCCTTCCACACCCTGAAGCCCTTTGACGACGAACTCGCCCGTACCTACGCGGCGAAGTGCGGCAAGGTGTTCACGGTGGAGGAGCACTCCATCATCGGCGGTCTGGGCGACGCGGTGGCTTCCGCCATCTGCGGCATGGGGCTGAAGCACTTCGAGAAGATTGGCATCAACGATGTGTTCGGTCAGTCCGGCAAGCCCGCTGCGCTGCTGGAAGAATACGGCCTGACCGGCAAGCAGATTGCTGATCGGATTGCGAAGGCATAATTTTTGCAAGAGATACTGCGGACAGCACTCCGGTGTGGGCGCTGTCCGCTTTGCGTGAGTCTGAATTCAGGAGAACAACAACAATGCGTATGCTGATTGTCAATCCAATCGCTGGGTGTGGCTATGCGCTGAAAGTGATGGAACAGGTGCAGAGCGTGCTGACCGCGCGAAACCTCCCGTTTCGTGTGATGCGGACGGAATACCCCGGCTACGCGGCGAAACTGGCGCGGGAAGCAGTCGAAATGGGCTGCGAAGCCGTCTACGTCATCGGCGGTGACGGCACGTTCAGCGAGGCAGCGCGCGGATTGGCGGGCAGCGGCATTCCGATTGGGCTGATTCCGGCAGGCACGGGCAACGACTTTGTCAAGACGCTCGGCACGCCGAAAGAGCCGATGGCGGCGCTCGATTTCATCCTCAGCCACGAGCCGCGCCCGTGCGACGCGATTGACCTGAACGGGCAGATGTTCTTGAACGTCGCCGGAGCGGGCTTCGACGTGACGGTGCTGGAAAACGTGGCGGACTTTGGCGGGAAAATCCGCGGGCTGCTGCCATACCTCATTGGGCTGATTCGCGCGATTTGGAAGCATCAGCCGCTGCAGCTGACGTATACGGTGGATGGAAAGACGCAGACGAAGGACGCACTGCTGTGCATTGCGGCGAACGGAAAGTGGATTGGCGGCGGCATCCCGATTTGCCCCGATGCTGTGCCGAATGACGGCGAAATCGACTTCATGGTCGTCGGGCACCAGCCGCGGTGGAAAGTGCCGTACTATCTCGTGCGCATGATGATGAAACAGATTTTGAACTTTCCGTTTACGGAGCACGTTCTTTGCGACAAAGTGACGGTGTCGTCGTCCGGAATGCATGTCGAGGTGGATGGCGAGATTATCGCCTGCGAACATGCGGAATTTACCATGCATCCCGGCGCGTTGATGCTGTACTGGTGAGGTGCGTATGGCGACGATCAGCATCATCCGCGTGGAAAATCCAGAAAAAAAGGAAGAGATTTCCGCGCACATCCTCCATGCGCTGCCGGATTGGTTCGGCTTGCCGGACAGCACGCAGAAGTACATCGACGACAGCCGAAACATGCCGTTTTTCGCCGCCGTGCAGGAAAATCAGGCAGTCGGGTTCGCGGCGCTGAAGGAAACCAGCCCCTGCGCGGGGGAAATCTACGTCATGGGCGTATTGCCGGAATATCACCGGAGCGGCATCGGGCGGCAGCTGTTTGCGGCGATTCGGGCGGAGGCAATCGCGCGAGGCTATCGGCTGCTGCAGGTCAAAACCGTGCAGACAGGGCATTACGAGGAGTATGACCGCACGAACGCCTTCTACCAGCGCATGGGCTTCCTGCCGCTGGAGTGCCTGCCGACGCTGTGGGATGAATGGAATCCGTGTCAGGTGTATGTGCTGCCGCTGCAAAATCCGTAACTTTTCCTGTCAAAAAGAAGGAATTTCCGCATTCTGTGGCGAATATATAGAAATATCCGCAGAAAAGGAGGTAACGTTATGGCTGATATTGGCAAGACAGTCAAAGAAATCTGGGAACAGAGCATGAAGGCAGTCAACAAGGCGGCGACGAACATCGCGACCAGCACGAAGCAGAAGGTTGATGAGATGAACATCGTCACGCGGCGGAAGGAACTGCAAAACCAGCTTGGTCTGCGGCTGTATGAACTGTGGCAGGCGGGCGAGGACGTGCCGGAGACGCTGAAAGCGACGCTGGAGGAAATGCGCGACCTGGAAGTGAAACTGCAGGAGCTGCGCGAGAGCAAGACCAACGCGCCGGAGGACGAGAAGAGCGCCGAGACGCCGGATTCTGCCGCCCACGCGCCTGACACGACGGACGTGAAAGTGCCGCTGGAGGACGACGACGTGCCGACGATTGAGATGCCGGACATCCCCGAAAAACCGGAGCGCCCGATGGAAGCGCCGAGTATCCACACGGACGACGAAACACCCGCTGAATAATACTAATTCTCATCTAAAACATGTCATTCGCACAGCATCTTTTCCGCCCTGGCTTTGCTTCGTTCCGCTCGCGCGTACCTCCAGTACGCCTCGCTT
>ENA-UESI01001886-UESI01001886.1-human-gut-metagenome-genome-assembly--contig:-NODE-1886-length-12037-cov-6.914967_pt1 | contig 12037 bp, 9 predicted proteins | sample MGYA00243005_ERZ508006 | MGnify/ENA primary metagenome ERZ508006 (study PRJEB26167, sample SAMN06115436) | human gut metagenome | host: Homo sapiens | place: China:Shandong | collected 2015-06-10... | reverse complement strand
TCGCGCCTGCGGGCGCGACCAAAGGGCATGAAAACAAACGAAGTTTGCGATCGCCCTTTGGAAACCTTCGGCGCCGCTGCTTTTGGGGTTATTTGCGGTTGATTTTATCCGTTCCTTGGATAAACACGCGGGCGTAGCATGAAAATGCGCTCAACTCAATCGCGCGAAAGGGTCAAGGGAGGAACTCCCTTGCGGAGTCCAGAGGCAGAGCCTCTGGTGGTTCCCCTCACAGCTCCCTTCGTCCCTCCATCGCCTTCGAGAGCGTCACTTCGTCGGCGTATTCAAGGTCGCTGCCGACGGGGACGCCGTGGGCAATGCGGGTGCACTTGATGCCCATGGGCTTAATGAGCCGCGCAATGTAGGTTGCGGTTGCTTCGCCCTCGATGTCGGGGTTCGTCGCCAGAATCACTTCGCTGACCGGCTCGGTCTGCAGGCGCGTCATCAGTTCCTTGATGTGAATATCATCCGGCCCGATGCCGTCCATCGGCGACAGCGTGCCGTGCAGGACGTGGTACAGCCCGTGGTAATCGTGCATCCGCTCCATGGCGGCCACGTCGCGCGGGTCGCGCACGACGCAGATTTGCCCGTTATGGCGGCTTTCATCCGCGCACACGGCGCACTTTTCAGCGGAGGAAAAATTGCCGCACACGTCGCAGTAGCGAATCGCCTTGCGCCCCTGCCACAGTGCCGCTGCCAGCGCGTGAACATCCTCCAGCGGCATTCCGACGATATGGTACGCCAGCCGCGCCGCCGTCTTGTGACCGATACCGGGCAGCCGAGACAGCTCCGACACCATCCGCTCAATCGGTTCGATTTGTCCGGGCATTAGAACAGACCGCCCATACCGCCCATGCCGGGCGCCATCTTGTTCATCGTCTCTTCGCGGTTTGCTTCGCCCTTGCGCAGCGCTTCGTTCACCGCCGCCATCACAAGGTCCTGCAGCATTTCCACGTCGTCCGGGTCAACGACCTTGGGGTCAATCGTCAGGGACAGCAGCTCGCGCTTGCCGTTTACCTTCACGCTTACCACGCCGCCGCCGGACTGCGCTTCGTACTCCTGCGCATCCAGCTTTTCCTGCGCGTCCGTCATCGCCTGCTGCATCTTCTGCGCCTGACGCATGAGCTGCTGCATGTTCGCGCCGCCGCCGAAGCCAAAGTTCTGTCGTGCCATAAAAATCGTCCTCCTAATTATTCGTTTTCTGTCAGTTTCTCCGGGGAAATCCGCCGGATGGTCAGGTTGCCCGAAGCCGTCGTCACGCGGACAGACGGTGCGCCATTGACGATGGATACGCCGTCCGTCAGCAGCCGCCCGGACACCGAGCGAAGAATGGCGTCACACTGCGCGCCGGGAATCTCCAGACTGATGCCGCCTGCGACCGAGCCGCCCTTGAAGGTGGAGAACATCTCCGCGAAGGAGAGCATTGCGCCCCGGCTGACCGAGGACAGCGAGATGTTCAGAAACGCAAGGCGCTCCAGACAGAGCATCCCCGTCGTTGTGAACAGACTGCAATCCTGACCGGACAAGTCGCTGCCGGCAATGTCGCCGCTGCCGTTCTTGACCTTCAGGCTCAGGCTGCTCAAGTCGGAGAGCATCACGAAGCCGGAGAGCGACTCCACGGACAGGTCACTGACCTGCAAACCGCGGACATGCACGCTGCCGGACGTCGTGCGAATCTCGACCCGTCCCTTCCACGTGCGCGGAATGCGGACGGTCACTTGCAGCCAGCGGGCGCTGAGCGGCAAGGGCGAGAGTGCGGCGGCGGACTGCTCCAGCGTCAGCGTATCGCCGTTCTGGGCGAGCGAAACCGCCTTCATATCGTGGTCGTCACCGGATGCCATGACTTGGATTTCCTGCGTGTCATCGGCGTAGAGTTCCAGCAGGGCGCCGGTGAGGTGAATCACCAGCTGCGTAATGGTCAGCGAGGAAAAAGAGTTGCGCGAATTCATACGCGTTCACCTCCGTCATTCGTCCTCATCATATCACGTTTTGGCGCTTGTTGCAAGGGGAAAAGCCAACTATGAAGCAGTTGGATGCTTATGCGGATAGGCATAGTTGACTTCATTTCCATAGTGGTAACTTCCGCAAGTTCCAGAGGGCATAAAAACAGACGAAGTCTGCGATCGCCCTCTGGACTCCTCCGGGGTCGCCCTCCGGTTGTTACTTGACTTTTATTGGACGGTTTTTTAGTTACTGGCAGGGACGCTTCGCTGCCTGCGCCTTGTTGGCTGTTCCTTTTGAGTAGTTTTGACGAGAAACAGTTGGGGCGTTGCCCCAAGCCCCATAAGGGGCGCCGCCCCTTAACCCCGCAAGGGGCATTGCCCCTTGACCCTTTTTTCGGCGCCATGCGGGTGCTGTTATTCCAACAGCTCCGCACCAGTTACGATGTCGTCCATCACCGCGATAACCAGCGGCATTCCGCGGTCTTGCTTGCCTTGCAGACGCACGTTGTCCCTTTCCACCAGCGTCGCGGGGGATTTCGCCTGCTGCACGCGAATCAGGTGATCGTCCTTCTCCAACCGCACCACGCCCGCAAGCTGTTTGCCGTTGCTGCCATTCTTGTTGAAATAGAACGACTTCACGCCCTTGCCGTTGCGGTTCTGCTTCTCGAAATCGACGGAGAGCAGGCGTTTGGCGTAGCCGCGGTCGGTCAGCAGCACGATTTGGTCGCTGTCTTGCAGCTGCCCGCACCAGATGACCTCGTCGCCGTCCTCCACCTGCATACAGCGCACCCCGGCGGCGACGCGCCCCTGCACCGGCACGCTGTCGAGCGAGAAGCGGATGCACAGACCGCTGCGGGTGAACAACAGCAGGTCGTCACGGCTGGCGGCGGGGAGAACTGTCAGCAGACGGTCGCCGTCTTTCACGTTCACGGCGGCAAACTTCTTGCTGCGCACGTCGTAATCCGCAGCGGCGGTGCGTTTCACCATGCCCTGCCGGGTGATGAAGAGAATGTCCGGCAGATGCCCGATGTCCGCCATGCGGATGCACGTCATCCACAGCGCCTTCTCGTCGTCCTCCAGCCCGGCCAGCACGCCTGAAAGCAGCTGGCCGCGCTCCTTGGGCTTGACTTCGTTCAGCGACGCAACGGGCAGGGGATAGCAGTTGCCGTGGTCGGTGAAGATGAGCAGCGTCTCGTCTGTTTTGGCCATGAACAGGAAGTCGGCGAACTCCTTGTCGTCCTCCGTGCGGGTCGGGAGCGGCGTTTTTTTGTAGAGCGCGGGATTCATGCGCTTCAATTGCCCCGCGCCCGTGAACGCCACGATGACCTCTTCCGGCGCGGCGGTCTCTTCCTCAACTTCCAGCGGGGATTCGTCCGCTTTTTCGATGGTTGTGCGGCGCTCGTCGGCGAATTCCTCGGCAATCTCCTGCAATTCCTTGCGGATGACCGCCAAGAGCTTTTTCTCGCTGTGCAGGATGCCCTCCAAGCGGTCGATGAGCTTCAGAATGTCCTCGTACTCCTTGCGCAGGGCGATGATTTCCAAATTCGTCAAGCGCTGCAGGCGCATGTCCAAGATTGCCTGTGCCTGCGCGTCGGAAAGCTCGAAGCGCTCCATCAGGCGAGCTTTCGCTTCTTTCGGGTTCTTCGAGGAGCGAATCAGCGCGATGACCTCATCGAGGTTGTCCACCGCAATCATCAGCCCCTGCAAAATGTGCGCGCGGGCTTTCGCCTGCTTCAGGTCGTACTCCGTGCGGCGGGTGATGACGTTTTTCTGATGGCGGATGAAGTGCCCCAGCATCGTTTTCAGCCCCATCTGCACGGGCTTGCCCTCGGCGATGGCGACCATGTTCACGCCGAAGGTGACCTGCAAGTCCGAATACTTGTAGAGCACTTTCAGCACCTTGTCCGGGTCGGCGTCCTTCTTCAGCTCGATGACGGCACGCATTCCCTCGCGGTCGGATTCGTCGCGGATGTCGTAGATGTTTTGCAGCTGCCCCTTCTTTTCTTCCGACAGCTTCAAAATCTTCTCCAGCATCGCGGCTTTGTTGACCATGTAGGGAATTTCCGTGATGACAAGCAGCTTGCGCCCGTTCACGCCGTCTTCCACATGCACGCGCGCGCGCAGGGACAGCTTCGAGCGTCCGGTCTCATAGCCTCTGCGGATCTCCTCGTTTTTCACCAGCACGCCGCCGGTGGGGAAGTCCGGGCCGGGGATGATTTTCATCAGCTCATCCAGCGGAATGTCCGGATTCTCCATCACAGCAATTGCCGCGCGGATGCTTTCGCCCAGATTGTGCGGGGGGATGTTCGTTGCAAGCCCTACCGCGATGCCGCTCGCGCCGTTGACGAGCAGATTCGGAAAGCGCGCGGGCAGCATGTCCGGCTCTTTGAGCGTGTCGTCGAAATTCAGGCGGAACGGCACGGTGTCCTTCTCAATGTCGCGCAGCATTTCCAGCGCGAGGGGCGTCATGCGCGCCTCGGTGTAACGCATGGCGGCAGCGCTGTCGCCGTCAATGGAGCCGAAATTGCCGTGCCCATCGACCATCGGCCCGCGCATGGAGAAGTCCTGCGCCATGCGCACAAGCGCGTCGTACACGGAGAAATCGCCGTGCGGGTGATATTTGCCCAAGCAGTCGCCGACGATGCGGGCGCACTTGCGGTGCGGCTTGTCGGGCGTCGTGCCCAGTTCCATCATGGTATAGAGAATGCGGCGCTGCACGGGCTTTAAGCCATCCTCGACGCGCGGCAGGGCGCGTTCCAGAATGACATGCTCCGCGTAGGGAATCATGGACTGGTGCATCACGTCCTCGACGGTCGTTTGCAGGATGCGCGACGGGTCGTCCTTGGGAATCGGGCGGTTATCGCTTGTTTTCTTTGCCATAACTTACTTTCCTTCCCCTCGCTGACCTTCTGGCAGCTCGAAATTATCCGGCTTGTTGAAGTCGGCGTTCTCAATGATGTAGTCGCGGCGCGGCTCGACCTTGTCGCCCATCAGGATGGTAATGCGGCGGTCAGCCAGCGCTGCGTCCTCAATCGTCACCTGCATCAGTTTGCGCTGGGAAGGATCCATCGTCGTCGCCCAGAGCTGTTCGGGGTTCATTTCGCCCAAGCCTTTGTAGCGCTGGAGCGTATAGCCTTTGCCTGCTTCCTTGATGCACTTCGCCAGCTCCTTGTCGTCGTAGGCATAGAGGACTTTGCTGCCCTTTTGCACCTTGTACAGCGGCGGCATTCCGATATAAACGTGACCGCCGGTGACAAGCTCTTTCATGTAGCGGAAGAAGAACGTCAGCAGGATAGCACGAATGTGCGCGCCGTCCTGATCGGCATCGGAGAGGATGATGACTTTGTTGTATTTGAGGTTGGCGAGGTTGAAATTCTCGTCGATGGACGTGCCGAGCGCGGTAATCAGCGAGCGGAACTCCTCGTTGCTCAGCACCTGATCCAGCCGCTTCTTTTCGGCATTGAGGGGCTTGCCGCGCAGGGGGAGAATCGCCTGATAGCGGCTGTCGCGCCCCTGCTTGGCGCTGCCGCCTGCGGAATCGCCCTCGACGATGAACAGCTCATTGTCCTCCGCCTTTTTGCCGCGGCAGGCGCTGAGTTTGCCGACCAGCGGCGCGGCATCAAGCTGATTTGCTTTGCGGGCGTTGTCGCGGGTCTTGCGCGCGGCTTCCCGCACCTGCGCGGCGCGAATCGCCTTCTGCACAATCTGCTGGGCAATCTCCTGATTCTTGAGGTTCTCCAGCCAGTCCGTCAGCTGCTGGGTGATGATGGCCTCCACCGCGGGGCGAACTTCGCTGTTGCCCAGCCGCCCCTTCGTCTGCCCCTCGAACTGCGGATTCTTGACCATCGTCGTCAGCACGCAGCTCAAGCCTTCGCGGAAGTCCTCGCCCGTCAGGTTGCTGTCCTTTTCCTTCAGGAAGCCGTTGCGGCGGGCGTAGTCGTTGAACATCTTCGTGAATGCCGCCTTGAAGCCTGTTTCGTGCGTTCCGCCTTCACCCGTGGGGATGTTGTTGACATAGGAAAAAAGGCTCTCGGTGTAGCCGTCGGTGTACTGAATGGCGACGCGGCAGATGACGGAATCCTTCTGCCCTTCGAGGTAAATCGGCTGATCGTGCAGGACGGTTTTGCCGTCGTTCAAATACCGCACATAGTCGATGATGCCGCCCTCGTAGTGGAAGGTCGTTTCGCGGCGGGCGGGGTCGCTCACACGCTCGTCGAGAAAGACAATTTTCAAGCCCCGGTTCAGGTATGCCAACTCCTGCAAGCGGCGGAACACCGTGTCGTAATTGAAGCGCACGTCCTCGAAAATCGCGTCATCGGGCAGAAAACGCACGAGTGTGCCCTTCTTGCGTGTATTGCCGACTTTTGCCAAGGGTGCGTCCGGCTTGCCCGCGATGACCTTGCCCTTCTTCTCGTCGAACTGGCTTGTGAAGCGCATGGCATAGTGGCTGAAATCGCGGTAGATGTCCACGGTCAGCCACTTGCTCAGCGCGTTGACGACCGACGCGCCCACGCCGTGCAGACCGCCGGAATAGCTGTAATTCTCGTTGTTGAACTTGCCGCCCGCGTGCAGCACGGTGAAAATGACCTCCGCGCCGCTGACGTGCATGGTCGGGTGCTCATCCACGGGCATACCGCGCCCGTTGTCGTACACCGACGCGGAGCCGTCCGTGTGCAGCGTCACGCGCACCTCATCCGCAAAGCCGTTCGACGCCTCGTCAATTGCGTTATCCACAATTTCCCAGAGCAGGTGATGCAGACCGCGCGTCGAGGTGGTGCCGATATACATGCCCGGACGCATCCGAACCGCTTCCAGCCCTTCCAGCACCTGAATATTGCCCGCATCATAGTGATTTGCTTGATTTGCCATGAAAAAACTCCTCTTATAATGAAGGAAGTATATCAAAATCGCAACGGTGACAAAGCACCAATTTTCATTATATCACAATTCCGCCGATTCATCAAGGCGAACAGCAAAATGACGCTCGGACAGTTCGGCAGAGGAAAATCGGCACAAAAAGGCGCTGTACGCTCAACAAAAACGTAACATTTTATCAAATATCGGAAACATGTTCATGGAAAAAAGATATTGCAAACGGGAAGATAATCGCCGAATTTAACAGGGGAGAATCCGCCAAAACGCCACAGAATTTACAATTCACAGGGAAAAAGCCTCTTGACAATGAAACAATTTTGTAATAAAATCAGGCTGTACGGAAAGGAGTGATTTCCCCATGATGAATTCCGGTCTGCGGCGGCTTCTGTCCGGCGCGGTGGCGCTGATGCTGCTGGGCTGTTCCTCCGCCTTGGCGGATACGGCGACGGTCACTGCGCGCAAACTCATTCTGCGCGAAAAAGCATCCTCGACCAGCGATGCCCTGCAAACCCTGCCCAAAGGCACGAAGCTGGAGATTCTCGGCAAAAGCGGCAGCTGGTATAAAGTGACTTACGGGAAATACACCGGCTATGTCTATAAAACGTATGTCAGCGTGACCAAGACGGCCAGCAGTTCCAGTTCTTCCAGCAGCGCGACGCGGCTGGAAAAGGGGAGCACGGGCAGCGACGTCAAGGATTTGAAGACAAGGCTGAAAAAACTCGGCTATTATGATGCTTATGTCGATGGCGATTATGGCGACACGACCGTCGCTGCGGTCAAGGCGTTCCAGAAGAAGTATAACCTGACGGCGAATTCATTTCGGTTATGGGAGCGTCAGGAAGTGGAAAGAGTACGCTTCTTAAGATTATAGGCTGCATGGACAGCCCTACAAGCGGGAAGTATTTTCTTGATGATACTGAGGTTACAGCAGCAAGCCGTTCACAGGTACATAAGCTGCGTAAGGAAAAGATCGGGTATGTGTTCCAGCATTTTGCACTGATGGATTATTACACTGCATATGAGAATATAGAACTTCCGCTTCTTGCAGCCAATGTTAAGCGCAAGGAAAGAAAGCGCATTATATTAAAGCAGATGGAACATCTTGGAATATTATCGGAAAGAAATAAGCTTCCGGGAAAGATGTCGGGCGGACAGCAGCAGAGAGTTGCGATAGCAAGGGCGTTAGTGACTAATGCAGATATCATACTTGCTGATGAACCGACAGGAGCACTCGACCAGAAGACAGGACGGGAGGTGCTGGAGCTTCTTAAGGAGATTAATAAGTCTGGAAAGACTGTTATTATAGTAACCCATGATGAGGGAATTGCTAAGATGACGGACAGGATAATTACTATAAGTGATGGCAGGATTGTTGGGGATAGTAAAGAGAGATAATGCATTTCATGACGTTTTTTCGTCATTTCGTGACATATAACTAGGATAAAATATAAAAAACTATAATTAATGTAATATAGATTGTGAAAAACAGGTTGCATTGGTTATAGCTTTTTATTATGGAGGGGACTTATGAAATAAGTAGAAAATTTTCTCGACTTTTTTCAAACGGAATTCGTATATATGTATATCAGGGAAATAAATGAGTTCACGATTATATGGGGGAAATTGAATATGAAAAGAAAAATAGCATGTGTATTATTAGGAGCTGTGTCGCTTCAGTTGTTGTCTTGCGGACAACACGGAAGTAACGAGACATTGACTGAGCCAAACTATGTGCTTCAGGAATATGAAACAACAAAGAGTGAGAATGGATATTCAATAGTTAATGATTTTATGGTCTATGATGAACCGAGTCCTTCTGGATTGTATGTATATTATCCATATGTTGAAGAGAAGAAAAAAGGTGTGAACTATCTTGATGATATGTATATAAGAGGAAATTCTGCTAGAGATGAGGAATTACAAGGGGAGGCAAGACCAGATGGTACATCAAGCAAAATTGGAAATTCGGCGTGTGACAGTATGATAGTTAATGCATGGTCTACGCCGGATTTTGCATTGAAATACAACTCTGATTCATCGAAAGGAGTAGGTGATGAACGTGTTGGTTTTGCATTTTCATATCTTATTAATGATGGAGATAAAGAATATAAATCAGGTGATGATGCAATGGCTGATGTTGATGTTGCAGCATATTCTTTTGCACTGTATGAGGATTTTAAAGATTATGGCGGTCCGGTATGTACAGTAGAAGTATATGGAGTACCGCAGGCTTTATTTAAAGAGAAACTCGGCAAGAAATTTAATAGTGATGAATTATATGATTTTTTGGATAAATTAAAAGAAGATAACTATAAATCATGTGAGCTTCTTGCAACTAAAAGGATTACTGAAACTGATGTATATTATATAGATTATTCTGAGTTTAGTAAAAAGGGGCAGTATGGAAATTATGTTATAAAGTATACTTTTAGTGAAAAACCACGTTATAATTGGGTTAATACTGTAAAGGTCGGTCGTTACAATATTAATGATGAAGCAAAGTATACAAGCTGGAAAAGGGAACATGCGGAGAAGTTTATTAATAACTAACAGGAGATTATCAATGATGACATGCATTTCATGCCGCATTTAAGTCATTTCGTACCATATATCTTTTAATACATAATTGAAAGTACTATGATAATAATCATCATTGCAGTTTACGACAAATTGGTGTCGTTCACGACATTTTTGTTGAAGTGGAAAGGGTTGTAAAATATTATATAATCAGAACAAAGGAGATGCATCATATGAAGGGTAAGCAAAAGGTTATTATAGGAATTATTGCAGCAGTTGCAGTTGTCGGAATCGTGGCGGCAGTAGTTCTGGGGATGAGTAGAGGAAAATCAGACAAAACAATTAATGTCGGCAATGCGACAGAGTCAGACGAGATGAGCAGCTGGAGAACTGACGGACATCGTGTGGCGAAAGCGGAGTCAGGTTATTATTATCTGGAATGGAGTGATACTGATTCGACTACAATGCTTATGTATCTCGATGACAGTACACATAAGACTATTCCAGTGTGTGCCAAAGCTGAATGTAAGCATAATTCATCAGATTGTAATGCAGTATTAGACAGCAGCTATAACAATTCACCGCTTCATTACTATAAGGGAAGCCTGTACACTGTGAAAGTTGAAAATGGAATGGCTAAGTTAGAGAGAATTGCTAAAGATGGAAACAGCAGAGAAAATGTTGCAGATTTGTTTGCAAGTGATAACGGAACTGTATCTTTAGTATTTCATGACGACTGTGTGTATGCATATGACAGGATTGGGCATACAGGTGCAGTTGAGAGTAAAGATACTGATAAAGTAGTGATTGTAAAGGCAGAACTTGCAAATGGAAAGACAACTGAAGTGTTCTCATATGAGGGAGCGAACAACGCTATTAATGAGGCGAGAAGCTTTGGTGACAAACTGTTTTTCTTGATTAATCATAACTCAATTAATAAAGAGACATTAACAGCAGATGTTAATTACAAGCTTTATTGTTATGATTATGCCACAGGCAGCGCAGAACTGGTATCTGATAAGAATATATCTGATTATTATGTTGATACAGACAATGGAATTCTGTACTATTTCGTGATAGATAAGGGGCTTTATTCAAGAAAGCTTAATGAGAATGACGGAAAACTTATTTATAAGGCTGATGATTCAATAGTAATGGCAGCCTTGTCATATGATGGAAAGTACATATATATGTGTAACGGTGGAGCAGGAAGTGCAACCCAGATTACTAATTTTATTGATGAGAAAATATTTGTGCTCAATCCAGACGGAACTCTTGTAAATACTATAGAACTCGACAGAAGAAAAATGAGTAATCTGTACTATGGCGACGACAAATATCTGTTCTTAGGCTACTCTAATAAGCTGTCATATATTGATAAAAGCAGCATTAGCGGCAGTGTGGAGATAGTTCCTGTTAAGTGATTTTGGAGTGTACTTATAGAGCGTGCTTGCAGGTTGGGCTTACACAGTGAGGGCGGAATATGAACGAGTTTAGGAGACTGATTAACAGGAAAGTTGTCATTGGTTTTATTGCATTACTGGTTATAAATGTATCTTTGTATGTATATCAGCAGACGAAGGGCGCAGGGCTTAAGGAGTTAAGGTTTGAAACCGTGCAGCGGCAGAGGTGTGTTGATTATTATGGTGATTATGATATTGAGGCTGCGATAAATGCGGTGAATTCAGATATAGAGGGGATATTAAGTTACAGGAAAGCGGATAAGCAGGGGACTGTTGTGGAATCTGAGGTACAGGCTGATGCGGAGACTGGGGAAGAGTCCGATGTTCAGATTGGTGCGGAGACCGAGGTTTTGGAAAAATATAAGGCGCTGTCTGAGAGGGAACAGCTTCTGTTTCTGACGGTATTAAGGGATATAGAAAGCCAGTTGGAATATATAAAGAAGTATCCTGAAGATATGAAGCAGATTCAGACTAATGCACAGCAGCTTATGACTTTCTCTATATTTTCTGACAAGAACAGCTTTACATATAATAATATTGTAAAGACCGGTAAGGATTTTGAAAAGGTAGCTGATGTATCGCTTTATCTTGTTAATAATAAGGCGGCAGGCAGTTTTGTGAATTATTATTACACATTTTATTTCGCGCTGATTATGATGGTTTTCATAATATACGGTCTGTCGGGTGAGCGTGATAATGGAATGTGGGGGATTGTACATTCGGCAGGAAGCGGAAGGCTTCGGCTTGCGTTGCACAGACTGTTTATTATCGCAGGCTCTGGCGTGGTTATAACAGCGGGTCTGTATTTTACAACATTTGCAGCAGCACTGCTGTTATACGGCGGAGCAGGGGCGCTCAATGCGCCGGTTCAGTCCATACAGGCATTTGAAAGATTTGCTATGCCGATGAGCCAGATTGGGTTCGTGCTGTACAATTATGAATATAGTGTGCTGGCGGTAGTGGTTCTTAGTGTGGCGTTATGGGCTGTATTCGTTGTCAACAGGAAGCGGAATCATGCGCTTATTCTGACCGGAGTAGTTGTGGGGTTGGAAGTGCTTATGTATTACAGAATAGGGCTTCACAGCATTTACAGTGCATTTAAACAGATTAATATTGTGCGTCTTATGAAGGTCAACGCGGTCATCAGCACATATGCGAACCGCGGAAGGGGAAGCTTTGTTATATCTGAGTCGGCTATTATGTTCTGGGCGCTTATGGTGATTCTTGTTGTGTCCGTGGCTG
>ENA-UESI01001861-UESI01001861.1-human-gut-metagenome-genome-assembly--contig:-NODE-1861-length-12184-cov-4.254068_pt1 | contig 12184 bp, 10 predicted proteins | sample MGYA00243005_ERZ508006 | MGnify/ENA primary metagenome ERZ508006 (study PRJEB26167, sample SAMN06115436) | human gut metagenome | host: Homo sapiens | place: China:Shandong | collected 2015-06-10... | reverse complement strand
GCGGTGTTCTTCGGGGTGCTAATGGCGCTGATTTTCCAGCCGCGGGCGAAAGAATGACCCAAGGTGCTTTGCCCCTTGACCCCACCAGAGGCTCTGCCTCTGGACTCCGCAAGGGAGTTCCTCCCTTGACCCTTCCGCGCGATTGAGTTGAGCGCATTTTCATGCTATACCCGCGTGCTGATGCAGGAGATTTCGCCTCTGCGCTTTGCAAGTGAAAAAGTCTTTTTCTCCACCTTGACAAAGACAATAAATTGGGCTATACTGAACTCGTCCGAGATGACGGAGAAGAGTATCCTGCCACAGGGTGCACAGAGAGGCGCGGTTTGGTGAAAAGCGCTGATTCGGCGGCAGGGGAAGACCACCTCCCGATCGTACCGTGTGCTGCACGATAGCGCGGCAAAGAGAACCAATCAGGGTGGAACCACGGGCAGATTTTTCCGCTCGTCCCTCGAAACAACGCGAGGGACGAGCGTTTTTTCGTCCCAATCAATCAATCTGGAGGGAAAAAGCATGAAAATCATCTACAATGACGGTCATGTGGACGAATGCCCCGCTGACGACGAGCTGCATGTCATCCGCCACACGGCGGCACACATCCTCGCGCAGGCAGTCAAGCACCTGTATCCGCAGGCGCATTTCGCCTATGGCCCGGCAACTGAAAAGGGCTTCCACTACGACGTCGATCTGGGCGACGTGAAGCTCTCCGACGAAGACCTCAAGACCATCGAGAAGGAAATGCAGGCCATCGTCAAGCAGAATCTGCCGATTAAGCCCTTCGCGCTTGGCCGCGAGGATGCCATCAAGCTCATGCAGGAGCGCGGCGAAATCTACAAGGTCGAACACATCGGCGACCTGCCCGAAGACGCGACGCTGACCTTCTACCAGCAGGGCGACTACATCGACATGTGCGTCGGCCCGCACCTGTGCTACACCAAGGCGCTCAAGGCATTCAAGCTGACCGCCCTGTCCGGCGCGTACTGGAAGAACGACAAGAACAACAAGATGCTCACCCGCATCGGCGGCATCGCCTTCCGCAATCAGGAGGAACTCAATGAGTACCTGAAGATGATGGAAGAAGCCGAAAAGCGCGACCACCGCAAAATCGGCAAGGAAATGGGTCTGTTCATGCTCTGCGACGAAGGCCCCGGTTTCCCGTTCTTCCTGCCCAAGGGAATGCAGCTGAAGAACGCGCTGATTGACTACTGGCGCGATATTCACTACGCGGCGGATTATGTGGAAGTGTCCACGCCCATGATTATGAGCCGTCACCTGTGGGAGACGTCCGGTCACTGGGATCACTACAAGGACAACATGTACTCCACCAAGATTGACGACGAGGACTACTGCATCAAGCCCATGAACTGCCCCGGCGGCGTGATGGTCTACCGCAGCCAGCCCCATTCCTACCGCGACCTGCCCCTGCGCGTGGGTGAGCTGGGTCTGGTGCACCGCCACGAGCTGAAGGGCGCGCTGCATGGCCTGTTCCGTGTCCGCTGCTTCACGCAGGATGATGCCCATATCTTCATGACCCGCGAGCAGATTCCGGACGAAATCGCCGGCGTCGTACACCTCATCAATCAGGTGTACTCCAAGTTCGGCTTCGATTATTTCGTCGAACTGTCCACCCGTCCGGCGGATTCGATGGGTTCGGACGAGGACTGGGAGGATGCGACCAACGGCCTCAAAACCGCGCTGGAAAAGCTCGGTATGCCCTACATCGTCAACGAGGGCGACGGCGCGTTCTACGGCCCGAAGATTGACTTCCACCTGCGCGACTGCCTCGGCCGTACCTGGCAGTGCGGCACGATTCAGCTGGACTTCCAGATGCCGCTGAACTTCAACCTGGAGTATGTGGATGTGGACGGCAGCCGAAAGCGCCCGATTATGATTCACCGCGTCTGCTATGGCTCCATCGAACGCTTCATCGGCATCCTGACCGAGCACTTCGCGGGCAAGTTCCCGACGTGGATGGCGCCGGTTCAGGTGAAGGTGCTGCCCGTGTCCGACAAGTCGATGGATTATGCCAAGACGGTGTACGCTGCCCTGCGCGCGAAGAAGATTCGCTGCGAGCTGGACGACCGCAACGAGAAGATTGGCTACAAGATTCGCGAAGCGCGTCAGGTAGACCGCGTGCCGTACATGCTGATTCTCGGCGGTCAGGAAGTGGAGAACAACACCGTCTCCGTCCGCGACCGTGCGACCGACCAGACGGTTACTTGCACGCTGGATGAATTCATCGCAAAGATTTCTAAGGAAATCGCCGACCGCGTGTAACAGGATTTCGCGTCTGCGGGCGCGACCAAAGGGCAATGGAAACAGACGAAGTCTGCGATTGCCCTTCGGAAACCTTCGGCACCGCCACTTTTGGGTGATTCCATAAGTACATAGTCCGTCACCCCGTCTGCACAGGAGAAATCCCGTGCGGGCGGGGTTTTGTCTATGCGTTCTTTTATCCTTTACAGTTCGTTCATGCTTTTTCATGTGGATTCTGCTATAATACTTATGCTATTCCAAGGGAGGTATGCTCCATGATTGAACTCAGGCATGTCACGAAGCGCTACGGTGCGGTTGAAGCCCTGCACGACGTCTCTTTCCGCGCCCCGGAAGGGCAGATTGTCGGTCTGCTCGGGCAAAACGGCGCGGGTAAAAGCACGACGCTCAATATCCTCACGGGCTATCTTCCGCCGACGTCAGGGCAGGTGCTGGTGGATGGCATGGATCTCCTCCAAAACGCGCGCGAATGCAAGCGGCTGATTGGCTATCTGCCGGAAAAACCGCCGCTGTATGACGAAATGACCGTTCGGGCCTACCTGCGGTTCGTGTGCGAGCTAAAGGAAGTACAGAAATCGGCGATTGCGGCGCATGTGGAGGACATTATCCGCACCTGCGGGCTGTCCGAAGTGGCGCACCGCCTGATTGGGCATTTGTCGAAGGGCTACCGCCAGCGTGTCGGCGTAGCGCAGTCGCTATGCGGCAATCCGAAGGTGCTGGTGCTGGATGAACCGACCGTCGGGCTTGACCCGCGTCAGGTGGTGGAGATTCGTGCGCTGATTGCCGACCTCGGCAAAACGCACACGGTCATTTTTTCCTCGCACCTCCTGTCGGAGATTCAACAGCTCTGCCAGCGGGTACTCATCCTGAACCGCGGGCATTTGGAATACGAAGCAGACATGCAGGAATTAGCCGAAACGGGCGAAACGCTGCGGCTTCGGGCAAGCATTGCCATGCGGGAAAAGCAGCTGATTCCGGCTTTGCGGTCACTGCCGTGCGTGCGGCGGGTGAAGGCGCTGCCGACGCGGACGATTGAGGTCAGCGAGGTATTGCTGGAATGCGACGCCTCCGCCGTGCCGGATGCGCAGACGCAGCTATTCCGCCTGCTCTGCGGACTGGATGCCCCGATTCGGATGCTGGTGGAGGAACACGATTCGCTGGAAACGGTGTTCCTCCGCGCGACAGATGAAGGCACGAAAGTTCCTTCGTAATCTTCTTTGTTCTTATCGCAGAAGGGTGCTTCTATCACAGAAGTTTTTCCCGATGCGCAGGGATTTCGCCTCTGCGGAGGCGACCAAAGGGCAATGAAAACAGACGAAGTCTGCGATCGCCCTTTGGAAACCTTCGGCGCGTTCTCTCCCATGTTACTTGAATTTTATTGGAAGTTGTTTTTTTCTTGGAGTAACACGCGGAAGAAGTATGGATATGTCACCAATTGAATCGCGTGAAAGGGTCAAGGGAGGAACTCCCTTGCAGGGTGCAGGGACAGCGTCCCTGCTGGGGTTCAAAGGGGCAACGCCCCTTGTCCCCCGGAAAGGTTGTTTGTTACTATGCGTGCCATCTGGAAACGAGAATTGCAGGCGTATTTCCTCACGCCGACGGGCTATGTGTTCATGGGCGTGTTCCTGCTCCTGTCCTCGGTGATGTTTTATTTGCAGATTATGCAGGCGCGGTCGTCGGACTTGCCGACGTTCGTGGGGCAGATGAGTTACCTGTGGATGCTGCTCTCGCCGGTGCTGACGATGCGGCTGCTGGCGGAAGAGCGTCAGCGCCGCACGGATCAGCTGCTGCTCACCAGCCCGGTTTCCCTGTCCGGCATGGTGCTGGGCAAGTATGCCGCGGCATATACCGTCATGGTGGCAACCGTCGTGCTGACGCTCGGCTTCGTGGCGGTCGTGGCGGTCTATGGGCATGTGTACCCGGCGGAAATGGCGGTGGCGTACCTCGGTTTCATCTTGCAGGGCGGCGCATTCCTCGCGCTGGACTTGTTCATCTCCGGCTGCGCAAAAAATCAGGTGACGGCGGCGGTTTTTGCGTTCGGCGCGAACTTCGTCCTCTGGATGCTGGACTTGCTGGAAAACGCCGTCAACAGCAGTTTCTTCTCCAGCGTGCTGTCCTTCTTCAGCCTTTATCAGCGGGCTGAACCGTTCCTGATGGGGCAGCTCAGCGCGGCGAGCGTCGTCTACGATATCACCTTCGCCGCGGCGTTCCTCCTGCTGACGATTCATACGCTGGATGCCCGGCGCTATCGGGGAGAGTGACGAAGAATGCGAAACAAAAAGCAATCCGCGCACAGGAAGTTCACCATCAGCCCGCGCCTGCGCTACGGTGCCATGTCTACCGCCATTGTCGCGCTGGTGATTGTCGCGCTGATTCTCATCAATCTGGCGACAACGAACCTCGAAACGCGCTACGGCTGGCGCGGCGACTTCTCCTTCAACGCCGTCACAACGCAGAGCGAGACGACGAAGCAGATTCTGCGCGACTTGAAGCGCCCGGTGAAAATCTACGCCCTGTTCGAGCGCGGCGAGGAGGATCAGCCCCTGCTGGAGCTGCTCAACCGTTACAGCGCCGCGTCGGATATGGTGACGTGGGAGCAAACCCCGCCAAGCCTGAATCCCCTGCTGCTGACCCGCTTTTCCAGCAGCACCACCAACGTCTCCGCGCAGAACCTCATCGTCTACTGCGAGGAAACCGACCGCTACCGCGTGCTGACCGCAACGGATTTTGTAACGCTCGCTGTCGATACCGATTCGGGCAGCTACAACGTCTCCGGCTTGGCGTATGAGCAGCAGATTACCTCCGCCATCGCCTACGTCACGCGCGACACCGTGCCGACGCTGCACATCGCGACGGGGCACGGCGAACTGGGCGAAGACTCCCTGTCCGCCTTTACCACCCTGCTGACGAACAACCACTACGACGTCGCGTTCGAGAAGCTCAGCGACATGACATTCGCATCCGGCGACGTGCTGTGCATTCTTTCGCCCGTCAAGGACTACACCGACGCGGAAATGGACATCATCCGCGCATATGTGCAGGGTGGCGGCGCAGTGCTGTTCAGCTGCGATTATACCGACCCGATTGAGAATATGCCGAACGTGCTGTCCCTGCTGCGCTCCTACGGCTTCCTGCCGGAAAGCGGACTGGTGATGGCGTCGCCGGATGAAACCGACACGTTCTACAACAACAACCGTCTGGCGCTGCTGCCAGAAATGCAGGCGACGGATGTGACACTGGAGATGATGCTGAACGGGCGGACGGCGATGCTCATGGTTGCCAGCCGCGGCTTCGACCCTTCGCCGGAATCGGACAATTCCCTGCTGGTGGACGCAGTGCTGACAACATCCGCCAAGAGTTATCTGGTTGATACAACCGCGTCGCGCCTGAGCATCACCCAATCCGACAGCGACAAAACCGGGCCGTTCGCGCTCGCGCTGCAAGCCAAGCGCTTCACCGACACGGGCGACGTCAGCCGCGCGTTCATCATCGGCAGTTCCGCCCTGCTGACCGAGGAACAGCTCTTCACCATGACCGACGGCGAGGAATTTCTGGTGCGCGCTGTGTCTTTCCTGACCGGGGATGACAGCATTGACACCAGCATCATGGTCAAAACGGCGCTGCGTCCGGGGCTGTCCGTCAATGCGCTGTCATTGGGCAGCGTCGTACTGGTCGGGCTGCCGATTCTGGTGCTGCTGGCGGCGGTCATCATCCTGCTTCCACGGAGGAATCTGTAAGCCATGCAAAATGTCCCGAAAAAGAAACATGCCGTGCGCAGGCACAGCCGCATCCTCCTGTTGATTTTCGCCGTGGTGCTGGTCGCGGCGGCGGCGTGTCTGCTGATTTTCGCCCGCACGCCCGCCCCCGCGCCGGAAACGCCCGCGCATGAGGATGAGGAAATCACCCTCTGGACGGTGGAATCGGCGGATATCACCCGCATCCGCATTGCCGTGCGCAATCAGGACGCGTGGTCGGCAGTACAGACGGAATCCGGCGCACTGGTGCTGGAGGGCGAAAGTGCCTTCACGGTGGATGCGGACGTTGCCGAAACGCTCCTGTCCGGGCTTAAGAGCGTGACCGCAGAGGTACTCAGCGACGATTGGAACGGCACGGACGAGGAGTGGGCAGCGTTCGGGCTGGATGACCCAGAGAGCGTCGTCACCGTGGATTTTGCGGACGGCAGCAGCCACACCCTGCGCATCGGCAGCGCCCCGCAGTACGAAAACAGCTGGCAGTACGCGCAGCTGGACGGCGATACCCGCCTGCTGTCCGTCAGCCGCGGTCTGGCGGAGGAATGCTACGTCACGCGCGGTTCGCTCCACAGCATCGAGCAGCTGACGATTCACGCCGACCGCCTGGATGAAATCACGCTGCTGAACGCGGAGGGCGAAATCACCCAGCAATGGCGCTTGAACGGCGCTATCACGAACGCGGACACGCAAGACCGCTGGATGCTGACCACCCCGGTGTCCTACCCGGCGGACGGCACTGCCATGAGCACCCTTCGCAAGTCGGCAGCAAACATCCGCCTTGGCGAATACATTGCCGACGCGACTGCGGAGAGCATCGCCCGCTACGGGCTGGACACGCCCCGCCTCGTCATCCGCCTGCACCAAGCCGCCGGCACAATCGGCGCAGTCGGCACGACCGGCTCATACGCTACGACCGATTACCCGGAATCCACGATCACCCTCGTCATCGGCGAGCAGGAAAGCGATTTGGTGGATTATGTGCTCTACAATGGCGGGGTTTACCGCTGCAGCACGCTCTTGCTGCGCGGCGTCATGAACGCAGACTGGCAGGAGACCATCACGCGCTACCCGGTGCTGACGGCGCTGGGGAATCTTGCGTCCCTTTCGCGTGAAACGGCGGACGGCGTGGACACATGGGTCATCACACGCACCGAACAGGTTGCCGAGAACAACGAGCTTGTCACGGACAGCGAGGGCAATCAGGTCTACGATATTACGCTGATGAAAAACGGCGAATCTGCGGATTACACTGCCTTTTCCGCTGCCTACAATCAGCTGATGATGGTCACGATGTCCGGTCGTCTCCCCGACGGCTGGACTGCTGCCGACGCTCCCCACACCGTGTGGACATTCACAGATGTTGACGGCACGGTGCACACCGTCGCGCTGATCCGCTACGACGCAATGCACGATGCCGTCGCAATAGACGGCGTGGCGCTGTTCTACCTCATACAAGGCGGATTTTCGCTGGGGATATAACCGCAGGGCACACCCGCAGGCGAAATCCCCCGTCCCTAAAGAAAACTGCATTTGAAAACAGCAGCCACCCCAGCGCAGCATGGAATCTTCCTTCCCATGCTGCGCCTATTTTTTCTGCCGCGTACCCTTGTCCATTCGTTCCAAGTATGGTACAATGCTCCTGACGACAAGCTGGACGGAGGGGGATGCTGTGCGCAAATGGCGGCAGGGCGTGCGAAAGCTGCTTCTGCTGCTGTATGCGGCAGCCCTTCTCATAAGCCTCGGCTGCTTCTTATGGAACGCATCCGCCCCTGTCCGTGTCCATTCCGCTCCGAAGTGCTATCCGTCAAAAGGCGACGAATTCTCGCTTGCCCCTGTGCCGACACTTCCGGCAGATTCTATTCTGAACACCGGCGACGCTGCCGCATTGGACGCCCTGCCGGGTATCGGTACTGTGCTGTCGGAGCGGATTGTGGCATACCGGGAGGAACACGGCGCGTTCGTGTATCCGGAGGAGCTGCGGAATGTCAAGGGCATCGGCGAGAAGCGGCTGCAAGCAATTCTCGATGCGCTGGCGGGCGAAAGTGCGGAGGAAAGCGACTGACGGGTACGAAAACAGACCACACCAACACCAAACTACATCATCAGGGAGATGACTCGTATGTACCGCATCCTATTAGTCGAAGACGACGCTGCCTTGGCTGATGCCATCACGCAGGTGCTGACCGCGTGGGGACACGAGGTGCAGAAAGTCCGCGATTTCCGCCATGTGACGGAGGAGTTCGCCGAGTGGAAGCCGCAAATCGTACTGATGGATTTGATGCTCCCCTTCTTCAACGGTCATCACTGGACGCAGGAGCTGCGCCGCATCACCAGCGTGCCAATTGTCTACCTTTCCAGCGCGTCGGATAACCTCAACATCGTCATGGCGATGAACATGGGCGGCGACGACTTCATTGCCAAACCCGTTGACCCAGCTGTGCTGGCAGCAAAGGTGAATGCCGTCCTGCGCCGCGCGTATGACATGCCGGCTACGGGCAATATCCTCGCCTGCGGAGATGCCGTGCTGGATTTGGACAGTGCCGCTCTCTCCATCCATGGGCAGAGCATCCCCTTGACACGCAATGAACTGATTATCCTCCGCACACTCATGGAGCAGCGCGGGCGCATCGTCAGCCGCGAAACACTGATGACCCGTCTGTGGCAGATGGACGAGTACGTTGAGGAAAACACACTGACCGTCAATGTCAACCGCCTGCGGAAGAAACTTAGCGCGGCGGGACTGCCGGGCTTCATCGTCACGAAGGTAGGCAGCGGGTATGCCGTGAATCAGGAGGGCAGCGTATGATTCGGCGCTATCTGCGGGAACATTTGCCACTGGCGGGGCTGCTGGCGCTGTTCGCGGGCACATTTGCGCTGGTGCTCTCGCTGTATCATCTGCCGACCGAACCGGTCGCGTACGCATCGGCGCTGTGCGCGGTAATGGGGCTGATTGCGCTGATTTGGGGCTTTGTGCGTTATCGCCGGGCGCATCAGGCGCGTGCGCATGTGCTGAATGCGCCGCATCTTCTGCTGGATGAACTGCCATCGCCGCGCACGCTATCTGAAGCGGATGATCAGGCGATTATGCAGCGGCTGCTGCACGACGTCCGCGCCGCGCAGTCGGACTTGGCAGCCTATCGGCAGGACAGTACAGACTACTTCACCGCGTGGGTACACCAAATCAAAACGCCGCTGTCGGTGATGCGCCTGCAATTGCAGAGCGAGGACACGCCGGAGAACCGCGCCATGCTGGCTGAACTGTTCCAAATGGAGCAGTACGTCACGATGGCGTTAAGCTACGCGCGGTTGGGCAATCCGACGAAAGACCTTGTGCTGACGCGTGTGCCGCTTGACCCGGTCATTCGGCAGGCGATTCGCGACTTTGCGCCCCTGCTCATCCGCAAGAAGCTGCGCCTGCAGTACGAGCCGACCGCCGAAAGCGCCTTGACGGACAGCAAATGGCTGCTGTTCATCCTCCACCAGCTGCTGTCCAACGCCGTCAAGTACACCGACCGCGGCCGCGTCAGCATCCGCGTGACCAGCGCCCCAGCGATTATCGTGGCGGACACGGGCATCGGCATTGCACCGGAGGATGTGCCGCGCGTGTTCGAGAAGGGATATACCGGCTACAACGGGCGCGGCGGGCAAAAATCCACCGGACTGGGGCTGTACCTCGTCCATCAGACCGCCGAAATGCTCCATTGCCGCGTGTCGCTGTCCTCCCGCATTGGGGAGGGCACGAGCGTCACCATTGATTTGCATCAGGAGGAATTGGGGAAGGAGTGAGGTGCTTCCATGCCGCTTTTGCTCGCTCTTCGCGCGTTTTTCACCCGCCTTTTGACCGATGTGGATGATGCGCTGTTTCCGCAGCACGTTTTCTGCCTGACCTGCGGCGCGCTGTCCCTGCCGAACGCGATTTGTCCGGCCTGCCTCGCTGTGCTGGATGATTTGCGCCTGCCAAGTGATGCGCTTGCGCCGAACGCCGCCGCTGTGTGGAGCTACCACGGCATTGCGCGGCAGCTGGTGCTGATGCTCAAATACAGCGGCATCGCCGAATGCGCGCAGGTACTGGCGGACGGCATGGCATCCGCGTGTCCCTTTGCCCTGCCGCCGGACACGGTTGTCACCTCCGTCCCGATGACGAAGAAGCACCTTGACGCGCGCGGCATTGACCACGGTCGGCTGCTGGCAGAGGCCTTTGCGCAGCGGCGCAATTTGCCCTATCAGCCCTTGCTGATCCGCACGCGCGAAACCGCAACCCAGCAGGGGCTGAACGCCGCCCAGCGCCGGAAGAACCTGCACGGCGCGTTTGCTGCCGCCGCGCGCATTTCGACCCCAGTTCTGCTGATTGACGACGTGTATACCACCGGTTCGACGACCGAAACATGCGCGGATGCGCTTCGAGCGGCTGGCGCGCCGGATGTGTTTGTGCTGACGGCGCTTGCGGTAGTGCCGGATGAAGATCATTGAAAGTACCCCCTTCAGCGTGTTCTCCCTGCGGTTGCGAGGAGATGCGTTGGAGGGGGCTTTGCTTTGCATTCCGCCAATTAATGCACCGTCGTGTCTTCTTTTGGGGATAGATCAGTTGTTTACACAGATTGTTTGCAAAAAAAGTTGTTGCGTAATCATCTACAGCTTTTGCCCTTTCCTTCATTTTCCCCCTCACCCCCTCCCAGTACCGTTTTTTCCGCATATCCGTGCTGAAAAGAACTGCTCGAAAAAAGGAAAAATCCGCTATGATAGAGGCAAAAGCGAGCAGAACTCGCGAAAGAAAGGAGACTGTTTTCAATGAAAAGAAAACTGTCCGCGATTTTGGCAGCAGCGATGCTGGCCAGCAGCTTCGGCATGAGTGCGATGGCAGAAGAATCCGTACAGGCACGGTTCACGGATTACGATCAGGTGAATCAAACCATCACGTTCATCGCCGGGACGGATACCCAGAAGGAATTGGGGCATTTCGATGGCGTCACCACCATTCTGGGGGTGGATGGGCTCACGTTCAAGGACTTGAACGGCAATGGTCAGCTGGATGTCTACGAGGACTGGCGGCAGGATGTGGATGCGCGCGTGAAAGACCTCTATGACCAGATGACGTATCTGAAGCGCATCGCCGAGGGCGGACTGACGCTGGGCGGGCTGGAAAAGGGCGCGGTCGCGGAACTGGATGTCGTGTAGGCAGAAAACAGGATGCACAGCATCTTGTGAAAACGGCGGGACGCTCTTGTGATTTTGACGAAAGAAAACTGTCCCATCCAGCGTTCCAGCATTTGGGGCAACTGACGAAAAACTAGGAAAAGAGCACAAAAACGGCATGCCATTTTGAAATAAAATGTCAAAAGCCTCTTGCATAAATGCTGAAAATGTAGTATTATGTCTATGGTTGTTTGTGTAAAAAAGCATTGACGCACGCCGCAACGACTGCGTCCTGCGTCAGGAAAGGGAGGACATCATCATGTCCAGCCGCGTTTTTCAAAGTGTCATCGTTCAGATGAAAGAAGCCACCGACCGCGTGATCGGCGTGATCGACGCCGAGGCAAACGTCATCTCTTGCAGCGATACTTCGATGATCGGCGAGAAATGGCCCGAGGCGGTTATCCGGCTAAACAGTGCGCCGGATTCCATCGTGGTGGTGGACAAGAAGACGTTCAAGCCGCTCGTGTCCTGGAGCGCGTATTTCGATTACGCCGTGTTTGCCGAGGGCGACGACGAGACCGCCCGGAGCCTGTGCGTGATGGCTTATGTGGCGCTGAACGGCGCGAAGACCTATTATGAAGAAAAACACGACAAAGGCACGTTCGTGAAGAACATCATCACGGACAACATCCTGCCGGGCGACGTGTATATCCGTGCGAAGGAGCTTCATTTCGTGACGGACGTGCCGCGCGCGGTGTTCCTGGTGCGGCAGGTTGGCCGGGCCGACGTGGCCGTGGTGGACTTGCTTGCGGGCATGTTCCCGGACCGGCAGCAGGATTTCGTCCTCTCCATCAACGAAAAGGACGTGGCCATCGTCAAGCAGATCACGCCGACGACCGAGAAGGAAGACCTTCTCAAGATCGCGCGGCAGATCGAGCAGACGCTGCACACGGAGCTTTTTTGCATTTTGGGACTCCTTTGCCACGCTGCCGTGGCCCTCCGTTTTCGAGATTTTCTTCACCACAAAA
>ENA-UESI01001860-UESI01001860.1-human-gut-metagenome-genome-assembly--contig:-NODE-1860-length-12191-cov-10.410682_pt1 | contig 12191 bp, 22 predicted proteins | sample MGYA00243005_ERZ508006 | MGnify/ENA primary metagenome ERZ508006 (study PRJEB26167, sample SAMN06115436) | human gut metagenome | host: Homo sapiens | place: China:Shandong | collected 2015-06-10... | reverse complement strand
CTGGAAGCAGAAGCCCGTCTGGAGGGGCGTATCAAGGCTCTGGAGGACTGGCAGCAGGACTCCAAGAAGTTCCATAACTCGTTCTATGACTGGCAGCGGGAGCAGATTGCCCGAGACGCCAAGCTGGACGAGCAGCTTTCCAACATGGATAAAAACATCGAAAAGCTGCTGGCAAAGCAGGAGGAACAGACGGCAAAACCGGGACGCCGCTGGGAAGCCATCGTGAACAAGTCCGTGTGGGCGGTGCTGGCGGCGGTAATTGCGTTTGTCCTGGCTCGTATCGGATTATAAGAAAGCGACGCCCCCGAAGGAGCGCCGCAAGCCCGTAGTATTCGTTGTCTCCGTCCATTGCGACTTAACGCGGAGGGAGCGCTATCAAAACAGCACACGTCTGCACAACGGGCAATAACATCTTACATCATTAGAAACCGGCGGTCAAGCCGGATATTTGAAAGGAGCTACCAATCATGAACAAGACCATCAATAACATCATCGATGACTTCAAGAGCGGCAAGATTACTGCGGAGGATGCCAACAAGCTGCTGGTTGAGGCTGGCGCCGGATTTTCCCTGAACCCCGAAAAGAACCCCGACGGCGGATGGACCGAGGCAGAGATGGCGGAGGGATTCCTTCCCGGCGAGGAAAAGAAACCTCTTCCGGACAAGGTAGACATGGGCCGAAATCAGGCGCTTGCCGGACAAGTGGTTCGCCAGAATACCAAGCGCGGAAAGTTTGATGTGACCTATGATGCAGACGGTTATGCCGTCAAGGCCATCCGAGTGTAATCGGGAGGTCTGATATGGACATTTCCTCTCTTGGCATCACCGGAGTGGCGGCTATCACCGTCATCTGCCTGCTGATTGGGCAGGGCGTGAAAGCGTCCTCTCTGGACAGCAAGTTCATCCCCATCATCTGCGGCGTGTGCGGTGGCCTGCTGGGCATTGCCGGTATGTTCATCATGCCGGACTTCCCGGCCACGGACTACATCACTGCGGCGGCTGTGGGCATTGTGAGCGGCCTGGCTGCTACCGGAGCCAACCAGGTAATCAAGCAGCTGGGAAGTGACAGTAAATGAGCTACACGATAAAGGAGCAGCTGGCGAACTCCGGGAACTATGGCGGTTCCCGGAACGCCAGCCAAATCCGGTATCTAGTGTACCACTACACCGGAAATGACGGGGACAAGGCGGCAAACAACGCAAAGTATTTTCAGAACAACATCGTCAAGGCCAGCGCCCACTACTTTGTCGATGATACTACAGTCTGGCGATCTGTGCCTGATCTAAAAGTGGCATGGTCCGTCGGCGGCAGCAAGTACGCCAACGCCGATAAGACTGGCGGCGGCACCATGTACGGCGTTATCAGCAACACCAACAGCCTTTCCATTGAGATGTGCGACACCATCCGGAACGGTGTCTATCAGGCCAGCGAAGCAACTCTTGCCAACGCTGCCGCCCTGGGCCGGACACTGATGGAAAAGTACGGCATCCCTATTGAGAACGTGTACCGTCACTTTGATGTGACAGGGAAGCACTGCCCGTCGTACTTGGTGAACGCCCAGAAGTGGGCAGAGTTCAAGAAGAGACTGGAGGTCAAGATCATGGACAATACACCCAGCGGCGCCCACAAGGAGGGCGTGGAATGGGCCGTTGCAAACGGCATCCTGACGGGCAACAGCGAGGGGGACCTGATGCTCTCCCAGCCCGTCACCCGGCAGCAGATGTGTACCATGCTGTATCGGTTTTGGAAGTTGATTGGCCGATAATTGCACACGAAATTGCACACGCTTTGATTAAAACCGTTGCGGCTCTAGGGATATAACTGAATTTTTAGAGGGTTCGAATCTTTTTCTCTAACTCCGGCCTCCGTTTGGAGGTCGGGATTTTTTTGCTTTTCAGCATTTATCCGTTCAATAGCTCTCTTGATTTTTTCTTCTGTTCCAATTTGAGGTTTAGTACCAGAAAGGAGGTTTTTAATTGTCGTTTGGTGAACACCGGACAATTTTGCAATTCTGTATTCCGTTAGATTGTTTTTCTGCATTTCCTCTTGTAGCCGCTGCGATAAATTCATAATAAATACCCCTAAAAATAGTCTAATATGACTACGAGAAAATAGTCTAAAAACAGTTGACAATAATCTAAAAATAGTCTATAATTGGTCTTGCAATGAGGCGCAAAACACCAAGCCCGGTGATAGACAACCGGCTAAATTCTGTGAACTTTATCCTCCAAAATTAGAGTATCACAGCATTATCCGTTTGTCAAGAAACACTCTAATTTGAGGGGGTGAACTTTTTGCTATCTAAAAACCTAGCTAGATTGCAAGCAGAGCGGGGGGAGACAAATTACAGGCTTGCAAAGGAACTCGGGGTACATCAAACCACTATCCAGAATTGGAAGAACGGTATCAGGCCGCATCCTATTTATTTAAGACTTTTGGCAGAACACTACGAAACTACTGTAGACGAGCTTCTTTCGGATGATCCTGAATAAAAGATGCCCCCGCCGATGCTGACACCACCGGCGAGGGCTGCGGAACCTATTGAAGCGACCAACAGGCCCGCGAGGTTATTATACACGCCTCCGGGTCAAATGACAAGGAGGTTTTTATGAACGAAAAAGACAGCATCAAAGACCTGGAGTCCCAGGCGCGCAACACCAAACACCTGATGGACAAGCTCAACCGAGCGGCCTACGGCATGACCTTTGACGAGGCAATCCGGCTGGGCAAAGAAAATCCCCCGCCGTGCAGCGAACACGACGAGGGCAAGGATTGAGCAACCACGAACAATCCCTTTGGATACAGTATATCGCCTCCAAGGGGAGAAATCAAGGAGGAAATCATGGCGCGAACAAAACTAAGCAGGTTTTCTGTTCCCCCATGTGAACAGAGGGCGAGGATTCTTCGCTCTGCTGGAGGACGTATGGGGTATACCGATCGGGACCTGGGAGAATTGGCCGGAATGACCCAATCTAATATCTCTATGAAACTAAGCGGAAAGCGCAAATGGTGGCTGGATGATATTAGCGCCTTAGATAAGGTTTTGTCACTGACTGATGACGAAATAATCCGATTTGTGCGTGCAGGGAGGTAAAAATGAGTACATACATTTTTGCTCTAATCGGCGTTTTTACGGCTACGTCATGGTTCATGCGCTTTCTGGCCTGGATGGAGGGAGAGCGGTGAAAGTCGGAGACAAGCTGCGCCTGGAACCCACCATCCCCACCAGCGCCTTTGTGACCGCAAGGACAGGCCCGCATCCCTGCTGGGTGGTCTTCATCAACAAGCGGCACCATCATTTCACCGTGGAGTTCGATTTCCCCGAAGGCAGCTTCCGGGAAACCTACAAGGAGGAATAACGCATGGACAAACAAGAGTTGAAAAATATTTTGGACAAGCACCTTAAATGGATACGAGGCGAAAATGGCGGAAAACGGGCCAACCTGTCCGGGGCCAACCTGTTCGGGGCCAACCTGTTCGGGGCCAACCTGTCCGGGGCCAACCTGTTCGTGGCCGACCTGTCCAGGGCCAACCTGTTCGGGGCCGACCTGTCCGGGGCCGACCTGTCCGTGGCCAACCTGTCCGGGGCCAACCTGTCCAGGGCCGACCTGTCCAGGGCCAACCTGTTCGGGGCCGACCTGTCCGGGGCCAACCTGTTCGGGGCCAACCTGTCCAGGGCCAACCTGTTCGGGGCCGACTACATTGAAAAGGCAAAAAATTTATTTTATCCCATTGCCTGCCCGGAAATCGGCGCTTTTGTCGGCTGGAAAAAGGCAAGGGTCAAAACCAGCGGTCATGAGTGCATTGTAAAGCTGGAAATTACCGAAGATGCCGTGCGCAGTTCCGCAGCAGGCCGGAAGTGCCGCTGCTCAAAGGCAACCGTTTTGGAGATTCAGGATTTAGAGGGGAATGTATTGGAGCAGGCCGCCGTCAGTGATAGAGATGAGAACTTCCATTACATTCCCGGAACTGTGGTCTCCGTTTCGGATTTCGACGAAAACCGCTGGCACGAGTGCAGCACGGGCATCCATTTCTATATCACCCGCGAAGAAGCGGTGAGGCACATCCTATGAAGAAACTGACCCGGGAAGAGCGGCGCCGCCGGAGCCAGAGGCGGTTGCAGCTGATTACATATCTTCTGTTCCTATTACTTCTGCTGGCGTGGCTGGGAAGCTACCTGATTATGACGGTGGAAGCGGAACTACCCGCTATGCACAAGCCGGAACCCACCGCAGAAGACGGCAGTCTACCTGGCGACAATACCACGGCCACCACTCGCTGTTATCTGACAGGGGAAGAGATGGAGGCCACCGAAAATGAGCTGATCGAAGCCGCTTTGCTGGCCCGGTCTCACAAGCTGGAGGACGTGACCATCACCTTTTATTGTTGCGAGGAACGGCCTCACATCTGCGGGACTGGGACAGGCATCACAGCCAGCGGCAGGCGTGTAACGCCCTATGTGAGCTGCGCCGTGGATACGGACATTATACCGCTGGGCAGCACCATCATGATCGAGTACAACGGCGAGATGGCCTATCTGCGGGCGGATGATACCGGGACGGCAGTCAAGGGGAACCATATTGATATTGCCGTCAAGGAGCACCAGGAAGCCTTATCACTGGGGACAAAGACGGCAGACATTTGGTGGTGCGAAGAATGAACGCACATGCGAAACGCCCAAGAGGCGAGTTAGGCCCCTGCCCAAGATGCGGATTGTATTCCGGCCAGCGATTGGCAATCGAGGGCAATCCGGATATGTTCCTGGTGGCCTGCGACGCCTGCGGGTGGAGGACACGGAAATATAAGGACATTAACCACGCGACAAGGGAGTGGAACCATGCGGGGGAAAATTAAATATCCAACATGCAGCCAGTGTGACCACGAGTTGAACCCGGAGCTGGAAGATGACTGCGAGAAGTATTACCTCGTTGGAGGCGAAATCTACTGTAAGTTCTGCTTCCAGGATTGGCTGCGTGATTTGGTGGATAATGATCCTGATATGTTGGCCGATGCGCTAAACATAATGAAGATATATGTGGAGGAGGGAGCATGAAAAGCAAAATTGTCCTGAATGTTTATCGTCCCGAAAAAGGAATGTGCGGCGTCGTTCGCCTGGACGAAGAAGCAGAACGGCTCATCAGGCAGCTCCAGCGGGAAACAGGGCTGTCTGCCAAATACATCGTTTCGCAAATTATTATCCAGGGATTTGACTTGGTTGAAATCAAGGAGGAAAAAGAGCAATGATCGTCAAGCCTGAAAACATGGATTTTTCTAAAAAGAACATCATTATGATCATCAGCGGTCTCCCCGGTGTGGGAAAAACCACCCTGGCACTGTCAGCCCCGGATGTTGTTCTGATCGACGCAGATGAGGGGTTAAGCCGGGTAAAGCCAGAGCACCGAAAGGATAGTTCCATGGTCAAGACCTATGAAGAACTTCTGGCTGACATTAAATCTTTCGAGGGGCGCTACAAGACGGTGGCAATTGACACCTGTGGAGCCTTGATTGACTTGATAAAAGACTGGGCTATACGGACGGAGCCGTCTGCCAGCAAAAAGTCCGGTGGATTTAGCCAGCAGGGGTACGGATTTGTCAAGACGGAGTTCCTGCGCCTGTCCGCCGAGCTGCGGAAGAAGTTCAATGTGGTTTTCTTGTTCCATGCCGCCAAGGATCGGCAGGGAGACGAGGTGTTTTACGACATTGTATGCGAGGGGTCCGCAAAAACGCTGGTCTGGCAACCTGCTGATCTTGGCGCTTACCTTCATATCGTTAATGGGGAACGTTACATGGGGTTCACCCCCACCATGAATTACAACGCCAAATCCGCCTATGGTATCAAGGGCCTGGTCAAGGTCCCGGAACTTGCGGATGGACAGCCTAACGATTTCCTGCTCCGTCTGTTCGCCCAGGTCAAGTCCAACATCGCTGCGGAGCACGCGGCTCTTCAGCCTCAGCAGGAACAGTACGACAAGACCATGATGGAAGGAAGAGCGGTTATCGAGACCATCCAGAATCCCGAGGACGTGACAGAGGCCACAAAGGCTATCAAAGGGTTATCTCACGCGCTGACCAGTGAGCGAGAGTTAAAAGCAGCCCTAATGGAACGGATTAAAGAACTTGGGATTGCCTACAACAAGGAGACAAAAGCCTATGAATGGGCGAAAAGGCAATAAGTTCCTGCTGACGCAGAGTCTCCTATCATCCTGGCAGTACGCGCTGAAAAGCGGGGAGTGGGGTGAACTTCTTTCCACTCTCCGACGGGAGAAAAAGCCTCAGTCAAAGGCTATGCTAGACGGCATTCGATTTGAGAATGTGGTTCATGCGGTCAGCGAGGGGGCCCAGATCAGTCCGGAGCAGGAGTGGTACAAACCGATTGTAGAAATCTGTGAGATCATCACGCAGGGGCAGTATCAGGTTAAGGCTTCCCGGCCTCTGGTGGTGGATGGCGTGGAGTTTGTCTGCTTCGGAATCCTGGACTTTCTGAAAGCAGGGGTCATCTACGACACAAAGTTCAGCAAGACCTACCGTGTAGGGAAATACCTTGACAGCCCGCAACATCCCATGTACTTCTACCTCTGCCCGGAGGTTCGGAAGTTCGAGTACATCATCAGCGATGGGAGCTATGTGTACCGGGAGGCTTACCTTCCAGAGGACGCGGAACCCATTGAGACCACCGTGCGGCAGTTTATGGCCTGGATGGACAAGATGAATATGGTGGACCTGTACTGCCAGAACTGGAGAAGCAAATATTAAAAGATTTGGAGGATTTGAATTGTGAGTAATTGGGACAGCTATCAAAGAGAGGAACGTCCTCGCCTGATCCCCGGCGATTATCGGGTGGAGATCGTTAGTGTTGAAGAGAGGGAGAGCAAAAAGGGGAATCCCATGCTGGTGATCGGAGTCCGGCCTAATGGAAGCGACGTCATCATCAACCACTATATCGTAAAAAACGAGTATTTCAACCGGAACATGACCGATTTCTTCGACTCTTTTAACATTGACGACGGGGACTTCACCCTCCCCACCTGGATCGGTGCGGTCGGTGCCGCCCGGCTGAAAGAGGATGATCAGGGCTATCTGAAAGTCCACTATTTCATCAACAAGGACCGGGCAGAGAAGCTGCCCCCTTGGGAAGGAAAGCTCCCTGAGCGGCAGGAGCTGACAAAGATTGACGAGATCGAGGACGACGGAGATATCCCGTTTTAAGGCGGTGGGAGAATGCTGACCCACTACACGGATGCTGAAATCAAACAGAAGCTGAAAGAGTTGGTTGTCATAGCTGACAGCCGGGAGCAGGTTCACCAGCATATTATTTCATGGCTGGACAAGCACAACATTCAGCACAAGAGCCGTGCGCTGGAAACCGGAGACTATTCCGTCATGCTGGGCGACACCACCTTCGAAGACGAGGTTGTGGTAGAGCGCAAAGCCAACCTGGATGAGATTGCTGGAAACTTCACATCAGGCCGGGAACGCTTTGAACGGGAGATGATCCGGGCCAAGGCCGGAGGCATCAAGGTCTTTCTGATCGTGGAGAACGCCTCCTGGACAGACATTTTTCTTCATAACTACCGTTCAGAGCTAAAGCCCCAGAGTTTCGCCGCCACGCTTCTATCCTGGCAGGCCCGGTTTAACCTAACTATCACTTTCTGCAAGCCGTCAGAGACAGCGCAAATCCTTTACAGTACCCTCTATTACTGGGTGCGGGACAGGCTGAAGCGGGGGTGAGCGCATGGATATGGCCGCTGACATCAGGCGGATGCTCACGGCCCAGCAGGTAGCTGAGTTCTACGGGTTTCAAGTTGGGCGGTCCGGGTTCATGAAGTGCCCGTTCCATCAAGGGGACCACACGGCCAGCCTGAAGCTGTACGACGGGGATGGCGGCTGGCACTGTTTCGGCTGCGGGGCGCACGGCTCAGTCATTGACTTTGTGATGCGCCTATTTGACCTGAATTTCCGCCAAGCGATACTCAGAATCAACGCGGATTTTCAACTTGGGCTGGCAGAAAACAAGCCGGACCGCGCTGTCCGGTCTGCTGCTCTGGAAGCCCGCCGCGAGGAACAACGGAGAACCGTTCAATCTGAAACAAATTTCCGGTTTATGACTCGTGAATTTCACTATTGGAAGGAAATACAAGATGTTTTTCGGCCAATGCGCCAAGAAGACGTTTTGTTTTACCATCCATTATATGTCGAGGCCGTCAAGCGCCTCCCGTATATCGAATACTGGCTTGACGACTTCATCGAGAAGGGAGGCAAAAAGCATTGGGGAACGTGCCCATTTACACAAGAGACGATTACCTGACAACAACAAAGCCGTTTGAATATCTCTATGCCCACAAGGACAACAAATTCGAGTTAAAGCAGCTTCTGGGAGTTATGTCCGCTCAAGCGCAAACTGTAGGAATACGCAATCTGGCCGCGCTATTTAAGGCATACATGGAGACTGTCAATGGAACAACCACCCCAGGATTCAACCGGACGGACTTCACCGGCCAGGAACTGGAGCTTGACTGTGGAAGTTGGAACGCCTCAGACACTGGGATTTACGGCACCGACAAACTGGGCTTTGAGATCGTGGCTTGCTATCACCCCATTATGCCGATACAGCGGCTGGTTAACGTGGACACCAAAGTTCACAAGGTCATGTTAGCCTACCGGCTCGGGAAACGCTGGGAGACGGTCATCGAGGACCGTAGCGTGGTTTCTGACAGCCGTTCCGTTATCAGCCTATCCAAGTACGGGATCATGGTAAACAGCGAGACGAGCAAAGCCCTAGTCCGCTATCTAGCAGACGTGGAACAACTCAACTACGACCTGATCCCGGAGGTCACCAGTGTGGGACGTCTGGGCTGGATTGACGGATATGGATTTTCGCCCTACGAGGAAAACCTGGTATTTGACGGAGAAGAGACATTCAGAACACGATTTGAAAGCATTCAGGAGAAAGGCAGCCGTCAGGCATGGCTTGATTGTGTGCAGGCCGTCAGAGCCGGGAAAACGCCGGGAAACGTGGTTGCCCGCATTGTTTTGGCTGCATCGTTCGCTTCTGTTCTGGTGAAACCCTGCAACTGCCTCCCGTTTTTCGTCCACCTGTGGGGCGGCTCAGAAACGGGTAAGAGTTTAAGTCTCGTCCTCGCTGCCAGTGTATGGGCGAACCCGGAGATCGGCGTTTACATCCAGACGTTTAATGCCACGGAAGTCGGCAAGGAGCTGGGCGCTGCGTTCTGCAACTCTCTCCCTCTCATCATTGATGAGCTCCAGCTTGTCAAGGACAATCGTAAGGACTTTGACAAGATGATTTACCAGTTGTCTGAGGGTGTGGGGCGGACACGAGGGCAGAAACAGGGCGGCCTTCAGAAAACACCTACTTGGCGGAACTGCATTATCACAACAGGAGAGTTCCCCATTATTTCAGCCAACAGCGGTGAGGGTGCAGTCAACCGAACAATTGAAGTGGACTGCCATGACACAAAGCTTTTTGATGAGCCAAAAAAAACCGCAACAGAGCTCTATTCCAACTACGGTTTTGCAGGGAAAGAGTTTGTTGAACATCTGATGGAAGAGGGCTCTCAGGAACGCGTTCAAAAGCTCCAGGAAGCCATGCAGGACGCATTGAAGACCAATGACACCATGGATAAGCAGACGGCCTCTGCTGCGCTTATATTGGCCGCCGATAAGTTAGCGGAGGAATGGATCTTCCGGGACGGGATTCTCCTTCGGCCGGAGGACATTTCTAAATACCTCGTCTCAAAGGAAACCGTCAATCAAAACGCCCGGGCCATGCAATACCTGTACGATTTCATCAACATCAACCAAGCCCGATTCACGCCCGAAGCGGATACCCGCCAGGGCGAGATATGGGGAGACTTGGACAACGATTACGCCTATATTATCCGGTCCAAGTTTGATCAAATCCTCCAGGACGAGGGTTACAACGCCTCCGCTTTCCTGGGTTGGGCGAAAAATACAGGTAACATCATCTGTGGGAAGGACGGCCGTCCAACAATTGTAAAGCGGATAAATGGACGGCCTTGTAGGCTTGTTTGCTTGAAATTGCAAGAAAACGAGAACAATTTTGACGAATATGAAGACTCGCTGCTTCCATAGAAGCGTTACCCGTTACCGCTGTTACCGCATTTTCAGTATGTTTTATAAAATAAAAAAATTGTGTACGCAATATTTTTTGTTTTCCAAGAGGTAAAAAGTGCGGTAACACGGTAACAAAACCGCGCATCCATTGCGGGAGTAAAGGCGGAGGAGTTACCGCATAATGGTAACAAGCGGTTTCAGCGGTTACAAAAGGAGGAAACTATGTTCTTTGATTATGAGGAACAGGCAAAGAATCATGAGCCTGTCCCTGAAGAGCTTTCTATGTTTGACGAGTGTGGATATCGGATTTTGTCTGATATTTATGTGCTCTATCAAAGAGGGTCAATCACCAAAGAACAGGCGATTGATAAAAAGAGAAAGCTCAAAGCTCGTGCGTTGAAAGAAATCCAACTAGATAATTTCCGCGACAACACCGCCTATGAACGGGAGAAAATTTTACGCTTGTCAGAGCAGGCACGTATTAAGGCGCGAAAAGAGCCTACACAGGAAAATTGCCTTGCACTGGTTGATACCATTGACGGCATCCTGAAGAATGAACTTCAGCAGAACGTGATCCTTTCAGAACATGGTGCTAACTGCCCTTGCTGCGGGAAGTTCTTCAATCAAGAGCACGCAACCAGAAAGCCGCGATTCTGTGAAGATTGCGGGGCGATGTTGGTGTGGTGATATGGGCGAACTTGAACAATATCTGGTCCCCATCCGACGGTATTCAGCCAACCCCTGCATGGATTGCTGCTGTCCGATCAGCCAGTGTCCATGGCTGCGGGAAGAGAAACCTGTACCGGGATGGACGGCCAAGAAACGGACGTTTGTTGTTGGGAGAAACCGGGGCGGGCGGAAAACATGGGTGACTACATACGCCATCGAGAGCTGCCCGCTGGAAAGGAAGAGAGCATGATGGATGATACAAAGCGCGCCCTGCTGGGCGACCATGAAGCGGCCGGGAAATCCATGCCCTGCGATGCGGAGCCGGTGCTGTACAAGGCCCGGGAGGGCGCGGCGGGTAAGATCATAACCGGGAACGGGACGGTGCCGTGGATGTTTTTGCCGGCAGCAGCTTTGTACAGCAGGGCCGCTGCCTCGTCCTCATGCAGGATGCCGGGGCGCTTTTCCCAGACGTAGAGGTTTTCTTTGCCGATGGACAGCAGCACTGGGATGTCCTCGGGCTGGACGATGTGCCCCTTGCGGAAGCGCGGGCCCTTGAACTCGCCCGGGATGATCTGGGTGATATCGTGGCAGAGCACCTGCCCTGCCGCGTCAACAGTGCGGATCAATTTCATCTTTTTAATCTCCTTACAACGCAGGCAGCTGGTTCGCGGCGGAACGGATGATTCAGCTGTCAGTATCAACATAACGGTTCCGGCAGAAAATGTCAAGCAAAAGTGAGGATGTCCGGCCCCAGGCGGCATTTTGTGCATTGGCAGCACAAAGCTCTGTGGATAAATGATGATTCACGCAAAAACGATGATTTATAAGAAAAGATAACAAGGATGAAACTTCTGAGCTGCAAATTCAGCATAGACTTAAAAAGCGGGCCTCTTCGGAATGCGTTCATTCCAGAGAGGCCCGCTTTTATCTTATCCTCAATGTAGGCCGGACCGGTCTTTTGGTAGATCTCAAGCGCCCGGTCGCCGTGGCCGACAACGGTTTCTGCACAGGACACCCACGGGTTGTTGTGGCAGAAGATGTCGACGTTCTCTTTATATCCCGGAGGATAGCTGGAAATCTCGCCCAGCTCTTCGTGATAAGACTTGACGGGTGCGGCAGCATTGAGTAGAATAAATCTACTTGAAAAGCGACAGCTTTTGTAGAGAGCAGCATCAATCTGGTTCCGCTCTTGATTTTACAGCAAAATCCCCCTGCATTGACCTTTGAACCGGGTCAGCGTAGGGGGATTTTTCGTTTTATGTTTTACGATGTGGTCACGCAGGGAGGTTCACAAAACAAAACGAACACGTTGCCTACCGTTTGAATGGTGACTTCGTGTTCGTTTTGCTCTTGATTGGTGGAGAATAGCGGGATCGAACCGCTGACCTCTTGCATGCCATGCAAGCGCTCTCCCAGCTGAGCTAATCCCCC
>ENA-UESI01001859-UESI01001859.1-human-gut-metagenome-genome-assembly--contig:-NODE-1859-length-12192-cov-4.735287_pt1 | contig 12192 bp, 10 predicted proteins | sample MGYA00243005_ERZ508006 | MGnify/ENA primary metagenome ERZ508006 (study PRJEB26167, sample SAMN06115436) | human gut metagenome | host: Homo sapiens | place: China:Shandong | collected 2015-06-10... | reverse complement strand
AAGATATATAAAGCTATTGATAGCTTGGAAGCTTTAATTCAGCATAACGCTTCTGATTTATCTACATGGATTCCGAATTAGTATAAGCAAAAGGGCAAGGATGCGTTCTGCACCCCTGCCCTGCTTATAGCGTGTGTTTCTAAATTCGCCCGGCAGCATTTTAGCAACACACGTTAGTTCTGATAGCAAATCCCCTGCTGCTTTTTCAGTTCATACGACACGACTTCGCCGCCGTCCAAATCCACCTTGTGCATGTCCACCGCGCAAATCTGCTGGTTGCCGTAGGTCGTGTAGTAGTAGACCCCCGTGTCGGCGTTGCAGCAGCTTGTGTACACCGTGATTTCATACCCATGCGGCAGGTGGGCGCAGCCGCGCGGGTGTGCCACGCCGCCTAAAATGTGGAAGAACTGCCCGACACTCTCCTCCTCGCTGTCCCCGGAGACGGAGTTGTTCGTCAGAAACGCTGCACGGACGAACCGCGACCACGGCGACCAGTCGCCCGGCAAGCCAATCGCGCCCGTGCAGCGTCCGCCCACCTTCAGCGGCAGCGTGGGCGCAAAGCGATTCACCGGCTCTTCCGGCGAAAGCGCCTGATAGTGCGCCAGATTCTCCAATTGCAATGGCAGTGGCGGTTCGTTCGTCATCACGTTCGACCAGTTGTCGTAGACGTGCAGCCCGTCCGCCATCGACTCGACGACGATGCAGCCTTCGCGGTCATCAATCATCCAGTGCAGCGGCGACGGCGGGAGCTGCTCGCTGAAGCCGTCGCGGGTGATGTTCAGGCGCTGGAGCAGCGTTTTCGCCTCTTGGACGCTTTCACACTGCCCCAGAATGTACGGAATCAGCTCAAAGCTGGCGACGTTCGCGCAATCCGGCTTCACGTCGTGATACACGGCACTCGCGGGGAAGTTCAGCCCCGCCATGCTCAAGCCCTTCTCGTTCGTCGCTTCATAATATAAGGGCATTCCGCCGACGACGAACGCCATGCCAATCATTGCAAAATGGTCGCTGTTCGTCCCCTCGTGCCGGAAATGGAACGGATAGCGCCGCGGCGTGATGGCAACGGTCTCCTGATAGCTGTACTCCAAGTCAAGGTTTCTGCCGAAATAGTGGTCGCGCGTGGTCAGGCGAATCGCGGTACACATGATGCTTATCCTCCTTCTGCTGATGAGAGTAGTATAGCCCGAAATGCGCGTTTGCACAAGCGGTTTCGCGGCTTCTTGCGGAATTTTCCAGCCATCAGCGGCGGATTTTCGCCTGATGCGCGAATTTTGCATTTTCGTCCGCAATGTTCATGCTGAGTACACACGAATCCGCTACAATGTGCATAAGAATCGACAGAAGGAAGGCTTTCCGCATGGTGGAAAAAGTGCTGGTATGCCTGCTGGCGGGCTTAGGCGCTGGCTTAGGCACGGGATTCGCGGGCATGAGCGCCGCGGCGGTCATCAGCCCGATGCTGATTACGTTCTTGGGCATGGAGCCGTATGAGGCGGTCGGCATTGCGCTGGCGAGCGACGTGCTGGCGAGTGCCGCAAGCGCGTGGACATACGGAAAAAACAAGAATCTCGACATTCGCAACGGCTTGCTGATGATGGCGGCGGTGCTGGCGTTCACGGTCGTAGGCAGCTACGTCGCAAGCCTTGTGTCGAGCCGCACGATGGGCAGCTTCAGCGTATTGATGACGATGCTGCTGGGCATCAAGTTCATCATCCGCCCGGTGATGACGACGCGCGAAGCCATGCAGAACGTGAGCAAAAAGAAGCGCATGGTGCAGTCGATTGTCTGCGGCGCGTTCATCGGCATGATTTGCGGCTTCGTCGGCGCGGGCGGCGGCATGATGATGCTGCTGATTCTGACCTCCGTCATGGGCTATGAGCTGAAAACCGCCGTCGGCACGAGTGTGTTCATCATGGCGTTCACGGCGCTGACGGGTGCGGTCAGCCACTTCACCATCGGCGGATTGCCGGACGGATGGACGCTGGCGCTGTGCATGGCATTCACGCTGCTGTTCGCGCAGATTGCCGCGAAGATTGCGAACAAATCGAAGCCGGAGACGCTCAACCGGGTGGTCGGCGTGGTTTTGGCGGTGCTGGGCGTTGTGATTCTGGCGGTGCAGTATCTGAAGTAAGTGCAGATTGCAAAAAGACATGCTTGACTTTCAACATCAGGCATGTCTTTTTTGCCGCTCCAGCCGCGTCCGCAGACGCGAAACCCGCTGCGACAAAGCACGCAATTATAGGAAGTGAAATCATCCGCATTCAAAAAAGCCCGAACCATCGCTGATTCGGGCTTCTTTTTGCCTTAGTTCATCGGCACATACTCAAAGTCGATTTCAATCGTCTTGATTTCGGCGATGACCGCATCGTTGCGGTTGATGGGGGTCGGCGTTGCGCCGGCGAGGTTGCCGCCGGGCAGACGCGCGGTCTTCGGCACGCTCGTCACCCATTCGTTGTACAGATTCACGCGCGTGCACACGCCGTCGTCAGAGGTCGTGTAGGCGCGGCCCTTCAGGCGGTAGATTTCGCCGTTGATGCGCACTTCCTTGATGTTAACGAGGTAGTTCGGGTACAGCGCTTCGCCGTTGCTGATGCCGATGGCGGCAAACGCGACGGACGCGGAGTAGCCCTGCGCCGTGCCGGTGAAATCCAGCCCGACAGTGTACTTGCCTTCGCCCGTGATGATGGCGTTGGTCGCGACAAGTCCCTCGGAGATGGAATCCGCATTGTAGGTATCGCCGACGCTGTGGGTGAGCGCCCAGCTGCCGTCGTTCCACATAATCCACGCCAGCGCGGTCTGGTCGTCCACGACCACGGCATCCTGCTGGAAGGTCACGGGGGCTTCCGCTGCAGCAGCCGCTGCTTCCGCCGCAGCAGCCGCCTGCACATCCGCATAATCCTGACCTTCTTCGTTCGCCTGACGCTTCTCCTGATACATCGCCAGAATATCGTCATCCGCGAAGGTCTGGGACACGCGCTTGTACAGTCCGCTGCAATCCCACAGGCAGTTTGTCAGGTTGTACTTGGTGCAGGCGTCAAGGAACGCCGTGTGGTACGCCAGCGTGTTGTCCTTCAGCCCGTCGCTGCACGGCAGCGCGCCGTATTCGCCGATGACCACGCCGTAGCCCGCCTCGGTGAATTTCGTCATCTTCGCCAGCTGCTGATCCATGTACTCATAGTCGCTCACTTTGCCCCATTTGGTGGCGCTCGCCGCGCTGGACGCGCCGCAGTACGACCACGGATCATAGTAGTGGACAGAAACCATCAGCTTGCTGACCGCCGTGTCCTTGGGCATCTGGAAGCGGTCGTCGCAGGTCTGGTCAATGTTGGTGCCGTATCCTGCAATCAGCAGGAAGCGGGTCGCGTTGTTGCCGCCCGTTGCGCGGACAACATCCACAAACGTCTGGTTGATTTCGTTCGTCAGCGCATACCGCTCGTCGTCGGTCAAGTAGGTAACGACGGAATCGGAGCAGTACAGCGGGGAATTTTCATCGAAGCGGCTGCCGAGTTCCTCGTTTGCGCTCTCGAAAATCAAGTAGTCGGAGTAATCACGGAAACGTTCGGCAATCTGCTGCCACATTCCCTTGTAGGCTTCCATGGCCAGCGCGCGGGTTTCAGCGCTTTCCGAACCGAACATGCCATACCAGCCGCCATCCCAATGGTCATTGACGATGACGTACATGCCCGCCTTGCGCGCATAGCGGACAACTTCCTCCACGCGGTCCATGTAGTCCGCGTCGATGGTGTAGTCGCCTTCGTAGAGGTGGGTGGCGTTGGTCATCCAAGCTACGGGAATGCGGATGGTGTCAAAGCCCGCCGCTTTCATGCCGTCAATCATGGCCTGCGTCGTTTTCGGCTGACCCCAGTGCGTCTCATAGCTAAGGGGCGTGTTCGTCTTGATGCCGACGTTGTTGTCGCAGGCTTCCAGGGTGTTGCCGAGGTTGATGCCGTTGCCCATCAGTCGGGTAGCCTCCAGCGCCGTCAAGCCCTCGCGCATCACGCCGTTATCCACCGCTTCCGCCTCTTCCGCCGACCCTACGCAGGGAATCAGCATCAGCACCGTCAGCATCAGGCTGAACAGGTGCAGGAACCGCTTCTTCATATCCATCGTTCCTTTCTTCTGCGTATTTGACCGCAGTTTCCTTTTAATTATAGCATCAGCGAAATCGTTTTGTCAATGGATATTTGTCTGTCTATCCATATTTTTATGCCATATCTGCCAAGTTTCCGGTGGATTTTCATCGTAGTTTGCGAAAAAACGGTTTCGTATCGAAAATTGGTTTTCGTTCGACGATCATCTATTGATTTGAAGAAAAAAAACAGCCTCCCGGCACAATCCATGTCGGGAGGTCGCTTTGGACGGGTTGATTACTCAATCGTCAGGTAGAGCGCCAGATTTTCCGCCGTCGCGGGCACAAAGGTCACATCCGCCTTTTCGTTCTGCGCGTTGATGACCGCGGTGAAGGCATCTTCATCCGCCGCTTCGCCGTTCACGAAATAGACAACATTTTCGTTTTCATCCAGCTTGCTTTCCGCCAGCACATTGTACTGCGCATCGCGGTTCTCGTCCTTGTAGAAGGTCGCCACGCCGGATTCCGCCGCGCTGCTGCTGAAGGAGAAGGAGCCATCTTCCTTCAGGCCAATCATCGCGCGGTAGTAGCAGCCGTACGCACAGATGACTTCATCGGCGCTGGTCAGCACCAGATAGCCCAGCGCTTCGCCGTTCACGGTCACATTCAGCACCACGTCGAGCTTGCCGTCGCCATCCACATCCAGCACAGCGAAGGAATCATAGCCCGCGCCCTCGGTGAACTCGTCGTTCAGGGCATCCTGCAGGGTCTTGTTCGTCTTGTCGGAGGGAACATAGACCTCGCTGCCGCCGTTCAGCACAGCCGCAATCGCCGGCAGATCCGCCGGGTCGCCCACCATATCCGCAACGGGGCTGGCAACAGGGCTGGCAACAGGGCTGGCGACCGTGCTGGCAACGGGACTCGCGGTTTCCGCCACGGCAAACGCGCACAGCATCATGGACAGCGCCATCATGATTGCAAGGAACTTCTTCATGTTCATTTTTCCTCTCTTTCTTTTCCAGAATATTTTCGCTGCGGAGAGCCGCCGCGAAAGTTTCGTTCCATTCTTTAGGAACAAAAAGCAGTATATCACATTTTTGTCCAATTGTCGATAGCGAATTGTAAACTCTATGCGAAAAAATGGTCATAATTTGTCCTTATTCTGCATATCATTCGCTTTTATTCTGTTTTCTTTCATATTCGGCAAAAAAGATGCGGATGAGGCGCTTTTTCACCTCGTCCGCATTCTTTTCATTTCCGACTTTACCCCAGCAGCATCCGGTCGTTGTTGATTTCGCTGCCGCTTGCTTTTTCAAACATCACCAGCAGGTCTTCGACGTGAATGCGCTTCTTCGTTTCCGCGTCGATATCGAGGATGATTTTGCCCTCATGCATCATGATGGTGCGGTTGCCGTACTCCAGCGCGTCTTTCATGTTATGCGTCACCATCATGGCCGTCAGATGGTTTTCCGCAATGATTTTTTGCGTCAGCGTCAGCACATTTTTCGCCGTTTTGGGGTCAAGGGCGGCAGTGTGCTCATCCAGCAGGAGGAGTTTCGGCTGCTTGATGGTCGCCATCAGCAGCGTCAGTGCCTGCCTCTGTCCGCCGGAAAGCAGACCGACCTTGCTGCTCATGCGGTCTTCCAGCCCCAGCCCCAGCGTCGCCAGCTTTTCGCGGTACTCGTCGCGTTCCTTCGCCGTGATGCCCCAGCGGAGCGTCCGCCCCTGCCCGCGGCGATACGCCAGCGCGAGGTTCTCCTCAATGTTCATCGTTGCCGCCGTGCCGTTCATCGGGTCTTGGAACACGCGCCCGAGATACTTCGCGCGCTTGTATTCCGGCAGGTGCGTCACATCCACGCCATCAATGACGATGCTGCCGCGATCCACCATAAACGTACCCGCGACGGCGTTGAGCGTCGTGGATTTGCCCGCGCCGTTGCCGCCAATCATTGTGACGAAATCACCTTCCGCCAGATGTAGGTCAACATCCGTCAGCGCACGCTTCTCGGTAATCAAGCCGGGATTGAAGGTCTTTGCAATATGATTGATATCAAGCATCCTGCTTCTCCCCCTTTCGAGCGCTGCGTGCGGTAAAAAGCTGGCTCTTCCAGTGCGGCACGGCGAGGAACATCGCCACAACCAGCGCCGTGAGCAGCTTCAGGTAGTTTGTGGGCAGACCCAGCCACAGCACCACCTGCATGACGATGTAGTAGATGATGGCGCCGATGGACACGGCGATGAGCTTCGTGGCAAAATTGCGGAAAATCTTGCCAAACAGCACTTCGCCGATGATAACTGCCGCCAAGCCGATAACAATGGCGCCGCGCCCCATGCTGACATCCGCATAGCCCTGATACTGCGTCAGCAGCGCGCCGGAGAGCGCCACCAAGCCGTTGGACAGCATCAGCCCGACGACCTTCGCGCGCCCGGTGTTGATGCCCTGTGCGCGCGCCATGTTGACGTTTGCGCCCGTTGCGCGCAGTGCACAGCCATACTCCGTGCCGAAGAACCAGTACAGCAGTGCAATCACTGCCGCGGTAATCATGAGCAGCAGCAGAATTGGGTTGTCAAGCGAAAAATTGCGCACGTTGCGCAGGGACACCAGCAGGTCATACTTGTTCGCATTCACCGCCGTGTTCGCCTTGTTGCTCATGATGCCAAGGTTGATGGAATAGAGCGCAAGCTGCGTCAGAATGCCCGATAGGATGGCAGGAATCCCCATCCATGTGTGGAACACGCCCGTCACCAAGCCCGTCAGCATCCCGACGACGAACGCCGCCACCAGCGCCACCCACGCGTTGCAGCCGCTGATGATGAGCACCGCCGCGACCGCGCCGCCAGTGGCGATGGAGCCGTCCACCGTCAAGTCCGCCACGTCCAGAATGCGGTAAGTAATGTAGACGCCAATGGCCATAATGCCCCATATGACGCCCTGAGAAACCGCGCCGGGCAAGGCGTTGAGCAGCTTCATAATTTCCACGGAATCTTCCTCCTACTATAACGCAAGCGAAGCCATAAGGCGAAATGCCCTATGGCTTCGCAAAATGTATCGATTGATTAGTCCATCGGGATGTAGTCGTCCGGGACGGTGATGCCCAGCGCATCGCAGATCGCGGCGTTGTACTTCTTGGTGAACTGAGGCGCGAAAGCAATCGGCATGGTGGAAACATCCGCGCCGTTCACAAGGATTTCATACGCCATTTCGCCCGTCTTGTAGCCGAGGTCATAGTAGCTGATGGTCAGCGTCGCGGCACCGCAGCCGCGGCAAATGCCTTCCTCACCCGCGATGACCGGCACTTTCGCCGGCACGACGACATTGGCAATCGTTTCGCTGTAGGCAGCGGCGGTGTTGTCCGTCGGGATGTAGAGCACGTCGCATTCAGTCGCCTGCTGCGCCATGGACGCAACGTCGTTGGAGTCGGTGAAAGCGTATTCCTTGCAGGTGATGCCCTTCGCTTCCAGCTCCGCCTTCACAACGCCAATCTGATAGGCGCTGTTCGCTTCCGCCGAGCAGTAGAGCAGCGCAACCGTCTTTGCTTCCGGGAACAGCTCCACAATCATGTTCGCCTGACCGTCCAGCGGGGCGAGGTCGCTCGTGCCGGAAACGTTGATTTCCGTGTAGCCCTTCCAGTCGCTGATTTCCAGCGCCGTGCCGTAGTGGGAAATCGACGTGCCGAGAATCGGAATATCCGCCGTCGCGCTGACAGCCGCCTGAAGCGCGGGCGTCGCGTTCGCCATAATCAGGTCAACCTCCGCTGCCACAAAGCCATTGGCAATCATGGCGCAGGAAGCCGTATCACCCGAAGCGTTCTGCTCATCAAAAACAACCTTGTCGCCAAGCTTCTCCGTCAGCGCGTCGCGGAAACCCTTGGTCGCCGCGTCCAGCGCCTCATGCTGCACCAGCTGCAAAATGCCGACGTGATACGTCTTTTCTTCCGCGCTCGCCATCGTCAGGCAGGTCAGCGCCATACACAGCGCCAGCAAAACCGCAAACATCTTCTTCATACAGGGAAACCTCCTTCAAATACTACTCGCTTCCGCAAAAGCCGAAGCGTTTCTACATGGAAAAGTGTACCGTATCCTTCGCCGCGTGTCAAGACCGGGAAGCGGAAAGGACAAAAAGAAAACAAAACAAAAAAAGCAATGCGGAACGCTGAATTTGTCATTTTCCTTGACAAAGCGCACCAAATGCTGTATCCTGTACGTAGCAAAAGCGTTTGTTCTTTATCGAAAGGAGTGTTTTTTCATGCGGAAAATCCTCTCCCTGCTGCTGATTCTTGCCCTTTTTCTTCCCTGCGCGCTGGCGGAAACGCCGCAGGGCATTGACCTCGCGCTGACCTCCACCTATGGCGACGGCTTGTCCCTGCGGATGACGGCTGGCTTAGGCGAAACGCCGTTCTGCTCGCTGACGCTGCCTTCGGGGCAGATTGACCTCGCCTTCTCGCCGGACAAAGGGCTTTGCGTGCAGTCGGGCGGTCAGTGGGCGCAATTGCTGGTGGAAGGTCATCCGGTAGATGCGGCGCTGCTGACCACGCCGCTCAAGCTGCTGGATGGGCGCTCCCCGTCGGAGGCGCTGGGGCTGTTGGCGGAGGATGTCAACAAGATGCTCGATGCGATTCCCTCGCTCTATAACTTGCCAATGACCTTGATAAGAGACCCTGCGTTTGCGCGCCTGTTCAGCGACCTATACATTGCTGCGCAAACAGGGACAATTTCCATCACTTCTGAAGAACTGAATCGTATGGCGGCTTCTGTTCTGGGAAAGATCTACAGCATGGAATATCTTGACGGCTTGAACTTCAGCGATATCTACCATAATCTTCTTGCGTCGGTCGTGCAATCTTCGGAGGTTGCACGCGCATATCGTTCCGCGATGCGCGGATACCTTCTCTCTAATTTCAGGCTTTCCGGGCAAATCGGCATTGACAAAGGGGAACTTCTTTTTAGTCAGCCCTACCAAGAGCCATACCATTTGACCTATGAGCAAACCACGCCTAACAGTTGGCATTATCTGCTGACAACCGCGAACAGCGATACCATTGATGGTGTGCTCTATTGGCGAAATGAATACGACTTTGCTTTGAGCGGCTACTCCGAGAATCAGCATACGGCGTTCTCTGTCACTTGCAGTTACGGTTCTGCAAACAACTTTGTGTTTATCGCCAGCGTTGATAACAGCTTCAGCCTGTCCATCGTTCAAGCTGGCAGCAATTTCAGTTTGCGGCTTAACAATGAGAATGCCAACGTTTTTGCCCTTAATGCCAACGTTTTTTCCCTTGAATCCACATCGGATTATATCCGTGTCAAGATATATTACAATTATTATACGCTTACGATCACCCCTGCCACGGATGGGCTTGATATTGTTGCACAGGCGCGCACTTTCGATATCTTCACCGCCCACGTCCGCACCGCGCTCAACGGTCTGATCTGCACCGGCGTGTACGGCGACACGACATACCGCCTTGCCCTGACGGAAACGGCAACCGGCTTCAGCCTGCTGCTCTCCCTGCCGGACGGAGATTTCCATCTGGATTTCGCCGCGCTTTCCGACACCAGCTGTTCGCTGACCTTCACCGATGCCGCCGGGCAGCAGGTATCCCTGACTGGATCGCTCTGCACGCCTGAATCCCCCGTCATTCCGGATGCCATCGGTACCATTGAGCTGACGCAGCTGCTGGATGACCTCTTCTAAATCAACCAAATCCCCTAAAAAAGGCGTTTTCGGATGCACACGTTCCGAAAACGCCTTTCCTATTTATTTCAGCAGTTCCGCCGGGATTTCCGCCGCCATCCGCTGATAGCCCTCCTTGCTTGGGTGCAGGTGGTCGCCGGAATCGTATTCGGGCAGGAAGAAATCAGGGTTCGCCGGGTCACGCAGGGCGCGGTCAAAGTCAATGCAGCCGTCAATCAAATCCGTCGTGCGGATAAAATCATTGTAAGCGTGGCGCAAGTCCTGCCGGAAGGGCGCGTCGGTGCGCCAGCCGCCCATGGGCAGCAGCGTGCCGACGTAGACGCGCAAGCCCATCCCCCGCGCCTGCGTGATGTACGTCTTGAGTCCGCTGATAAGCTCATCCGCCGTCGGCAAATCGCTCATCGGGCGGAAGGGGTTCACCTGTGTGCCGACGGGGTGGATGATGTCGTTGATACCCTGCTGGATGATAACGGCATCCGCGCCGTCGGTCGGCACTTCATGCGCAAAGCGTTTTGCGCCCATCAGCCCGTAGGATTCGTACGTCAGGCAGTGATATTCGCGCAGAATCCGCGATCCGCTGGTGGCGCGGCGGATGATGGCAGTGTGCTCAAAGCCGTCTTTGCGGCAACGGAGCTGCAAATCATCCGGCCAATCCTGCGCGGTGATGGAGTCGCCATAACAGATGATGGCGCGGTTCTCCGGCGCAGTACGCACGGACACATTGCTGAGGAAGTAGGTCAGCTGCGTCTTGCGGGATGTGTCCATCGAAATATTGAGGTTCTCCGTTTCGTCGCCGTTGGCGTACAGCCCGCCGGACAGCGCTCCGCAGGTGAACACGACGCTGCGCATGAGCGTGAAATCACGCAAATAGAAGCTGACAAGCAGCTTTTCCCCGGCAGTTACAGGCGTTTCCAGCGTGTCGGAAATCACATTGGCCTCCGCCGGAAGCGTTACGCGGCGCTCGCCCCCGAACGTGACCGGGTGGAACGCGCCGCCGCAGAAAATTGTCACCTTTTCCAGCGTAACCGGCTCCGTGCCGCAGTAATTATCGAACGTCAGGCGCACGCCGCTGCCAGGAAACGGCAAGACAATCGGATAGCGCAAGGTAATCTCCTTGGCGTACCGTTCCGGGCGATTTTCCGCAATGCTGACCGCATTTCCCCACACGCTGACCCACTTCTGCATCCTTTTGACGCTCCCTTCGCGTTGCTGTTCCCCATCATAGCACATTCCGTGTGCAAATGCAAGTTTCCTATTGTTTCCACATTCGCAACGATTGTTGAGACACTGCAAAATCGGTTGACAACTGCGCATCGAAAATGATAAAATGCGTATATATTCCCCTTGAACAGGAGTGAAAAATCGTATGGTCAAAATCATTTCAGACAGCACATCCGACCTGTCGCAGGATCTGCTCGACCGCTATAACATCACACTGGTGCCGCTGATAGTTCGCTTGGGCGATCAGCAGTACGAAGACCGCGTGAACATCACCTCGGAGGAAATTTTCCGCTGGTCGGACAGCACAAAGAAAGCGCCGACGACTGCCTGTGCGAACGTCTGGACGATTCAAGAAGTTTTCCAGAAGTATCTGGAGACGTATGACGAGATTGTGGCGTTCTCCATCTCCGGCAAAATGTCCGCGACCGGGGCGAACATGGTGGAAGCGGCGGCGGAGATGGGCGCGTCCGACCGCATCCACGTCGTGGACAGCCAGAGTCTTTCCACCGGCATCGGTCTGCTGGTGATGGAAGCGGCGGTGATGGCGCAGGATGGCAAATCCGCCAAGGAAATTGTGGCGCATGTGACCTCGCTGATTCCGCTGGTTCGCGCGTCCTTTGTCGTCGATACGCTGACGTTCCTGCACCGCGGCGGGCGCTGTTCCGGCGCGGCGGCGCTGATGGGCAGTATGCTGAAGCTGCACCCGAAGATTGTCGTGCGCGACGGTCAAATGCTGGTGGACAAGAAGTACCGCGGCTCGCTCGCCCGCTGCATCCCTGCCTACACGCACGATTTGCACGACGATTTGCTTCGTGCGCGCCCGGAGCGTGTTTTCATCACCCATTCCGGCTGCGACCCGGAGGTTGTCGATCAAGTCCGCACCTATTTGACGAGCCTGAACTACTTCGATGCGGTCATCGAAACCCGCGCCGGCGGCGTCATCTCCTGCCACTGCGGCCCCGGCACGCTGGGGGTGCTGTTCATCCTGAAGGAGTGACCCCCAGAGGCGCTGCCTCTGGACTCCGCAAGGGAGTTTCTCCCTTGACCCTTTCGCGCGATTGAGTTGAGCGCACTTTCATACTGTTTTCGCGTGCTGATTGGGGGGTGACCAAGGGGCGTTGCCCCTTGACCCCACAAGGGACTTCGTCCCTTGACCCTTTCGCGCGATTGAGTTGAGCGCTCTCTCAGGCTATGCCCGCGTGTTTATCCG
>ENA-UESI01001848-UESI01001848.1-human-gut-metagenome-genome-assembly--contig:-NODE-1848-length-12262-cov-4.677965_pt1 | contig 12262 bp, 10 predicted proteins | sample MGYA00243005_ERZ508006 | MGnify/ENA primary metagenome ERZ508006 (study PRJEB26167, sample SAMN06115436) | human gut metagenome | host: Homo sapiens | place: China:Shandong | collected 2015-06-10... | reverse complement strand
GGAAGCCGGGTTACGGTAAGCTTTGACATCAAGAATACCGGAAAGATGGATGCTGCTGTGAAGCATAGAAGAAGCACGAAGATGATTTTGGGAGCTTTGCGTATATGGTCTTTAGTAAACATGAACAGGACGTACAATGCCGTCATCACCGTGGCGAGGAAAGCGCCCCGGGAAGATGAGAGAAGCATGGAACACAAACAGGTTCCCAGCATTAGCAGAATGAGCGGAGAGAAAGTGGTTTGAGAGAAATATCGTTTCAAGATTTTGTATAAAAGCCAATTCGCAGCAATGCCGGCAACCGGCCCAAGAAGCATGGATTGCGGCGTAATTCCGCCAAATGAACCTGAAAAGGAATCATTAACGTTGATGATTGTTCTCATGTAATTGATGCCTAGGAAGTAGCAGAAGAAGGAGGCTACTCCGACAAAGACACATAGGTTCATGCACCATTCAAAGGCTTGGATGCGGAATATATCCAATTGCTTTGATGAAACCAGCGGGCTGGCTGTCAAGAGGAGGAGAATGAAATATACCAGCCGTTGCCATGGCTTGAAAATAGCGGCGGGATCTGCCAGAATAATGCTCGCGGAACACGCAGCGAGTAAAAAAATTATAAGAAAATTGATGTTGGTTATTTTTCTCCATATAAAGAGCCATGCGCGGCGGCGCTGCAATATAGGTCAGTTCCAGTGTCGGATCTTTTTTCAGTTCTTCCGCATTTGCTGATTTTCCAGTAAACACACCTCCGGCGATCCTGCTTCTCCGTTCTTTATTAATCTGCTTTACTTTCTGCACGACCTCAAATAACCTCGCACGCCCCGGAATTCCATATGCTTTCAGTGACGGTGATACTGCAAGACAGATTGTTTTCTCTGTTCTGCTCTCATCTGCGACGACAAGATTTGTCGTCAGCGGATCACATTCCCGTTCGACACATTCTACTGATGCATAAAAAGATTTGAGATCGATTGCAATATAGATATGGGATGAATCACTCATGACCGGATGATGCCTCGCTTTCTGTTTTTCTGGTATAGATATTATTATAGCAGAAAATATGTTCGATTATCACCCTGTTTTTGAAAAATAAAAATATTTTCTTCCTGTATTCCCTTTTCAAAATACTCTTCTGCTAATATATTTGTTTTCCATACTTTGCAATATCCTCCAAAAGGTACTGATTTCGAATTTCAAATAAATTTATACAAAAAAAGAAACGGGATTCTTGCAAATACAAAAATCCCGTTTCTTTCTATGCTTTAAATTTATCTTAGAACTTACCAGCCTTATGAGCTTCCTCAACGGAAACTGCAACAGCAACTGTAGCACCAACCATAGGGTTGTTACCCATACCGATCAGACCCATCATCTCAACGTGTGCAGGTACGGAGGAAGAACCAGCGAACTGCGCGTCAGAGTGCATACGGCCCAGAGTATCGGTGAAACCGTAAGAAGCGGGACCTGCAGCCATGTTATCGGGATGCAGAGTACGTCCGGTACCGCCGCCGGAAGCTACGGAGAAGTACTTCTTGCCTGCTTCCAGTCTCTCCTTCTTGTAAGTACCAGCTACGGGATGCTGGAATCTGGTAGGGTTGGTAGAGTTACCGGTGATGGATACGTCTACGTTCTCCTTCCACATGATAGCTACGCCTTCGGGAACGCTGTTAGCGCCGTAGCAGTTAACCTTAGCACGAAGTCCCTCGGAGTAAGCGATTCTCTCTACCTCGGTAACGGTATTGGTGTAAGGATCATAAGAGGTCTCTACAAAAGTAAATCCGTTGATACGGGAAATGATCTTTGCAGCATCCTTACCAAGACCGTTCAGGATAACACGTAAAGGCTTCTGACGAACTTTGTTAGCCTTCTCTGCGATACCGATCGCACCTTCTGCTGCTGCGAAGGACTCATGTCCAGCCAGGAAACAGAAGCAGTCGGTATCCTCTTCCAGTAACATCTTGCCCAGGTTACCATGACCAAGACCTACCTTACGGGTATCCGCAACGGAACCGGGAATACAGAATGACTGTAAGCCTTCACCAATTGCTGCTGCTGCTTCAGATGCCTTTCTGCAGCCTTTCTTGATTGCGATTGCAGCGCCTACAGTGTAAGCCCAGCAAGCATTTTCAAAACAGATGGGCTGGATCTTCTTAACCTGATCGTATACATCCAGACCAGCATCTTTCGTGATCTTCTCTGCTTCTTCGATAGAGGAGATACCATAGCTGTTCAGTACAGCGTTGATCTTATCAATACGTCTTTCATATGATTCAAATAAAGCCATTTTTTCTGTCCTCCTGTATCTTATTGTTTTCTGGGATCGATGATCTTAACTGCATCATCTACACGACCGTACTGGCCCTTAGCCTTTTCCCATGCAGTGTTAGCATCGTCACCCTTCTTGATGAAGTCAGTCATCTTGCCAAGGTTAACGAACTGGTAACCGATGATCTGATCATCCTTGTCCAGAGCGATACCGGTTACATAACCTTCTGCCATCTCCAGATAACGGGGACCCTTCTTCAGAGTACCGTACATAGTACCAACCTGGCTTCTTAAGCCCTTACCGAGGTCTTCCAGACCTGCACCGACAGGCAGACCTTCCTCAGAGAATGCACTCTGGGTACGTCCGTATACGATCTGTAAGAACAGCTCTCTCATAGCGGTATTGATTGCATCACATACAAGGTCAGTATTTAAAGCTTCCATAACGGTCAGACCGGGCAGAATCTCAGCAGCCATAGCTGCGGAGTGGGTCATACCGGAACATCCAACGGTCTCAACCAGAGCCTCCTGGATGATGCCTTCCTTAACGTTCAGGGTAAGCTTACATGCACCCTGCTGAGGTGCACACCAGCCCACACCGTGAGTCAGACCGGAAATATCCTTAACTTCTTTTGCCTGCACCCATTTTGCCTCTTCGGGAATGGGAGCACAACCATGATGTACGCCCTGTGCAACGGGACACATTTCTTCAACTTCTTTTGAATAAATCATGTGAAATCTCCTTTCAATATGTACTTATAATACTATTGATAAAATAATATCATAATGGTCGTGTTCATTCTCTCATATTTCCTTTAAAAAATCTAGGGGTTTTGACAATTTTTTTCAATAGTTTATAGAAATAAACACCGTATCCCCCAATGAACTGCATGGGAAATACGGTGCTTTGTGATTGTTGAAAATCAATTATCAACAGCTTACCAACTCTTGATAAAGGTATCGATGTAGTTGTCCAGACACTTTTTAATGACTTCAATTGCCTCATCTCTGTTGCCCTTTTCATTGACAGCAGTGGTCTTGTTCTCCAGTGCCTTATATACTGTGAAGAAATGCTCCATCTCGTCCACCACATGACTGGGCAGCTCGGAAATATCATGATAGCAGTTGTAATTGGGATCATTGAAAGGAACTGCAATGATCTTTTCGTCATTTTTACCGTTGTCCAGCATGGAGATCACGCCGATAGGATACGCTCTTACCAAAGTCATGGGCTGTACAGGCTCGGAGCACAGTAACAGTACATCCAGCGGATCCCCGTCATCACCGTAGGTTCTGGGAATAAAACCGTAGTTCGCAGGATAATGGGTGGAGGTATGCAGGATACGATCCAGGATCAGAAGGCCTGTCTCCTTGTCCAGTTCATACTTGTTCTTGCTGCCCTTGGAAATCTCGATGACACAGACAAAATCTGTGGGAGTGACTCTCTGGGTGCTCATAGTGTGCCAAATACTTCCATTTACTTCTTTCATAAATCTTCTCCTCTTCCTCTATAGTTATTTCCGACAGATATCTTTGCATACAGGACAAAATATCCAGCCGGAGAATACGCAGATTATCCGCCTGTGGCGGGTCGCAAATGCTTATCTGCGGATCTGACCGTTTCCATGTATCTTGTATTTATAGGAAGTCAGCTCCTTCAGGCCCATGGGGCCTCTGGCATGCAGCTTCTGGGTGCTGATACCGATTTCTGCGCCAAATCCAAACTCGAAACCGTCTGTAAATCTTGTGGAGGCATTGACATAAACACAGGCTGCATCCACTTCGTTTAAAAAACTCTCTGCAGTCTCCGTATTTTCCGTCACGATACATTCGGAATGCTTCGTATTGTAACGGTTGATATGGGCAATGGCCTCTTCCACGCTGTCCACAGTCTTGACAGACAGAATATAATCCAGATACTCCGTACCGTAATCTTCTTCTGTAGCGGGAATGCAGTCCGGCAGGATCTCCCGGGTGCTTTCGTCTCCCCGCAGTTCTACGTTCTTCGTCTTCAGGGCTTCCGCCATCTTCGGAAGGAACTTATCCCGGACGGCACGATGCACCACCAGAGACTCACAGGCATTGCAGACACCGATCCGCTGGGTCTTGGCATTCATCAGTATTTTTACCGCCATATCCACATCCGCATCCTTGTCCACATAGACGTGGCAGTTGCCGGTTCCGGTCTCTATGACGGGGATCGTGCTGTTCTCCACCACGCTGCGGATCAGTCCCGCACCGCCTCTTGGGATCAGCACATCCACATATTCCTTCATCTTCATAAACTGCGCAGTGACCGCACGATCCGTATCTTCGATCAGCTGTACGGCAGTCCTGGGCATACTGCAGGCTTCCAGTGCATCCTGTAATACTTTGACAATAGCGATATTGGAATGAATGGCATCACTGCCTCCCTTTAAGATCACTGCATTTCCCGTCTTAAAGCACAATCCGAAGGCATCCGCCGTCACGTTGGGACGAGCCTCATAGATAATGCCGATAACCCCTAACGGTACTCTGACTTTATCGATTTTCAGTCCGTTGGGACGTTCGAAATGTTCCATGGTCTCACCGATGCAATCCGGAAGAGCCGCAATCTGCCGAAGGCCCTCTGCAATCTGCGCGATTCTCTCTCCGGTAAGCTTCAGACGATCCAGCAGTCCCGGATTCATTCCGTTGTTTTTCCCGTTTTCCAGATCCAGTACGTTGGCTGCAAGGATCTCTTCCTGTCTTTCACACAGATCATTTGCTGCTGTCTGCAGCGCCTTGTTTTTCTCTTCTGTAGTAAGCTTCTGCAATACATATTTGGCATCGCAGGCATTTTTTCCCAGTTCTAAAAGTTCCGACATTCCTTCCCCGCCTTTCCAAAACCAAAGATTTATACCAAAATCACCTGATAGGGCTTTACATCTGTCTCTTCCACAGGAACACTTTCGACCTGCTGGCAGCGGAACCCGACAGCAATACTGCGAAGTCTTAAGGCTTCCCTGTCTGCCAGATAGCGGTCATAAAATCCGCCGCCGTATCCCATCCGGTTGCCCAGGGGATCAAATACACTTCCCGGCATCAGAAGCAGACAGTTTGCTGCCTCTTCGGGAGCATATTCATAGCTCTCCGTATTGCCTTCCGGCTCCGGGATTCCCTTATAGCCCTCTTTCAATTCCGCCAGGGATTGAATCCGGTAAAAACGCATTTCCTGACCTTCCACCTTCGGAACATAGACACGTTTGCCATCCTGCAGGGCATTCTCCAGAATCTCTGTCGTACAGATTTCACTTCCGTAGCTGACAAAGCCCAGAATCGTATCCGAGAGGTAATACCACTGGTGTCCCAGAATCCGCTCGGTAATGAGAAGATTCCCTCTCTCCCGTTCAGGCTCCGTCAGTGCCGCCCTGCGGGCCAGCACTTCTCTGCGCAGTTTCTTTTTCACTTCTCTGCGTTCTTCAGTGCTCATTTCTTCTTTTTATAGGACGGCTTTAATTTTTCAATGGTGCCGTCCGGCCTTTCGATTTCGATGCTGTCCAGCTGCGCCTTCATATTGCGCTTGATGCTGTCCACGTATTCCTGTCTGAGAATGGACTGTTCCAGCTTTTCTTCGTCGGTCAGTCCCTCGCTCTGAGATTTATGATAAAGCTCATTGATGCGCTTTATTCTTTCATCCATATTCATAATGTATTCCTCTTTTCGTTGACGTATCATCACTGATTTTTGTGCAGATTCTGTACAAATTCCGGCAGATCAAAGCTTTCATCCTTATGTGCCACGAATAAAGTACCTTCGTTTTCACCGGATAACAGACGATGAAGTACTCCGATGTCCTTGCTGTTGGCAATGATCATATCCACATCCGAACTGGTGGCAATCTTCGCCGCGATCATTTTGGTATTCATGCCGCCGGTCCCCACATTACTGCCGGTACTGGCCTTGCCCATATGCATGAATTCCTCCGTGAGTTCATCCACCTGTTCGATAAATTCCGCATTGGGATTCTGCCTGGGATCATCGGTGTAGAGGCCATCGATATCTGACAACAGGATCAGCAGATCTGCATCGATCAGTGCTGCCACAATAGCCGACAGGGTATCGTTGTCACCGATCTCAATCTCGTAGGTCGCTACCGTATCATTTTCATTGACAACGGGAATTGCTCCCATTTTCAATAGCTGGGTGAAGGTATTATGGGCATTGTAGCGGTTCAGATTGTCCACGATGGTATTTTTCGTCATCAGGATCTGTGCTGCCACCTGATTGTACTCCGCAAAAAGCTTCTGGTAGGTCATCATCAGTCTGGCCTGGCCGATGGCGGAACAGGCCTGCTTGATCGCCATGGATTCTGCCTGAGTCTGCCCCTCCGTAGTCTTTAAATGCACTGCCTGTTTTCCGGCGGCGATAGCACCGGAAGTCACAAGTACGACTTCTTTCCCCTGATTGCTGATATCGCAAAGCTCTCTTACCAGCTTTTCCAGACGGATATAATCCAGGTCTCCCGTCTCGGCATGCTGTAAGGAGGAAGAACCGATCTTAACGACGATTCTTTTCTTATCCTTGATTTGTTCCCTTATGTTATTCACGTGATTGCCTTTCTAAGTCCATATTATTACAGTAATATTCAGCGCCTCCCCCGAAAAACCGATCTGCAGGATGCAATCTCTGAATATTTGAATCATATAACATTTTCTGCCATACGTCAACGCTGTAGCGGAGCAAACTGTGAAGCGATCTGTTCTGCTACGCGGATACCGTCCATGGCGGCGGAAGTGATTCCTCCGGCATATCCGGCCCCCTCTCCACAGGGATAGCAACCCCGGATGGCAGACTGTAACTCTTCATCCCGTTCGATCCGCACCGGGGAAGACGTCCTGCTTTCCACACCGGTCAGGATCGTTCCCGGAGAGGCAAAGCCGTGGATCTGTCTGTCAAAGCTGTCCATCCCCTCCACGAAGGCCCGGTTACACTCTGCCGGAAGAATTCCGGTAAGATCCGCCCATTCACAAGCACCTTTACACTGTGGTTCCAATGCTTCCGGGCCACTTCTTTGTACTCCGTCCGTTTCCGCAGGATGCTCTCCGGTGACTTTCTCCCTGAAATCTCCGTACCGCTGTACCGGCAGTTTCCCATCACATAATTCATAAGCTCTCTGTTCCAGTCCCCGCTGGAATTCGATTCCTGCCAGTGGATGATCGGAACCGTAATCCGCAGGAGTCACCGCAACGATAATGGCGCTGTTGGCATTTTTCCCGTCACGGCCGCTGTAGCTCATACCATTGACCGCCAGTCTTCCCGGCTCGGAAGATGCGTTGACCACATAGCCGCCCGGACACATACAGAAAGAATACACTCCTCTGCCGGTGCTTGTCTTAGCCGTCACCTTATAAGCCGCTGCACCCAGACCTTTTACCGACTCAGCGCCATACTGACTCATATTGATCAGGCTCTGGGGATGCTCCACACGGAATCCCACTGCAAAAGATTTCGCCGACATGGGAAACTGCTTCCGGTACAACATGGAAAAGGTATCTCGGGCACTGTGCCCCGGTGCCAGTACCACCTGCTCACAGGGGAGCACTTCCGTGTCATTCACCTTTACTCCTGTGACCTGCCCGTTCTCTGTAAGGATCTCCGTCATCTGACTATGAAATCGGACTTCCCCACCCATACGCAATATTTCTTCCCGCATGCTTTTTACCACTTTGCTCAGGACATCCGTACCAATATGGGGCTTGGCCTGATAAAGAATTGCCGGATCAGCACCGTGCTTTACGAAAGTTTTCAATACTTCCGTATTTCTGCCGTATTTGTCCTTTACCAAAGTATTCAGTTTACCATCCGAAAAAGTTCCTGCACCGCCTTCTCCAAACTGCACATTGGAATCCGGCTTTAATCTGCCCGTCTGCCAGAAAGCTTCTACATCCGCCTGTCTGGCATCCACGTCTGCCCCCCGTTCCAGAATGACAGGTGCATAGCCGTGCTGTGCCAGATAATATCCGCAAAAAAGTCCAGCAGGACCCATTCCGATGATCACAGTGGGATGCTTCTGCTGCGTTGAGCCTTCTGCAGGAAAAAGATATTCCGTTTTTTCGGTCAGCAGAACATTGGCTTTTCCAAGTCTGCGGCAGGCATCCTTATATACTTTTTCTTCCTTTTTCACCGTTACATTCACACTGTAACTGTAAAAAAGTGCCGGCTTTTTTCTGGCATCCAGAGACTGCCTTACGATCTGCAGTTCGAGGATATCCGCCGCCGGGATCCGTAAGTACTGTGCCGTCTTATGTATAAGCTGCTCCCGGGTATGATCTACCGGAAGCTTCAGCTGATTTAATCTGATCATTTTCATCCTCATATCTTTCAATGACCTGCCGCCTTTCCGGAGCTTTTGCACCTTACGCAGGCATACGTCACGTGTAAAAAATCATTTTATGCTAACGCAGCGTGGTATCCCGCCAGATAACCACTGCTCCAGGCCCATTGGAGATTATAGCCCCCGCATCGGCCATCCACGTCCAGGATCTCCCCCGCAAAATAGACCCCGGGGCAGATCTTTGATTCCATAGTAGGCCTTATTTCCCGTACATCCACGCCTCCGGCGGATACCTGTGCATTTTCGTAAGGATTGCTCTCTGTGATATGCAGTTTCAGGTTACGGCAGAGATTATAATAAGCATGAATCTTTTCCTCCGGGATCTCCTTCATGGGAGTAGCCAGACGAATCCCTGCCATTTTTAGCAGCGCAGCGGTCAGTTTTTTATGTAACATTCCGGTAAAGAATTCCTCTGCTGTCCGGTCTCCCTGTAAAAGTTTCCGCCCTGCCTGTAATTCTTCATAGCTTTCCTCTGTCAGATCCGGCAAAAAGTCAATCTGTGCTGTCACGTTCCGCCTGTCCCGGAGCAGATAGTTCACCCTGCGGCTGAGCTGGAAAATGGGAATGCCTGAGATGCCGTAATCCGTCAGCTGTAGTTCTCCCCGTTCCCGGCATATTTCCCCGCCGTCACAGAAGACCCGGATCTCACTGTCCGCCCGGACACCGGCAATCCCCTTTAGCAGGTCGGTCTCCTGACAGCGCAGCTGCACCAGTGCGGGCACTGAAGGAATGCAGGTGTGTCCCATTTTTTTTGCAATTTTAAATCCACTGCCGTCCGATCCGGTAGCCGGTGCGGCTTTTCCACCACAGGTCACAATCACCGCATCGAACTGCCATGTCTTTTCTCCGTCACTGACCTGCAGATTTCCGGAGGCCAGCCTTTCGACCTTTGTGATCTTGCACTGATACTGTATCTCCACACCGAGTGCCTGTAATTCATAACGCAGCACGTCCAGCACCGCAGCCGCCTGCTCACACACGGGATATAGATAGCCGTTTTTCTCCTTTACCATCAGACCGATACTTTGGAAAAAGCGTATCGTATCCTCCGTATTAAAATGTTCCAATACATCCCGGATCCATTTCAAATCTCCGCCGTGATAACACTCCACGGAAAGCGCACGATTTCCCAGATTGCATTTCCCGTTTCCTGTCTGCAATATTTTCTTTCCCACACGGTCATTACGCTCCAGGATCGTCACCTGTGCACCTTCTTTTGCCGCGGTTATGGCTGCCATCATTCCGGCAGCGCCTCCGCCGATTACACCGATCTGTTTTTTCATCTGCATCACCTTTATTCAGAATTCTAGGACGAATACGTCTCCAGAAAATCATACAATGTTTCTTCATCCGGAACAAACAGCATGTCCATGATCTGGAGCTGTATCTGTTCCGGCAATTTTTCCAGCGAGATCCCGGTATTGATATATACCGTGGATCTGTCTTCCAGATAGACCACCACTTCATTGTCCGACACCGCCAGATAAAAACTTGCGCTGGGCTGGACATAACGGTAATCCATACGGACCATTACTTTTTCCCGGGAAAAAGACAATACCTCTAACCCCACAAAGCCCCGCTCGATCTCCGACAATGGCGGATGGGCCGCATAGAGTTCCATGGTCTCCAGAAAATTTTCCCTGTTCATCCCAATATATTTATGTGGGATCTTCCATGAGGTCTCCACTGTGGTACCCCGTACAATATCTGCCTCTTCCAACACATATTCGGTATCCGCACAAAGTGTCTCCCCGGAGGCTGCCGCCTCCACACTGGGTGCCGCCTCATAAGGATCTGTGTCTGCCGCAGTCTCCTCTTCCGTGAGCGGCAGGGCAAGTCGGTTCTCATTCAGATCCTGCCATTGTCCGGGATAGAAAAAATGAATGCCCCAGACACCAAGAAAGATTCCAAGAATTAAAAACACAACCGGAATCACAAAAAAGTAACTGATACGTTTTACAAATTTCATACTGCCTCACATCCATGATGTTTCTATTGACTCTTTGTATCAGTATCAGTTATTTTATCGAAAATATACATCCGTAAAACAGTTTTAGAGCAGCCGGAGCGTTTTTCCGAAAGCACGCAGCACTTTACCGCCGGGAACATAATTCAGATCCTGTCCACGGAAACTGCGTAACATCAAAAGCAAAAACCAGTAGACTGCACCGGTGATCACCAGTTCCAGCAGCACCGTTACCATTGCCCCCAGATGGGGCAGGCAGATCTTCTCCAGCCCAAAAGCCAGCAATCCGCAGGCACAGCAGCTTCCGGTGGGAATTGCCAGTGTCCGCAACAGATCCGGCCAGGTCTTCATTCGAAGGCAGGCAAGTATGCCGAGAACAATTCCTCCCGCTGCCGTCCCCAGCACAAGGCTTAAAGATAATGCCGTTGTTGTATTTCCCGTATTCAGAAGAATCAGCAATATCACGATGCTCACGATATCCAGAATGCCGTATCCTGCCAGGAGCAGATGCTTTTCCCCCCGAAGTTCCAGTATCTCCGAAAAATAAAACAAAAGCAGAAGCCACAGAATCAGCGAAGATCCCGTAGTGAACAAACCGGTAAGTGCCATTTCCGCAGATTTATCCAAAGCCTGTGACAGTGGTGTTGCCAGTACCGCGATCCATGCCGTGAAAAAGAATCCGTGTACCACCGTCCCCTGTACTCCTGCCTGAAATGCAGTTCTGGCATATCTTTCTTCTTTTTTGCGGATATGGCTGCCGGTTCTGGCCACCCCCGGCAGAATTCCCGCACTTAAAATTGCTACGGGCATCAGGATCGTGATCAGATATCTGCCGACGAAAATACCATACGCAGAAACGGATGCATAAATATCCGCCGACCTTTTCTGGAAGAAAAGCAGGCCGATCCACAAAGGCAGTAATAAAAACATGTCTCTGAGAATATCCCCACCCATAGGAATCAGTAATGTACGCAGCTGCGAGGAGAAAGAGTCCGTTCCCTTCATACCGCTTTCCGCTTCTCTTCTGCCTGCCATGCTGCCACGGTAGATCACAAAGACAAATAGCAGTACCAACACCTCCGAAAGCAGCATTCCCACTGCGATACCCATGGCGCCGTACATGGATGTAAAGTCCGTCCTTTTTAATAAAAGACTTACTTTCTCCCCGTAGTTCCGGAAAATCCCCAGGAACACCAGACCCAGGCCCAGGAAAAATACCTGCCGCAGCACCGAAGATACCGCAGATGGCATTTCCGAACCTTCACTCTGAAAATATCCTAAAAATACCGACTGGATACAACGAAGAAAAAGTGCCGGGCTTAAGATCCACAGGATCATGCTTCCGTAAGGCACCAGAAAGACTTTTTCCAAAAGGATCCAGCCCAGACTCATGCACAAAACAGTCCCAAGAAGTCCCTCTGCGATCTGGAACAGCATCATGTTCTTACGCATTCTGGAGACATTCCGATACTGCCCCCTGACATTTCTGCCCCGAAGCATTCTGCCCATTCTGTCCGGCAGATTTTTCCCGGTAAGCACCCAGAACAGGGCAAATACCAGAACAGCCGCTGCCAGATATCCAAGGCCGTTATCTCCGATGCTTTTCCAGATTAACGGAAGATTATACGGATGTGGACGGTTATTGTACTTCGGCATTGGTTGACCAGTCCAGAGAA
>ENA-UESI01001844-UESI01001844.1-human-gut-metagenome-genome-assembly--contig:-NODE-1844-length-12274-cov-6.772977_pt1 | contig 12274 bp, 8 predicted proteins | sample MGYA00243005_ERZ508006 | MGnify/ENA primary metagenome ERZ508006 (study PRJEB26167, sample SAMN06115436) | human gut metagenome | host: Homo sapiens | place: China:Shandong | collected 2015-06-10... | reverse complement strand
CATTGCAGGGAGGAAGGTACACTGACAGCTCTCTCCTTACATGGTCTTTGGAATAATCTGCATCGGAACAGTTGAAACAGGAGTTTCCTGAGATTGAAAAATCGGTATATTATGTCGGTATGTCCGGGGTCAGCGATAAATTATGTGTCGTCGGGCAGGAAAATGGGAAACAGACAGCTGCGAAGGCTTTCTTTGTGCTGACGGATAGTTCTTTTTTCGATTTTTATGATTTTCGGCTGACGGCGGGGAATGGGGAGAAATTGAAAAAGCAACCCGATGTTTTGATACTGACATCCGAAGGGGCCGATAAAATTTTCGGTACTTCGGAAGCGGTCGGAAAGAGTTTTACAGAAGTAAATGATTTTGAGAACACTGAGCGTTCCTGGACCGTGGCGGCGATGATGGAAAATTTTCCGCATCGTACGGATTTTCAGTATGGGGACGGGGTGGTCCTGAATTCCGATGTATTGCGTCAGGCCCGATACAGGGATTATGTTTTCGTATACTATCGCTTGCGGGAGGGGACTTCCTATGAATTGCTGAACCGTAAAATCGGTGTTTATATGGAGAAACATCCGGAGTGGAGGGGAAATACACCTTTGACTGTGAAAGTTTATCCTTACAAAGACTATAAGAAACTGACCGGGAAGCCTCTATTGAGTAAGGCGGGATTGATATTTTCCGGGATCGGGTTGCTGGTCTTGCTGACAGCGCTGTTCAATTTCCTGTTGTTTACGGCCGGCAGGATGTTCAACCGCAGGAAAGAACTGGGTATCCGGGAACTCCACGGAGCGACATCAGGGAGGCTGCTTCAGCTGTTTATGGTCGAAATAACCCTGACTTTGCTCATCACCGGAGTGATAGCGGCGGCCATGCTGGAACTGATTTCGATGTATTTTGCCGGAGAATGGACCTATTATATGAATTTTTCCGAGGGTGGGAGTTGGGTGATTAAAATGGGAGGTGATTTAGCCGAATACCTGATCGGAGTGTGGCTGTTGATGTTGGTTGTCGGATACGGAATTATCCGGCAGGTACAGCAAGCGACTATGTTACGTAATTTACAAGGAGGAGGGATTGCTTACCGTGCCCGTATGCAGACAGTGCTATTGGGAATCCAGCTGGTCATTTGTATGTTCCTGATCGGTCTCTCCTGGTTTATGCAGAATCAGCAAAAAGCCTTGGAAAGCCAGATGGCCGGGGGGATGACCCGGGCGGAGATGGAGCGTATTTATGCCTTTAATCTGAATGGTGAGAGTCTCGAGCCGATCCGGAAACAAATGCGCGATATGCTGGCGGCGAATCCCTATGCCGAAGAATGGTGCCGGAGTGGTACCGGATTACTCGCTCCCTGGATGATGTATCCCAAAGGCTATCGGATAGAAGGTGTGGAGGAAGAGAAAGAAGTGACGTTGAACTATAATTGTGTCGACCCGAACTATACCGATTTTATCCATGCGAAAATGGAGGAAGGGCGTTTTTTCAAGACCGGTGAACCTTATGTGATGGTCGTTAACCGGGCATTTGCCGATTGGCTGGGTGAAAATCCGATCGGAAAGTCTGTGACTATCGATGGGATGATGGGAGTGATTACTTACCGGATTATCGGTATCATGGAGAATCTTTTACCCGTAGGAAACGAACCCCGGATCATACCGGGAATTTATCTGCCTTTCTGCGGATAAGTTCTCCGGCTGCGCTTCGGTGGCGGCGGGCGCAGGCGCGGACGGGCGGCACTATCTGGTGCTGGACGGCTGGACCGGCATTTCCGGCAACAATCTGGCCTCGGTGCTGCTGTGCTACGATGAGAACAGCCAGCAGATGGTGCCCGCCACAAGGATCAGCAGCCAGCGGCTGTATAACGCCTCCTTGCGCAAAAGCTTTAAAAAATCTTCTGTGAGATACTCTGCTTCCTTCTCATCAAACTGCTCCATATCCACCCTGACGAGCTGCGGAATGATTTCTCTATTTAAAATATGCTTTGCATTCTTATTGTTTGAATAGTAGGTAATCAATGCAAGCCTTTTTATTTCCTGATGCAGCTTGTCGAGTGCCACAGTCTCATTTTTTGAAAATCGCGCATATTTAATTGATTTTGCCTTGCTATTGAGCCTGTGAATATAGTGTGCCAGCTTTACAGGTTTACCTGTACTTCTCTTCGCATTCTCCCTGTACTGGTCAATATAAAACTGTACCAGTACATCTTCAAACGATTTTTCCATATATGTGTATTATCCTCTTTATTTGTATACGCCGTTGAGTGTCACTTCAAAAGTAACATCCTTTCCAGCAAGCTCCGTATTTACCTTATAATCATCCGGAAATTTCAGGTTTAAATCAAAGGTTTCTCCCACCTTGTGACCTACCACTCCGTCCTCAAAGCCATCTATATAGCTGCCTGAGCCAAGCACCAGGTCCGCGCCCTGTCCATCAGTGCTTCCACCCTCGAATTTTTCTCCGTCCATATATCCGGTGTAATCAATATTTACCTTATCTCCTTTTTCTGCAACCGTGTCAGTCTCTGTATTCAGTGTTGCTGCCTTGGTCTGTGAATCACTGCTTTGTGTCTCTGATGCCTGAGATTCTGTGGTCTGTGATGCAGCTTGCGTACCGGCAGTGCCCTTTGACGATGAACCTCCCGATGTCGCAACTGCCCAGATGAGCACTATGACTACCACGACAACTGCCACTACCGGCACCCAGAATTTCAGCAGATTCACAACCTTTGCCTTCTTCTGCGCCTTTTCTCTTTCGACTCTTCTTTTTTCCTGTGCGATTTTTTTGTTTTGTTTGTTCATTTTGTTAATCTCCTGTTTTATTTTTATTATTGAATTATACTATTACAATTTGAACATTCTGTGTTTCGCATAAATGAACGGTATGCGTTACAGGTCATTGTAAGCATTATCTGTCACTGTTCGCTTTAACCTTTAAACGGCTGCGTCTCTTAACTATTTGACGAAACAATAAAAGCAGTAGAAAGACGCCCACACAGCCTGCGCTTATAGCTGCACCTGCCTTAAGCCCCGGTGTCTCATAATAAAGTTCTATCTCATGCTCTCCCTCATCCAGATGAATGCTCACAAAGGTATCTGAAAAATCCTCATACTCTGCATCCTTTCCATCCACTTTCATAGTCCATCCCTTTTCACTCGGAATAGAAAGTACAAGCTGTCCTGCCTGCTTCACATCAATGTGTCCGCTTATGTGTGTATCTGAAAAATCATCCACCGAAAGTGTCTGCTCATTGAGTGTATTGTAAGCACTCTCAACTGCAGCAATGGAAAGCTCGTATACATTAAATCGTACAGCATCGGCATCAGTGTTTGTGACGGAAACCGTGTCCCCCGCCTTCACATATCCCAGGTCAAACAGATATCTGTGAGTGGTCTTCGAGTATGTGGTCTCATACTCTCCGTGGCTGAATGTCAGACTGTCAGTGCTGCACGAATCGTATGCCGCATAATAATATCCGTCATGGTCAAAGGTGAGAGTCGTAGTTCCGGGATTCTCAACCTGAGTGCACTCTGTCAGGGTCAGCGTATCATCTGCCGCACCTAGAAGCCTGCCAAGAGAATTAATCGAATAGATTTTCGATGACGATGATGGCTTCCACGCATCAATGACTCCCTCATCCATCATAAAACCAAGCGGAAGTGTGTAGTTATTCCGATACAGATAGTGATTTCCACATTTTCCAACAAGTGTAGTCAGCTCATTCTGTGGCTGTATGGATTTTGTAACCATATATCTGACCGAAAGCATGGCTGACGTGACAGGTGTGGCACCGTTATAACAATAGAAATTCTTGCCTCCCTCCATATAAAGAGCCTGATAAAAATGGCTCACATTTATATTCATCAGGGAAGAAAACTGTGTTCCGGAAGCATAGCCGTATCGTGTGCCATCATTTTTAGTAAGTCGGCCTGTATCCTCAACCCTGTAAAATGGTACATCGTTGTCAGCTGCATCCTCTTTTGCCAGCTTAAGTGCCTTTTGCATATCGTCCACATTGGCATTGTAGCTGCTTCTGCCGGTACATCCAAGTCCTGTCACAGCCATATTGACAGCCAGCTCCACAATCGCAATACCGCATGTTATGACCATCAAAAGCTCCCTGTTTTTCCTTGCTGCAAGCTTTAAAAGTACTGTCATAATACCGTACAGCGCAACAAACAATATGCTTATGATAACTGCATAATACTCTGTCACATCCTCATCGGCAAACATCGTGCTTACTGCCATAAGCGCCGATGCAAATACAACCGCCACTCCAACATGCCAGCCCCTTATGCCACGCCACTTTCTTACTGTAGCATAGCCTATGGTCAATACAAGAAATGCATACAGATACGACTGTCTGCCAGGCAGCGAATCCGGAAAATGCAGTCCGTGCCATATAAAGTCAAGCTGTTTATTGGCAAAGCTTGCCATGAAAAAAAGCACAAACAATACAGGAGCTATTTTTTTCTTCGGTTTAATCCTTTTGTTGAGCACAAACAGTATCAAAAGCATCACACTAAATGCTCCGGCATACAGATTCGGCCAGTTCTCTGCCCCCTCATAGACGCTTGCTGTCGTACACATCCTGCCGACCTCTGATAAGAGATTAAAATACCACTCTATCTGCTTTGGGAACTCAATCCCCGATGAACCGCTGTAGCTTAAAATGATAAGCTCCGGGATGATTAGCACCATCGCAGTGCCTCCAGCCAAAAGCGAGTAAACGGCAAATCTCACAATTGCAGCCATTTTACCGCCATTTTGCGTAAAGAAAAGCCATGCAAACCAGAATACCAAAAAGATGCAAAGCATGATGCTCAGATAATAGTTTGACAATATACAAAGTGCCAGTGATACATAGTAAAGCACCGGCTTTTTGTCCCGCACAAGCTTCTCAAGTCCTACTATCGCAAGCGGTGCAACCGCCACAACATCCATCCACATGACATCCCAGCTATACGCAGCTACAAAGCCGGAAAGCGCATATGCCGTAGAAAAAACAAATGCCGGCACAAATGTATTATTATGATACCTGTTATCCTTTCCAAGAAGTACAAAGTGTTCCTTCAGAAAATAAAAAAATGTTGCTCCGCTAAGCGAAATCTTAAAAATGATTAGCAGCTCGATAAACTCAATAATATGGCTCTTTGGAAAAAGCACCACAAGCCAGTTTAACGGACTCGCCAGATAATAGGCAAATACCGATACAAAATCACTGCCAAGCCCGATATTCCATGTATACATGAGGCTCGCACCATTTCTTAGCTTCTCCCACAGCTCATTAAAGAAAGGCAGATACTGGTGATACAAATCCATATGCAAAAGGCAGTAATCGCCAAATGGATATACACCATTTCCTATACAGATGATTATACATATGAAAAATGGAATTAAAAACGCTGTCAAAAGTGGATGTTTTTTAACAAAATTCATCACTTATCCTCCCAGTCAAACAGTCTGTAATATTGCAAAAGCTTATAATCGTTTAGCATATCCGAATCAGCCTGCTTCTTTTTGCTGCCGGTTGCCTTGTCTGATTTATTTGATGCTTTATCTAATGTCTTATCTGCAGTTTTATCCGTGCGTACCGCTGATATAATTGGATACTCCTCCTGCAGCTTTAACAGAAAGCTCTGATAGTCATTTGTCGGCACACCTGCCGCTTTAAGTACGTTTGCAGCCAGATAATTGACGCTCGTGTCTTTTCCTGTGGCCTCATCAATATCATAATTTGCCCAGATAACATACGGCACCTGATAGCGCAGCTTAAGCTCTTCATTTGATAAATTATTATAATCCATGCCGTTTGCTGCAAGAACAGAGCTCGCCACAGTATCATTTGGCTGATGATCACCGAAAAATACCACTATGGTTTTCTCATCCACATTTGAGAAATATTCAATGAGGTTCTTTAAATCCTCGTCTGTCAGCTTAATCAATGAAAGATACTGGTCAAGTGCAGAATTATTGAGCTTATCTGCTGTCACCGTATTATCAAAGCCGTAGTAAGTATTTGTGTATCCGCCATGGTTTTGCATAGTGACATTGAATATAAATGCCGGCTGACCATCCGGTTTATTCTCATAGGTCTCAATAATCTTATCAAAGGATGTCTCATCACTTATATATTCGCGCACAAACCTCTGATTAGAATAATCCTGCATAAACGAAAGATTATCAAATCCCAAAAGAGGATAGACCGTATCCCTGTTCCATCCACTGCCATAGTACGGATGCTGTGCATACGTTGCGTAACCTATACTCTTTAGATAGCTTGCAAGAGAAGGTGTCTTACTTTTTATATACTGCTGATACGGAATACTTCCCACCGGAAGAAATGCCATCGTATTGCCTGTCAGAAACTCAAACTCAGTATCGGCCGTATTGCCACCGCATACAGACGTATTCAGATACCCTGTTATAGTGTTCTCATTGCCCTTTTCAAGACTGTGCACGAACGGCATATAATCTATGTTTGTGTCAAAATCACCGAGCACGGACAGATCTGAAAATGCCTCGTCCATCACAACTACAATATTCGGATAATCACTTTTATCTGTAATTGCAGTATTATCATCTGTACCGGCATAGCTGTCAAGCAGCTCCTTTGCCTTCTGTCTGCTATACCCATCAGGCTTATCAACCGCCACAAACTTAAGATCCATGGCAAAGGTTACCGCCATTCCATTCACCTTTGTCATATATGCAGGTGTAAATAGAAACGGATACAGATAATTGTCCGTCTGGAAATCCTCATCCTGCAGGGCATTCACAAACAGGCACAGCGCAAGTATTCCAAGCACAGTCGGAATTAGTCTGAACCTGAATTTCCACTTAATTCTGAAATCAACAAAATGCATCAGCATAATAAGAGCTATAAATATAACTGTAACAACAACTACTCCTGCAGTCGGTGCGAAATCATAATTAGATGCAACACTTGTCGCCGTACCAATTGAAAAAATATCCCATGGAACAAAAGGAGTCGAGCGGAAAAGCATAACATAATGATTAATCAGTCCAAAAACCATTGCCACGATAAAAACTGCACGAAGTGCCCATTTCGCCCTGCCCGTAACAAAATAAAGAATCCAGGCAATCAGCTCAAACAAAATAATATTAAAAAATCCCGCCATAAATCTGACTTCTTCAAAAGGATTATGTTCGTAGAACTCCATAAGATAAAAAGCCGCAATCGGAAAAATCGAGAATAATACAACATTGAATATAATTTCATATTTTTTATAAATCTTTTTTATCATCATAATGCTCCTGTTTACTATCTGGTATTACAGCCTATATGGCAGATTTTTGGGTACCTTTTTGGGTACAATTTTGGGGCAAATTTTTCTTAAAAGTACCCTAATTTCTTTAATTTTTTGAAAGATTGTAAGTAAAGAAAAACCCCGCAAACCCTTGATTTTACTGAAAATCTTGGATTTACGGGGTTTTGCAAATAGTGCCGGCAGTGGGACTTGAACCCACACGGGCTTGCGCCCAACAGATTTTGAGTCTGCATCGTCTGCCATTCCGACATGCCGGCGTCTTACGAACAGACAATATTTTATCACAGTTATTGACTTCATGCAACTAAAATTTTTAATTTCAATATAAATATCTCAGCATACAACCTTATTCTTACCTGTGCATTTTCCGACATAAAGTTGTTTGTCAACAAAATTAATCCATTCCTTGTAATCCTGCCCTACCTTATATTTTCCGGCACCTATGGTCACTGTCATCCTTCCGCTGCCCTTAGATGTCCAGAAGGATTTTGAATTAATCTCTACACGAAGCTCATCGAGAAAATTCTTAGGCACCTCTCCGTCGACACATTTACCAAGAAGTAAAAACTCTTCTCCTCCCCATCTGCAATAGCTAAGCTCAACACCTCGAGCCTTGTTTACGATAGTACGAGCGAGCATCTTAAGTGCATCATCTCCTACATTATGTCCGAATGAATCGTTAATTTTCTTAAAATCATCAATATCAATCATTGCAAGGAAATATTCCCCCTGCTTGTCAGCCTCAAAAAGATTCTTAAGCTTTGCCATCATATAGAAACGATTTGGAAGCTCCGTCAACGCATCAAACTGTGCCTGCTTTTCCATTGCCCCCTCCTCGGAAGACATAAAATGCAAAAGGCACATCATACATATTATTATCAAGAAAACTACACAAGAAATCATAGCAATAGAAATACTCTTAATAACAACAGAATCCAACTTATATAAAGGTGTGTAAAAGCCATCAAGCATATAAAGAATAATCAGAGCAATAGCATATACACAGCAAATCAGAATGGCGACATGATTCTTTTTTTTCTTCCTGAGGACCACATAATCCATGGCAAAAAGAAAAAACATTGCATCGATCAAAAAAAGCTGGAAATTACATTGAATTCCGAGACAAACCACCGCAAGTATCATATGAAGCAATATCTCAACAGCCACACTATAAACATATATGCTCAGTTTTTCAGATTTTGTCAGACTGAATGCAAGGAAATAAAAGCATATGCTGATCAGACTGACTCCTGCCATCAAGTCTACACCTAATGATGAAAACATAAATAGCATCAGCAGATGGATGACAAGAAATATTTTGTTTACATTAAATAGAAAGCTTTGCTCCTTAGCAGTACTATCATTGCTACTCATTGTCCAATACCTTCATAAAAAATATCTAATATATTACTATAGAATAATAACACATTTTAGCCAATATAACAATATATTATTGTGCAAAAGTACTAGACTATTTTGCTCTTTTTTTTCTGATTATATATCCAATAAGAATAATAACAGCACTTGTTATGACACTTCCATAAAATGTCATTCCCCTGCACAAAAGCTCCATATTTGCTGCATTACTACCAACAAGCTGTTTAAACCCATCAATCATAATATAATCAGCCACGCCCATAGCACCTGGTATCGGCACACAATTGGAGCCCATCGCCACGAAGCACTGTATCACACTTACATCAACCGCTTTTTTTGCTCCTTCTCCCACTGCCATAAAAATCATAAACGATACCATAAGCTGTGATAATCGCTGCATAATATTCCAAAAGAAAATCTCAAGAAGAAACCTTGTCTGCCCTGTGATGCTGTTTGAACACTCCTGATATTCTTTCATAGTATGTTTAAGCTTCATTCGAAGCCTGTCACCATGTCGTATTATATGTATTTTCTCAAGAAAGCGGATAAGAGCATCACAAATTGAGTATAGTATGCCGCCCTTCCTTAACAGCATATAAAACACAAAAGCCAGAAAAATCAGTACTATAATCCCCAAATATATAAATATCCGGGAAATACCTGAGAAATTTTTCAGCAAAGGATACTTAAAAAACATGCATAATATACCAATTGTTAAAAGTGAAAGTGTATACATAACAAGATTTATCAGCAGTGCCACTGTAGCAGCATAGCCCGGAATGCCATCCCTTATCATGAAATACGCACTGGCAGGCTGTCCTCCTGATGCTGATGGCGTAATAGCTGAAAAATACACATCAGCTCCACCATACACAGCACCGTCAATCGCGCTGGTTTTGTATCCAAAGTGTCTTGCCATGCGTACCAGAGCAAAGCCTTCAAACCAAATAAACCCAAACGTACAAACAAAACTCATAAAAAGCCAGCCTTTATTTGCATTTATGATAAAACTCATAAGAATTTCAAACGAAAAATGTTTGCTCTGTGAGACAACAGTCCATATGCTTAAGATAGCTATAAAAACAGAAGCTATCGCCCAAAATATCTTTTTTCTGTCCATTAAATCTAATCCCCTTAAAAAAACTGGTAAAGTGAATTATGAAAATACACCATACCAGTTTATTGTAGAGAATATATATAACTTTATCAAGTAAAATATTATTAATATCTTTTTAATGTTTGTTAAATTATTTACTGTTACAATTAACAAATCAGTCTAAATACAAATTGACTTCTATGATTCCTCTTCCTCATCGTCTGTGTTCATCATATACACACCCCTGCTTGCATCTCCATTCGGATTCTTTCCAAACTCATAATCATTTCCAGGCAGAATAGCATTTAGGAAAATTCCTGCAATAGCTGCAATTGCAAGTGCTGTCAGTGTAATTGATGTTCCTGCTACAGTAAATGTCAGTCCATCTCCAAAGCCAAGACCACATACAAAAATAACACCTGCAATTATAAGATTTCTTGATTTAGTCAAATCCACCTTGTTTTCAACAACATTTCTAACTCCTATTGCTGAAATCATTCCATAAAGCATAAATGAAACTCCACCAATAATCGCTGATGGCATAGTAGATATTACAGCCGAAAACTTTGGAATAAACGAAAGTACAATAGCAAAAACCGCTGCAATACGGATAACTCTCGGATCATATACCTTAGACAGCTCAAGTACACCCGTATTCTCACCATATGTTGTATTAGCCGGTCCACCAATGGCTCCTGCGAATGCAGTCGCAATTCCATCACCTATAAGTGTCCTATGAAGCCCCGGATCAGCGATGAAGTTCTGCTCTACCGTGGCTGAAATAGCTGACATATCACCAATGTGCTCCATCATTGTCGCAACAGCGATAGGTGCCATAACAAGAATAGACGTAATATCAAACTTCATGAACTGGAATTTAGGTATTCCAACCCACGCAGATGATGCAATTGATGTAAAATCAAGAATTGCCGAACCATCCGGATTAGTAATTCCTGCAGCATTCATAATGAGAGCTACTACATATGAAATAATTACTCCCATCAAAATAGGAATAATCTTAAATAAGCCCTTTCCCCAAATATTGAAAATGATTATAACCCCAAGTGCAATAATTGCAAGTACCCAGTTTGTTGAGGCATTATTGATAGCTGAACCGGCAAGCGAAAGACCAATGCATATGATAATAGGTCCTGTCACTACAGGCGGCAGAAATCGCATTACACGTTTGATTCCAACCAGCTTAATAATAAGGGCAAGTACGAAGTAAAGCATACCTGCAACAAATATACCACCACACGCATACGCTGCTTTATCATTGACAGCCATATCTGCATACATGCCACTGTCAAGATTTGCAACAGTATAAAAGCCTCCCAAAAAAGCAAATGACGAACCCAGAAAAGCCGGTACCTTAAACTTTGTACACAGATGAAATATAAGCGTGCCAAAGCCTGCACAAAATAGTGTAACCGACACCGAAAGACCTCTCGTCAGTGACTCCCCGCAAGCTTTCTGAAAATACCCCGATACAAGAATAGGTACAAGAATTGTAGCACCGAACATAGCAAACATATGCTGTAAACCAAGTACAAGCATCTTTGGTACTCCAAGAACACTGGCATCGTAAATACCGTATTCACCAATTGTGTTTTTCTCGTTTTTGTTCATTTTTTCCTCCTAAAGTTTATATAACGCTGAAATAATATTCAGCACTTCTACATTAACCTCCCTAAGATTAATGTTTGATAAAAGCACACACCGGCTAACGCCAATGCCGCTCCTAGCACAATTTGATAATATCGCTGCTTTGATACCTTTATCTGAATTCTGTTATTCCATAAAGTGTACGCAGCCGGAAGCAAAAGCGGTATAAAATATCTTGCCTGAACCCCTTCTATTGCATCCGCTCCAATAGGTGTAAATGCCAGATACATAGCGAGCCATACCAAAGCCATACTACATACAACTGTAATTCCATTTACAACTCTAATTGTCTTTATATTTTTAGGTTCATTTTGTTCATCATCTGTATTTGTCAGAAACAACATTGCAAGAACAGGCAATAGAACAAATGACCATGCATCTTTTAGCATTCCAAGTCCATATAAATTTAAAAACATTAAATTACTTGGTAAAAACTGATTTTTCGTCTTATCTCCAAAGTTTCTAAAATTATCAAAAGTAAATATCTCATGGATAAACATCTTAATAAATGCTATCGGATGTTTAATTATTGAAACTAACTGACCGATAATTCCCGTATTTCCACCTCTGGTGTCTCCACCATAACCTGAATTACCATGTAATAAATTTATGATTACATGTCTCATGGAAATTAGTGCCATAACCATACACACAGCAATTACTGCAACTGCTATAAGAACTATTGTCCTCTTTCCATTAGCGGATTCTTTTACTCTGTCCTTTATTATTTTCCACAATATAGGAACCATTAAAATCATAACAGGAAAATAAACCGGTTTCCGCCTGAATATCTGAAACGTATCGTCGCACACGAGCATTTCCAACTGGCATCTTTCCGAAATTTGAA
>ENA-UESI01001839-UESI01001839.1-human-gut-metagenome-genome-assembly--contig:-NODE-1839-length-12279-cov-3.063842_pt1 | contig 12279 bp, 11 predicted proteins | sample MGYA00243005_ERZ508006 | MGnify/ENA primary metagenome ERZ508006 (study PRJEB26167, sample SAMN06115436) | human gut metagenome | host: Homo sapiens | place: China:Shandong | collected 2015-06-10... | reverse complement strand
CCGCAACACCTATCTGGACTCCCCCCGGCTGCTGGACCGCTATTACCGGGTGAAGAAGGAGCCCCGCGTCTGCTTCGCCGGGCAGATCACCGGCGTGGAGGGGTACGTGGAATCCACGGCCTCCGGGTATCTGGCGGCGGTGGCCATGGCGGCCAAGGTGCAGGGACGGGAAGTTCCCGATTTTCCCAAGGAGACCGCCATCGGCGCGCTGGGGCAGTACGTCAGCGACGAAAGCATTGAAAATTTCCAGCCCATGAATATCAATTTCAGCATCATCGCACCGCTGGAAAAGCGCATCCGTAAGAAGGCAGAAAAAAATCTCGCCATTGCCGCGCGGTCGCTGGACGTGATCGATAGGCTGGTGGCGAAGGGTATCTGAAAGAAAGAGGTGGAACGGTTGAAGATCATTCTTGACGCGATGGGCGGCGACAATGCCCCCGAGGCTCCCGTTTTAGGCGCTGTGGAAGCGGCAAAGACCTACGGTATCGAGATCGTGCTGGTAGGCCGGGGAGAGGATATCCTTGCGGTTCTCAAGAAGCACGGCATTGACAACCTGCCGGAAGGCATGGAGATCTCCAATGCCGACGATGTGGTGGACATGCATGACGATCCCGCATCCATCATCCACAAGCGGAAGAATTCTTCCATGGTGATCGGCCTGAAGATGCTGGCGGACGGGCTGGGCGACGCGTTCGTGTCCGCCGGTTCCACCGGCGCGCTGCTCACCGGCGCGACGCTGCTGGTCAAGCGGGTCAAGGGAATCCGCCGTGCCGCCATGGGCCCCGCCATGCCCAACAAGGCAGGGGGAAAGACCGTGATCGTGGACTGCGGCGCAAACGCCGAGTGTACGCCGGAATTCCTGCTGCAATTCGGTCTGGTCGGCTCTGTCTACGCGAAGAAGCAGCTGGGCATCGAGAATCCCAAAGTCGGTCTTCTGAACATCGGCACCGAGGACAGCAAGGGCACTGCCCTGCAGAAGGAAGCCTACGCGCTGCTGAAAAACGCGGGGGAGAAGGGGCTTGTCAACTTTGTCGGCAATGTGGAAGCCCGGGACGTGCCTTTGGGCGCGGTGGACGTTGTGGTCTGCGACGGCTTCAACGGCAACGTGCTTCTCAAAACCATCGAGGGCACTGCCATGTTCATGGGCAGCCTGATGAAGAAAATGTTCAAGAAAAACCTGCTCAGCAAGCTGGGCTATCTTCTGTGCGCCTCCGGGGTCAAAGACCTGATGAAGATGCTGGACTACCGGGAGATCGGCGGCACGCCGTTCCTTGGCATCCGCAAGCCGGTCATCAAGGCCCACGGCGCTTCCGACGTGCTGGCGTTCCGCAACGCGGTAAAGCAGGCAGCGGACGTGGCTGCGTCGGACATCACCGGTGAGCTGGAAGAGAATTTACAGCGGCTGGCTGCTGAAAAAGAGAAGGTGACGGAGCATGATTAAGGACTTGGAGGCCGTCATCGGCTACCGGTTCCGGAATATTTCCCTTTTGCAGAACGCGCTGACCCATTCCTCCTACGCAAACGAGCGCTGGCACAACAGTCTGCTCAGCAACGAGCGGCTGGAATTTCTGGGGGACAGCGTGCTGGGAATGCTGGTGGCGGAGTATCTCTACCGCAATTTTCCCAACCGCCCGGAGGGCGAGCTGACCCGGATGCGGGCGGACATGGTCTGCGAGACCACCTTGGCGGGTGCTGCCAACCGCATCGGCCTTGGGAACCATCTGCTCCTTGGCCACGGTGAGGAGCAGGGCGGCGGACGGAGCCGGGACTCCATTCTGGCGGACGCCATGGAGTCGGTGATCGCCGCGTGCTTTCTGGACGGCGGACTGGACGCGGCGTTACAGGTGGTCAGGACGTTCATTCTGGTGGAGGTGCCGGTGACCAAGCTGCACAACGCGGACTACAAGACCGAGCTGCAGGAGCTGGTGCAGCAGAAGAAAAATCAGGTGCTGGCTTATGAGCTGGTGGGGCAGTCCGGCCCCGACCACGACAAGCAGTTTTCCGTGGAGGTCTCCCTCAACGGCACGATCGTGGGCAAGGGCGTCGGCAGCAGCAAAAAAAGGGCAGAGCAGGACGCCGCCCGCTGTGCCATCGAGAACCTTTTCCCGGACAAAGCGTAAGACGTCGAACCGACGCGGCCTTTCATGGGTGGTCGTAAAACAGTGAATGGAGCGTATCGGTGCAGATACGCTCCATTTCTCGTGTCAACATATGCGGCCCCTTGGCTCTCCCTCTGGGAGAGCTGTCACCGCAGGTGACTGAGAGGGTCTTGCAGACTTGCTTACTCTCTCCGTCTTCGCTTCGCTCAGCCGCCTCTCCCAAAGGGAGAGGCAAGAGATGCAGTTCATGATCCCACTGCGCCTGCTAATTGTTTGATGCGCCCTGCCTATTATGGTTGCGCCATTTTTCTATGCATGCAAAAATGGTTCTCTGGAGATGTTGTAACGGCAAAACTTTCCCTTGCTGTATTCGACATATTGTGTTATAATAAAATGAACTATGCAGACAAAACAAAGTACCCGCAGACGGCTGCCTGCGGTAAAATACAGGATGTGAACAAAATGGGTTCCCGAAAGCCGATGAAACTGAATCTGGGCATGGCATCGAAGGTCATTTTTATTATGATGCTGGACGTGCTTGCTACTGTCGTCTCCTTCTTTCTGGGGCTGTGGTTCCGGTATGATTTTTCCTTTGCCGAAATTCGCCCCGTCCATCTGGAGGGCTTCCTGTCCGCCATCGGCCTATGGTGCGTGATCACGCTTCTGGTATTCTGGATTTTCCGGCTGTACAACTCCATCTGGGCCTTTGTCAGTACGCCGGAGGTGTTCCGCATTACTGGTGCATATGTGGTGCTGGGCGTGATCGGCGTGCTGGTATTCCACTTTGACGGTAATCTGATGCCCCGTTCCAGCATGGTGGTGGGCTTCCTGTTCAGCTTCGTCAGCACCGTGACCATCCGGTTTTCCTACCGGCTGCTCCGGACGGCGCAGCGGCGCATCAGCCACATCACCCATGCCAACGGCGTGAAAAACGTCATGCTTATCGGCGCGGGCGACGCCGGACGGGCGCTGGCTGTGGAATTTACCAACAGCGACCATATTCAGGATCACCTGTCCTGCGTCATTGACGACAACCCGGTGAAATGGAACAAGCAGCTGTGCGGCGTGCCCATCGTGGGCGGACGTCAGGACATTGCCACGGCTGTGAAAAAATACAAGATCAGCAAGATCATCTTCGCCATTCCCAACTGTACCGCAAAGTCCCGGAAGGAAATTCTGGACATCTGTGCCACCACCGGCTGCGAGGTGCAGATGCTTCCCGGCATTTTCCAGATGGTCAACGGAGAGGTCAGCGTCAGCAAGCTGCGCAAGGTCGATCCGCAGGACCTGCTGGGCCGGGAACCCATCAAGGTCAATCTGGATGAAATTGTGGGCTATATTTCCGGCAAGGTGGTGCTGGTCACCGGCGGCGGCGGGAGCATCGGCAGCGAGCTGTGCCGTCAGATCGCCCATGCGAAGCCGAAGCAGCTTATTATTCTGGATATTTACGAAAATAATGCCTATGATATTCAAATGGAGCTGCGCCGCACCCATCCGGAACTGAATCTGGAGGTCATCATCGGCTCTGTCCGTGACGCCGTCCGGCTGAACCATGTGATGGAAACCTACCGGCCGGAGCTTGTGTTCCACGCTGCGGCCCATAAGCACGTCCCGCTGATGGAGGAAAGCCCCAACGAGGCCATCAAGAACAACGTCATCGGCACCTACAAGCTGGCGAAGGCCGCCGCGGAGTACGGCGTCAAGCGGTTTGTGCAGATATCCACCGACAAGGCCGTCAACCCCACCAACATCATGGGTGCGTCCAAGCGTCTGTGCGAGATGGTGATACAGATGATGAACCGGGAGTCCAAAACGGAATTCGTGGCGGTGCGCTTCGGTAATGTTCTGGGCAGCAACGGCAGTGTCATCCCGCTTTTTAAGAAGCAGATCGAGGCCGGCGGCCCCGTGACCGTCACCCATCCCGACATCATCCGGTATTTTATGACCATCCCCGAGGCGGTGAGTCTGGTGCTGCAGGCGGGATACTATGCCAAGGGCGGCGAGATTTTCATTCTGGACATGGGCGAGCCGGTGAAGATCGACACCATGGCGCGGAACATGATCCGTCTGTCCGGCTACGAACCGGATGTGGACATCAAGATTGAGTACACCGGTCTCAGACCGGGCGAGAAGCTCTACGAGGAGCTGCTGATGAAGGAAGAAGGAATGCAGGAGACTGCCAACAAGCTCATCCACATCGGCAAGCCCATCGAAATGGACGACGCGCTGCTGGAGCAGCAGCTGAAGCGGCTGGACGAAGCCAGCCGGGCGGAAAGCGAAGATATCAAGGACATCGTCGCGGAGATTGTGCCTACTTACAAACGCGAGTGTAAGGTCTGACCAAACGAAATAAGAGAAAATGAGGAAAGCGGAATGTACCGAACGTTTTTCAAACGCCTGCTGGATATTAGTTTGTCCGGCTGCGCCATCGTGATATTGTCGCCGCTGCTGCTGATCATTGCCGTCGCCATCAAGATCGACGATCCCGGCCCGGTGCTGTTCCGCCAGAAGCGGGTGGGCATTCACAAGACCCATTTTTCCATCATGAAGTTCCGCACCATGAAGATGGACACCCCCAAGGACACACCCACCCATCTGCTGGAAAACCCGGAGCAGTATATCACGAAGGTGGGGAAATTTCTGCGGAAGTCATCCCTGGACGAGCTGCCCCAGATCTTTCAGATTTTCACGGGGAAAATGTCTATTATCGGCCCCCGGCCTGCCCTGTGGAATCAGTTTGACCTGATTGCCGAACGGGACAAATACGGGGCCAACGACGTGCGTCCCGGCCTGACGGGCTGGGCGCAGATCAACGGGCGGGACGAGCTGCCCATTGACGTAAAAGCCCGGCTCGACGGGGAATATGTGGAAAAACTGAGCTTCCTCTTTGACTGCAAATGCTTTTTCGGCACCATCGTTTCCGTGCTGAAGCACGACGGCGTGGTGGAAGGCGGCACCGGCCGACTGGAAAAGGAGAAGAAAGAATGAAGAACATTCTCATCACCGGCGCCGGAAGCTATATCGGGGTTTCTCTGGAAAACTATCTGGGGAAGTGGCCGGAAAACTACCGGGTGGATTCGCTGGATATGCGCGGCACCGATTGGGAGAGCCACTCTTTCCGCGGCTACGACGCGGTGTTCCACGTAGCGGGGCTGGTGCATCAGCCGGACAGCAAAAACGACCCGGCTAGCTCTGGCCTGTACGATCAGGTCAACCACATTCTCGCGGTGCGGACTGCCGAAAAAGCCAAGGCCGACGGTGTGGGTCAGTTCCTGTTCATGAGCTCGGAAAGCGTGTACGGCCTGACTGCGCCCATCGGCAAAACGGTCGTCATCACGAAGAACACGCCGTTGCATCCTGCGGACAACTACGGCGTCAGCAAAGCCAGAGCGGAAGCGGATTTGCAGACGTTGTCGGACGACAGCTTCAAGGTCGCAATTCTCCGCCCGCCCATGATCTACGGCAAGGGCTGCAAGGGCAATTACGTGACCATGGCGAAGCTGGCGAAGAAGCTGCCGGTTTTTCCTTACGTTTCCAACCAGCGCTCCATGCTGTATATTGAGAACCTGGCGGAATTTGTCCGGCTGCTCATTGACGACGAGGCGGCGGGCATATTCTGCCCCCAGAACAACGAATACACCAACACCAGCGACATGGTCAACTGGATTGCCCACGCCAACGGAAAGGGCATCCTGATGGTGAGGGGCTTTACCTGGGCGCTGAAGCTGCTACGGTTTGTCTCGCCTGCGGTGGACAAGGCCTTTGGCAGCCTGTGCTATGATTTTGCGCTGAGCCGGTACAGCCGGGATTACTGCGTGAAAACGCTGGAGCAGTCCATTCTGGAGACGGAGAGAACTTGATTTTTAGGAAGCGAAAGAGGGCGGTTGCTTGAAAAAGAAGCGGGATATCCTGTTTTTGTGCCAGTTTTTTTATCCCGAATATATTTCCTCCGCCCAGCTGCCCTATGACACGGTGCTGGCGCTTCGGGACGCCGGATTCTCCGTGGGCGCGCTGTGCGGCTACCCGCGGGAATACGCCGAGGGCGGGAAGGTCCCCACGAAGGAGGATGCGGACGGCATCCACATTCACCGCCTGAAATACATCCAGACGGGCCGGGCGGGATTTCTTGGCCGGATCGTCAACTATTTTTCCTTTACGTTTCATGTGCTGCTGCACCTGCCGGAGATCGGCAAATACCGGGCGGTGGTGGTGTACTCCAACCCGCCGATTCTGCCGTGGATTGCTTCTTGGGCAAAATCGCTGTTCGGTACGAAGCTGGTGTTCGTGTCCTACGACCTCTATCCGGAGGTGGCCACGGTGACGAACACCCTCCGGGAAGGCAGCGTGATCTGCAGGCTGATGAACCACATCAACAAATGTGTGTTCCGCCGGGCAGACCGGGTCGTGGCGCTGTCGTCGGAGCAGAAGAAATGCATTCTCCGCACCCGGAACGCCATTGACGAACTTGTGACGGTGATTCCTAACTGGTACCGGGACGAGGGCGGTCTGCGTGACCGGGAGGAAAACCGGTTCCGGGAGTTGACGGCGGGGCGCTTCGTGGTGTCCTATTTCGGCAATATGGGCACCATGCAGGATATGGACACCATTCTGGGCGCCATCCGGGCGCTGCGGGAGGAGAAGGACGTTTTCTTCCTCTTTGCCGGACACGGCAATAAAATGGAGAAGCTGCGAGAGATCATCGCTCAGGAGAGCATTGAGAATGTCCGGATTCACAGCTTCCTTCATGGTCAGGACTTTCAGGACGCGCTGGCGGTGAGCGACTGCGCGCTGGTTTCTCTGGAAAAGGGCGCCACGGGGCTTTGCGTCCCCAGCAAGACCTACAGCTATATGATGCAGGGCATCCCCCTGCTCGCCATCATGGACGAGTGCGACATCGTCCGGGATATCCAGTCCGGCGCGGGGCTCTGGGTGCACAACGGCGAAAGCGAGCGATTAGCCAAGGCCGTCCGCTTCCTGCGGGACAACCCGGAGAAAGCCCGGGACATGCGCAGAAAATGCCGGGAGCTGTATCTGCAAAAGTACACCACCGAAATTTGCACGGGAAAATATGTATCTCTTTTCCGGGAACTTTTACACCCGGAAACAGGGGAGGAGAATGAATTATGAGTATTTTTGCCAACAAAACGCTGATGATCACCGGCGGCACCGGTTCCTTCGGAAACGCGGTGCTGAACCGCTTCCTGGACACGGATATCCGGGAAATCCGGATTTTCTCACGGGACGAGAAAAAGCAGGACGACATGCGCCATGAGTTTCAGGCGAAAATGCCGGAAGCGGCTGGGAAGATCAAATTCTTCATCGGCGATGTCCGGGATCTCGCTTCCGTGAAGAACGCCATGCACGGCGTAGATTACATCTTTCATGCCGCCGCCCTCAAACAGGTGCCGTCCTGTGAGTTTTTCCCCATGGAGGCGGTGAAAACCAACGTGTTCGGAACCGATAACGTGCTGACCGCCGCCATTGACGCGGGGGTCAAGGCCGTCATCTGCCTGTCCACGGACAAGGCCGCCTACCCCGTCAACGCCATGGGTACCTCCAAAGCCATGATGGAGAAGGTCATTGTCGCCAAATCCCGGACGGTTTCTCCGGAAAAGACCAAAATCTGCTGCACCCGCTACGGAAACGTCATGTGTTCCCGGGGCAGTGTTATTCCGCTGTGGATCGACCAGATCAAGGCGGGCAACCCCATCACCATCACCGAGCCGAACATGACCCGGTTCATTATGTCTCTGGAGGAAGCGGTGGATTTGGTACTGTTTGCTTTCCAGAACGGCGTCAGCGGGGATATTCTGGTGCAGAAAGCCCCGGCGTGCACCATTGAGACATTGGCCAAGGCCGTCACCGGTCTGTTCGCCCCCGGCCACGAGATCAAGGTCATCGGCATCCGCCACGGCGAAAAGATGTACGAGACGCTGCTGACCAATGAGGAATGTGCCCACGCTATCGATCTGGGCAATTTCTACCGCGTCCCCTGCGACAAGCGGGACCTGAACTACGACAAATATTTCAAGGAGGGCGACACCCAGCGCAACGTCCTCACGGAGTTCAACAGCAACAACACGGAGCTGCTGAACGTGGAGCAGGTGCAGCAGAAGCTGCTGAGCCTGAGCTACATCCGGGAAGAACTGGAAGCCATGAAGAACAAATAACGGAAGGGTGAGCTGGCATGAACATTCTGATTACCGGCGCGGCCGGATTTGTGGGCAAAAACCTGACGGCGGCGCTGGAGTGCATCCGGGACGGCCGTGACAAGACCCATCCGGGGCTTACGGTGGGGGAGCTGTACCTCTACGACATCGACTCCGACCCGGCGCTGCTGGAAACGGCCTGCCGGAAGGCGGACTTCGTGTTCAATCTTGCCGGCGTCAACCGCCCGAAGAATCAGGAAGAGTTCATGCAGGGAAATTTCGGCTTTGCTTCCACGCTGCTGGACACGCTGAAAAAATACCATAACATCTGCCCCGTGATGCTGTCGTCCTCCATTCAGGCGACCATGGTGGGGCGCTATGCGGGCAGCGAGTACGGCAGGAGCAAGAAGGCGGGGGAGGAGCTGTTTTTCTCTTATGCCGCCGAAACCGGGGCAAAAGTGCTGGTGTACCGCTTCCCCAACCTGTTCGGAAAATGGTGCCGTCCCAACTACAATTCCGCCGTGGCCACCTTCTGCCACAACTATGCCCACGACCTGCCCATCACGGTGAACGACCCCGGCGTAGAGCTGGAGCTGCTGTACATCGACGATCTGGTGGACGAGATGATCGCAGCGCTGGAGGGCAGGGAGCATCACTGCGAATTTGAGGGCGTGGATACGGTTCTGACGCCGTCCGGGCGCTACTGCGCCGCGCCTGTCACCCACCGGGCGACCCTGGGGCAGATCGTAGCGCTGCTGGACAGCTTCAAGGCGCAGCCGGAAACCCTGCTGATGCCGGAAATTCCGGCAGGCAGCTTCGCGAAAAAGCTGTATTCTACGTATTTATCCTATCTGCCCAGGGAAAAGGCGGCGTTCCCCCTGAAAATGAACGTCGACGCCCGGGGCAGCTTCACGGAACTGCTGAAAACGGCGAACTGCGGCCAGTTCAGCGTGAACGTCAGCAAGCCCGGCGTGACCAAGGGGCAGCACTGGCACAACACCAAATGGGAATTTTTCATTGTGGTGTCCGGTCACGGCCTGATTCAGCAGCGGAAGGTCGGCGCCGGGGAAGTGCTGAATTTTGAAGTTTCCGGAGAAAAAATCGAAGCCGTCCACATGCTGCCGGGCTATACCCACAACATTATCAACCTGAGCGAAACGGACGATCTTGTGACGCTCATGTGGGCAAACGAGTGCTTTGACCCGAAAAAGCCGGATACATTCTTTGAGGTGGTTTGACATGGAAATGAAGCTGGACTATTCCGACGTGGCGTTCCGCAATGACGGAAAATTAAAGCTGCTCATCATCGTAGGCACCCGCCCGGAGATCATCCGTCTGGCGGCGGTCATCAACAAGTGCCGCAAATATTTTGACTGCATTCTCGCCCACACGGGGCAGAATTACGATTATAACCTGAACGGGATTTTCTTCCGGGACTTGGGACTTGCCGACCCGGATGTGTATATGAACGCAGTGGGGGACGACCTGGGCGCCACCGTGGGCAACATCATCAACTGCTCCTACAAGCTGATGACGGCCATTCAGCCGGACGCCATGCTGATTCTGGGGGACACCAATTCCTGCCTGTCCGCCATTGCGGCCAAGCGGCTGCATATTCCCATTTTCCACATGGAGGCGGGAAACCGCTGCAAGGACGAGTGCCTGCCGGAGGAGACCAACCGCCGGATCGTGGACATCATCTCCGATGTGAACCTTGCGTATTCCGAGCACGCCCGGAAGTATCTCCATGAGTGCGGACTGCCCAAGGAGCGCACCTATGTCACCGGTTCCCCCATGGCGGAGGTGCTCCACGCCAATCTGGAGAAGATCGAAGCCTCCGACATCCACCAGCGGCTGGGACTGACCAAGGGAGAGTACATTCTGCTGTCTGCCCACCGGGAGGAAAACATCGACACGGAAAAGAATTTCCTGTCCCTGTTTCGCGCCGTCAACGCCATGGCGGAAAAGTACGACATGCCCATTCTGTATTCCTGCCATCCCCGCTCTAAGAAGCGGCTGGAGGCAACGGGCTTCATTCTGGACAGCCGGGTGATTCAGCACGAGCCGCTGGGCTTCCACGATTACAACTGCCTGCAAATGAACGCTTTCGCGGTGGTGTCCGATTCCGGGACGCTGCCGGAGGAATCCAGCTTCTTCACCTCCGTGGGGCATCCCTTCCCGGCGGTGTGCATCCGCACGTCCACGGAGCGTCCCGAGGCGCTGGACAAGGGCTGCTTCATTCTGGCGGGCATTGACGAAAAGAATCTTCTGCAAGCGGTGGACACCGCCGTTCAGATGAACCGGGACGGCGATTTGGGGATTCCCGTGCCGGACTATGTGGAGGAAAACGTATCCACCAAGGTGGTCAAGATCATCCAGTCCTACACCGGCGTGGTGGACAAAATGGTCTGGAGAAAATCGTAAGAAGCCAGACGCCGACAAATTGCGCTGTTTTTTCTGGATATGATGAAACAGCCGGAAAATTTCACAACATCGGGAGGCGAGACGCATGAAATACCTGTTCATCAACTCCGTTGCCGGCTTTGGCAGCACGGGGCGCATCGCGGCGGAGCAGTGCCGTGGGCTGATGGCGCAGGGGCATGAGTGCGTGCTCGCCTTTGGCCGTGAAGAGGCAAATTGCAGCGATATTCCCACGGTGCGCATCGGTACGCCCATGGACTATAGGCTCCACGGGGCGGAAAGCCGTCTGCTGGACGATTCCGGCTTCGGCTCCCGGCGGGCGACCCGGCGGTTTCTGGATTGGGTCAGGGAATACGACCCGGACGTGATTTGGCTGCACAATGTTCACGGCTATTACATTCACTTGGGAGAGCTGTTTACTTACCTGCGCGGCTGCGGGAAGACCATTTTCTGGACGCTTCACGACTGCTGGAGCTTCACGGGTCACTGTGCCTATTTTGACTATGTGGGCTGTGACCGCTGGAAAACCGGCTGCCACGACTGCCCACAGAAACGCGCTTATCCTGCAAGCATTCTTTTGGACAACAGCCGGAAAAATTATGAAAAAAAGCGGGAACTGTTTACGGGCATTCCCGATGTGACCCTCATCGTCCCCTCCCACTGGCTGGAAAGCCGGGTAAAGGAGAGCTTTCTGAGGGACTACCCGGTGAAGGTGGTATACAACACGGTGAACCGGGAAATCTTCAAGCCCACCCCCGGCAATTTCCGGGAAAAGTACGGCTTGGAAAATAAAATCATCCTGCTGGGCGTTGCCAGCGTCTGGGACGAGCGCAAGGGACTGCGGGACTTTCTGGCGCTTCATGACCTGTTGGACGAGGAATATGCCATCGTGCTGATCGGTCTGAGCGCAAAGCAGATTCAATCCCTCCCGGCGGGAATTCTGGGGCTGCCCCGTACCAACAGTGTTCAGGAGCTGGCGGAAGCCTATACAGCCGCCGACGTATTTCTGAATCCCAGCACGGAGGAGACCTTCGGCATGACCGTGCTGGAAGCCCGGTGCTGCGGCACGGAGGCCGTGGTTTATCAGGGGACTGCCTGCGAGGAGGTCGTCAGCCAGTTCGGGGGCGTCGCCGTACCAAGGGGCGCGGCGCATCTGCTGGAAGCCGTGGAACAGATCACAAAGGAGAATCGCAAATGACCCATTATCCCTTCCCGGACAGTCGTGGGACAAAAATTGCCTTTGCCGCGTTTTTCACGGCCATGCTTTTTCTGGCGCGGGACAGTATGTTCACCACGGCGGTAATCGGTTTTGAGAAGGCGCAGTTTCTCATGCTGGGCGTGATCTGCCTGCTGGGTGTCGCGTTTCTGATTGTCAACCGGAGAAATCTGCTCCAAATTCTGAAAGACCGGAGGATGATTGTCGCCGGAATCGCGGCGGCGGTGCTCCTGCTGCCCATGCTGGTGAAGCGGGACTGGCAGCTGATGTATTTCAGCGTCCTGCTGTGCCTGCTGACGGCGGTGTTTTTGTCTTATTTCCTTACGTTGCGGGGTGCGACTTTCACGGGAAGCTGAAGGACTTCTGGACAGAGCGCAGAAGTACGGGATGGCAG
>ENA-UESI01001834-UESI01001834.1-human-gut-metagenome-genome-assembly--contig:-NODE-1834-length-12302-cov-5.924744_pt1 | contig 12302 bp, 10 predicted proteins | sample MGYA00243005_ERZ508006 | MGnify/ENA primary metagenome ERZ508006 (study PRJEB26167, sample SAMN06115436) | human gut metagenome | host: Homo sapiens | place: China:Shandong | collected 2015-06-10... | reverse complement strand
TTGGCTTCAACGTTAAGGTTTGATAGGAGGGTTTATTATGGCAGATCTGAAGGGTAAGGCCGGCATCGTCACCGGCGGCAGCAGCGGCATTGGTTTCCAGATCGCAAATGTGCTGGCAGAGGCCGGCGCAACGGTTTACGTGATCAGCCGTACCGGCAGGCCCAAAGAGGGCGTGGGAGAAAGCGCATCGGGCGTTGTCCACCTGAAGGGCGATGTGGGCGATGTAGAAGCCATGAAGGCTATGGTGGCAGAGCTTGCCGCAAAGCACAATGGCTGCATTGATTTTCTGGTGAACAATGCAGGCGTCAGCTATAAATGCCGTGCCGAAAACTTCCCTATGGAACAGTTTGACAACATCATGAACGTGAACGTCAAGTATTTGTTTGAGATGAGCGTTGTCTGCTACCCCTACCTGAAGAAGAGCGCGGACAAGGGCCGCATCATCAACATCACCAGCATGAGCGCACATCTGGGCTTCAGCGAGGTGGTGCCCTACTGCACCAGCAAGGGTGCTGTTTTGGCTATGACCCGCGCACTGGCTGTGGAGTGGGCCGGGGACAACATCACCGTCAACAGCATCGCACCGGGCTGGTTCCGCAGCAAGATGAACGAGCAGGTGGTGGACGCCGCCCGTGAGCAGAAGATCCTGAACCGGATGCCCCTGCATGCTTACGGCGATACCCGCGATCTGGGCAAGATGGCCGAGTTCCTGGTGGGCGATGGAGCCTCCTACATCACAGGTCAGGATTTTGCCGTGGATGGCGGTGCCCTGGCGTATGGATACTGACCGAACTTGATTTTTGGTGTGCGGTCACTCGAACCAATACCGTCAAGTCGTTGTCGGATAAGTCGATTCTTCATTTGTCTGAGAGTAAGTGCACGGTTTCTGCACGGTTTTTGCACGGTTTCAAAACGTGCAAAGGGTGCAGAAACTCGAAGCTCAAAACCTGCGATGTATCGCTGATAAATAACGTTAAAACGTAACTTCCAAAAATTGAGGGAATCGCCCGGCGTGCGCTACGAATCAGTAGGCCGGGGGTTCGAGTCCCTTCCATCGCACCAAACCATGAAAATCCGAACCATTTCTCGATAGGAGAAGGGTTCGGATTTTTTGTTTTCTTCGGAAAGCAAAATGCCGCGGTTGCGCAGCAATGAAAGCCCCAGTGGGGCTTTTAAGCGGCAGAGCGGTCTTGCGCAAGCAAGATGGAGGGGCCTCGCCCCGACAAGCTCCGGCTCTTTCCCGGCGGCTGTGTGTCCAAAACCTTATCAAAAAAGACGTATCACGAAAGTCACAACTGTAAAGGTGCCGTACCCTGTCAATCAGAGCGACCACAATATCGGTCAGTTCGGGGTGTTTCTGGGCTTTGGCTCGAATCGGGCTTAGAGATATGGATGATAATAGCTGCTGATTGATTCAATAAACGCCTTCTGCGGTTTGGAAAGATAATTCCGACTGGAAGATACTACATCAAATTGACGAACGGCCAGCGGATGCGCTATTTTATAGTAGCGCATATCGTCGTGGTCGTAGAGTACCATCCAATCGCTGATGAACGCCGCACCAAGTCCGGAACAGACCAGATGATACGCCGTCACAAGCTGTGACACCTGAAGCCGGACGATGGGGTCGATCTTGGCATCCTCAAACAACGCAATAGAGCGGCTGTACAGGTTGTTGCCCTTGGTCAATAGGATAAACGGCACATCCGCAAAGGGAGCAAGCGAGGGGATTGCCGGACAATCCGGCATGAGATTGCGGCGGAACATAATGTCTCTTGCGGTCAATGCGTAATTCTTCAGAGTTTTGTTGATGGGATAAGAGGTCGGGACGGCGACTAGAACATTGTCCTTGAAAATGGGTGTTCGCCGGAAATTATCCTTCGGGTTTGGGATGCAGTTAAAGGTCAGGTCGATTTTATTTTCGCGCAGCATTTCGATAAGTTCGTTGGAACTGGCTTCCACCAACTCCAGATGGACGCCCGGATATTGTTTTTGAAAAGTCGTCAGCACAGGCGGCAGGATATAGGAGTTCAGATAATGGGTCCCGCCCAAAACGAGACTGCCGATGTTCAGGCTGGAAAGGTCGCTCAGCTCTTTGGACAGCTCCGCTTCAAGGTGCATGATCTCCTTGACCTTTTCGATGTAGACTTTTCCGGCATCGGTCAATTCCAACGGCTTTTTATCCCGAATGAACAGCGGCATCCCAATCTCCGCTTCGACTTTCTGGATGGCGATGCTCAGAGCCGGCTGTGTCAGGTAGAGTGCCTGCGCTGCTTTGGAGAAACTCCCGGACTCATAGACCTGATAGATGTACTGCATCTCCTGCTTCATGATCTTCCCTCTGCACTATATAAAGATTATTTATAGCAATATAAACTCTATAAATTTGATTATAACCGTTTCTGGTGGTAATGTAAAGTCACAAAGAGAGTACCCATGTCGAAAGGAGAATGACAGCATGGAAATCAACGCATTGCTCATGGATGAGAAGGACAATGTCGTGACCTGTGTAACGGAAGTTCCCGCCGGTCAGGATGTGGTCTACCGCAAGGGCGACCAACTCTGTACCGTGAAGGCAGAAGAGGATATCCCCTACTGCCACAAGATCACGCTGGTCGATTTGAAAAAGGGCGAGGACGTCATCAAGTACGGCGAGAGCCTTGGTGTGATGACCGAGGACGCTGCAAAGGGCCACTGGGTCTCCCACAACAATCTGGTCAGCGTGCCGCGTGACTATGACAGCGAAATGGTACAGGAATAAGGAGGAATCGGAGATGCAATTCTGGGGCTACAAACGCAAAGAAGGACGCGCAGGCATCCGCAACCACGTTCTGATTCTTCCAACCTGTGCCTGCGGCAGTGAGAGCTGCCGGATCGTTGCAAGTCAGGTGCGCGGTGCTGTGAACATCGTGTTCAATACCGGCTGTTCTGATGTTGCCGCCAACACTGCGATGTCGCAGAAAGTCCTGACGGGCTTTGCCTGCAACCCGAACGTTTACGGTGTCGTTATCATCGGTCTGGGCTGTGAGACCGTTCCCCACGCAAAGCTGCGTGAAAAGATCCAGGCTATGACCAGCAAGCCGGTCGTTTCCTTTGGCATTCAGGAAGAGGGCGGTACCCTCAAGACCATTGAGAAAGCGGTTCGCGCCGCCAGCAAGATGGCAGCGGAAGCTGCCATGCAGCCGAAAGAGCTGTGCGACATCTCCGAGCTGATGCTGGGCATCGAGTGCGGCGGTTCGGACGCCACTTCCGGCATCGCCAGCAACCCGGCAGTCGGCGAACTGAGCGATCTGCTGGTCGATCTGGGCGCAACTACCATGATGAGCGAGTCCATCGAATGGATCGGCGGCGAGCATCTGCTGGCAAAGCGTGCGGCTACCCCGGCCATCCACAACCAGATCATTCAGGTCTGCAAGGACTACGAAGCCCATCTGAAATCCGCTGGTCAGGACTGCCGCGCCGGTCAGCCCACCCCCGGCAACAAGGCAGGCGGCCTGTCCACTCTGGACGAGAAGAGCCTGGGCTGCATCCGCAAGGGCGGCACCCGTCCCATCGTCGAGGTTCTGGAACAGGCTGTTCCTCCCACGAAGCGCGGCGCAGTCGTTATGGACACCGCTGGCTATGATATTTCCTCTGTCACCTCGATGGTCGCTGCAGGCTGCAACGCAGTCATCTTCACCACGGGCCGCGGCACCTGCACCGGCAACGCCATCGTCCCCGTCCTGAAGGTCACGGCAAATGCCCGTACTTATCAGCACATGGAGGACAACATGGACGTTGACCTCAGCCCCATCGTGCGCGGCGAAAAGACCTATCAGGAGATGGGCGCAGAGATGCTGAACAACATTCAGGACATCTGCAACGGTAAGATGACCAAGGCAGAAGCATTTGGCTTCTCGGATATTGCAGTCGATCACGTCTGCCGCTTTGTGTAATTGTGTCAACTGCGGGAGGATCACAAATGGATATCAAACGATTCCCGGAAAAGATGGGAGACCTTCCTATCGACTTTTCCAATCCCAAGCGCACGCTGATTTCCGGTCTCTTTCAGGAGACTGCAAAGGTCGGCGGACAGCCTCGCAAATTTTTGACCTATATTCCGGAAGATCTGGATTACTGCCAGCCCTGTCTGGTCGCTGCGATCCCTTCCGGTGAGAAGCCGGAAGAGTATCTGGAAACTTCCGGTCTGAAAGCTTTCGCGGAGGACAAAAAGCTGTTCCTGCATCTGGCAACGCCGGAGACTGCATGGAACGCGGACGGCAGTGATGCCGATTATCTGAACGCCATTTACGTTGCGATTCAGGCACGCGATTTTTATATCACCATGCAGGATAACATCTATCTCTGCGGTATCGGTGATGGCAGCTTTGCCGCACATCAGGCTGCACGCCGGATGGCAAGCGAGTGGAGCGGACTGATGACGTTCGGCGACCTGAACGGTGATCTGAACGCAGAACATACCGCTCTGCGCGGCGAGTCCGATCAGGGTGAAGTAGAGCTGAAAGTCATGGGTATGGCTGCACAGCTCCCCGTCTGGATGAGCATGACCGCAAAAAACGCAGACAACACCGCTGCTGTTGACTTCTGGAAAGAGCAGAACCATGTTGTCGGTACACCGCTGTCCGGAGAAGGCGCAGATGAGATCTGGATGCCGACTCCTGTGCGCGTTCTGAGCGAAGTCAATGAGGAGCAGATCGCACAGGTTCGTCTGGCCGTTCGTGAAAATCCTTTTACGAAGGAACAGATGGAAGCAGCATGGAGTTATATCAGCCTTGCACGCCGTCACAGAGGTCCTGGCAAGAAGCAGCTGCGCTATTTCAAAGAGCCGATCGCTTGTGGCGCGGAAAAGAAGACCATGGAAGTGGACGGTATGACACGCACTTGGTACGAGTATGTGCCGAAGAGCTGCACTCCGGATAAGAAATGGCCGCTGGTCGTTGTGTTCCACGGTCGTGGAGGCACGGCAGAGACGTTCTTTGATCTGAGCTGTGTTTCCACCGTTGCAGAGGAACGTCACTTTATTGCGGTCGTTCCCGAAGCTGGCGTCTATCAGCAGAAGCCGAACGGTCTGCGCAATGTCCTCCTGTGGTGCGGCATTTATCAGGATACTCCGGTGGACGATGTGAAGTTTATCCGGGAACTGGTGGCAGATGTAGAGAGCCGTCATTCGGTGGATAAGAGCCGTGTCTATGCAATGGGTCAATCCAGCGGCGGCATGATGAGCGACCTGCTGGCTTATACCGCTGGCGACATTTTCGCTGCGGTTGCTCCGTGGTCTGCACTGCGCTGCCCCAGCAAGATGTATCGTGAGTGGCCTGCCTGCGAGCAGCACGTTCCTACAATGATGATCTACGGCGATCAGGACTTCCTCACCGCTGGTCATGGGGAAGATCCGATATTGCCCTTCTGTCTCTCGGAGGAGCTGCGTGCAACTCTGATGGAGAAGCTGGAAACGTATCATCTGGACCCGGCCAATGTGGAGACTTGGAAAACAGAGCCGATTACATGGTATGCTTTCCCGGACAAACAGGGCGTACCGATGGTCGTGATCGGACGTGTGGACAACATGGTTCATGCAAATTACCCGGAAGAGAGCTGGATCAGCTATGACCAGTTCCTCAGCCAGTTTCATCGCAGCGAAAACGGTACGCTGTATTACCGTGGCCGTCCCGTCAATGAATCAGACGTTTAAGACGTTCGAGTGGAGGAATCACAAATGACGACTCAAATGATCATTTGCTTTGCAATCAGTGCTGTTGTGATTGCAGGTTATATCTGGAATAAGCTCTCCGTCGGTACTGTGGGTTGTATCGGCATCGTTCTCTTCTTGCTGACCGGCTGCATTGGCCCGAAAGATATTCTGGGCAATATCGGCAACGCAAACCTCGTGATGATCACCAGTATGTTTGTCATCTCGGAAGGTTTCAAGCGTACGAAGGCGATTCATCTGGTCGCCAGCACGGTCAAGAAAATTTCCAAAGGCAGTATGGTCATGGTCATGCTGGGCTTTACGCTGGCAACTGTGATGGCTGCTACCTTTACCGGCAGTGCCGTTGCCGCATTCTGTATCGTGGCTCCTATTGTCACCGCCACCTGTGAAGAAATGAACATCAGTGTCAGCAAGACCATCTTCAGTGTTGGTCTGGTCAGCATTGCAGCTTGTGCGATCATCCCCGTGGGCGGCTCTCTGGCAATGCTGGCAGAGCTGAACGGCTATATCGCGGCCAACGGCTACGAGCAGTACACCATGGAAGCCATGGATCTGTTCAAGGGCCGTGGCATGAGCCTGCTGGTCCTGATGCTCTATGCTACCTTTGTCGGTTTCCGTTTTGCCCCGGAGAAGCCTATCGTTGCAAGTAAGGACAGCTCGGAGCTGTCCAAGCGTGTAGCACACTATGAGCCGCTGAAGCAGCCTCAGGAGCTTTCCGCAATCGCAATTTTCTGCCTTGTTTCTCTCTGCCTGATCTTCAACACTCCGCTGAACAGCCTGCTGGCTGCTGTTGGCGGTCCGAATCTGGCCGCGTGGGAAATCTCTTTTATCGGCGCAGTCATGATGGTTGCGACCGGCGTTCTGTCCTCCAAGGAGGCCTGCAGCTCGATGCCGATTGACCTGACCCTGATGGTCGCAGGCGGTCTGTGCATGGGTTCTGCTCTGGCAAACACTGGCGCAGGCGACCTGATCGGTAATGCGATCGCAAATACTGCTTCTGGTCTGGGCAATCCCTACCTCATCGGCGCACTGTTCTATCTGATTCCCTTCTTCCTGACCCAGATCATGCAGAACCGTACCGTTATGGCGATCTTTGCTCCCATTGCGATTCTGGCCTGCAAGAGCATGGGTGCAGACTGCACCGGTCCGCTGCTGCTGGTCGCTTCTGCCTGCTGCACCGCTTTCATGACCCCGATGGCAACTCCCACCGTTCCGATGGTCATGGGCATCGGCGGCTACGACATGAAGAGCAACATCAAACAGTCCATCCTGCCTGCTATCCTGCTGTCTGCTGCCAATATCCTCTGGGTCATGACGATTTATCCGCTTTAATCTTTCATAAGTACATAAACATATGCAGGAGGAATCTATACCCGTAGGAATTACAACGGATGTTCTAATCACATGCCTTGGTGCGGTTCTTGGCGTGATTCTTGGAGCCCGGCTCCCGGATTCTCTGAAGAAATCGCTGAATAATATTCTGGGAATCGCAGCCATTGCGATGGGTATCGTTCTGATTCTGAAAGTGAAAAACCTTTCAGCGGTCGTTCTTACGCTTGTTATCGGCGGAATCCTTGGTGAACTTTTGATGTTGGATGATCGCATTCGGAGACTTGTGACCGGCGTGGTTCATAAGCTCATGAATGGCGCAGCTGCCGACGAACAGTTCCTTGCGCAGGTAAGTGCAGTCGTTATTCTGTTCTGCTGTGGCGGAACGGGATGGTATGGTGCGTTGAATGAAGGTCTGACCGGAGACGGCAGCATCCTCATCACAAAGTCCATTCTGGATTTTGTCACCGCCTGCATCTTTGGCTCGATTCTTGGAAAAATCGTTCCGACTCTCTGCATTCCGCAGGCTGTGATCTATGGCGCACTGTTTCTGGTATCCGGCGCGGTACAGTCTTTCATCACCCCAGACCTGATTGCTGATTTCTCCGCAACAGGCGGTATCATTACCCTTTGTGCTGGTCTCAGCCTGGCCGGTATCAAAAAGGATATGAAGGTTCTGAACCTGCTGCCCTCGCTTATCCTGATTTTCCTGATCTCAAGCGCATGGGCTGCACTGATGGGATAATCTGCCACTAAAATCTACTTGCTATTTTCTCTCTTCTTTTTTCTTCATCATACCATTCTCCTTAAAAGGCAACCTCCCTTCCGACGATCACAGTGTCAGAAGGGAGGTTTTTTTAGCAGACTTCATTTCCATAAAGCTGATGTTTGGCGAAAGTGCCGCTAAGAAACCTTGTTTTTTTGGGGCGCTTTTTGTACAATGAAGCAAAGCGACTCACAACAACGATAAAGGACATTTGGAATGGAAAAAAACGAACCGAGATACCAGGCATACCTTCAGATCTTAAAAGAGGAGCTGATCCCGGCGATGGGCTGCACCGAGCCGATCGCGGTGGCCTATGCCGCCGCAGTGGCCCGGCAGACGCTGGGGGAACTCCCGGACCGGGTGCGGGTCGGGGCCAGCGGAAGCATGATCAAAAATGTCAAGTCGGTCATCGTGCCCAACACCGATAATATGAAGGGTCTGGAAGCCGCCGCAGCGGCGGGCATCGTGGCAGGCCGCCCGGAGCAGAAGCTGGAAGTCATCGCCGATGTGACACCGGAGGAGACGAAGGCCATCCGCGCCTATCTGGAGCAGGCCGATGTGAAGGTTGAGCATGTGGAGAATGGCGTCACCTTTGATATCATCGTCACGGTCTGGAAGGGGGCGCACACCGCGCAGGTGCGCATCGCGGTCTTCCACACCAACATCGTCCGCATTGAGAAGGATGGCGAAGTCCTGCTGGACCTGCCCGTCCACGGCGACGAGGAGGAGAACCTGACCGACCGCAGCCTGCTCGACATGGAGCACATCTGGGATTTTGTCCATTCGGTGGACATCGAGGACGTGAAGCCGATTCTGGACCCGCAGATCCGGTACAACATGGCCATTGCCGAAGAAGGCCTCCGGGGCGATTACGGGGCCAACATCGGCAGCGTCCTGCTGGACATGGAGGGCAATGATGTGCGGGTGCGGGCCAAGGCTTACGCGGCCGCAGGCTCCGATGCCCGGATGAACGGCTGCGAGCAGCCTGTGGTCATCAACTCCGGCAGCGGCAATCAGGGCATTACCGCCTCGGTGCCGGTCATCGTCTATGCGCGGGAACTCAAGGTGAGCGAAGAGCAGCTGTACCGGGCGCTCACCCTCTCCAACCTGACCACCATCCACGAAAAGACCCCCATCGGCCGGCTGTCCGCCTACTGCGGTGCCATCAGTGCGGGCGCGGGGGCTGGTGCGGGCATCGCCTATCTCTGCGGCGGCGGGTACGAGGCCGTCATCCACACCGTTGTCAATGCGCTGGCCATCGTGTCGGGTGTCATCTGCGATGGTGCCAAGGCCAGCTGCGCGGCCAAGATCGCCACGGCAGTGGAAGCCGGGCTGCTCGGCTATAATATGTACATCCGGGGCCAGCAGTTCCGCGGCGGCGACGGCATCGTCGCCAAGGGCGTGGAGACCCGCCATATATCCGGCGGTCATGCTGCGCAGATCCAGGGCAGGATAGCGCAGAACAGGGAAGGGATAGCCTCCATCGTCCGCGCCGGGATATTCCGGGGTGACGACAATGGGATCGTCCCCCAGTGCATGAAGGTTTTCCCCGTAATTCAAAACCGCATTGGCCACGCCGTCAATGACCGGGGGGAAGGAGTCATTCAAAAGGCAAATCGTCTGCAATATACTCACCCTTGTCTTTCCAAAGTATGCTCCTAGAATAGCACACTTACCGGGGAAAAGTCAATGATGATACTTCTCCCAAAGGTAGCGCATGGCCACGGCATAGCCTTGGAGGCCCTGCCCCTTGACGGTTTTCTCACAATACATCCCGGCATAGGAGACTTGCCGGAAGGGCTCCCGGGCGTCCACATCGGAGATGTGGACCTCCACAGCCGGAATGGACACGGCTTTCAGCGCATCCAGAATGGCAACGCTGGTGTGGGTGTAGGCGGCGGGGTTGATGACGATGCCGTCCACCTTGCCGTAGCTCTCCTGAATCTTATCCACCAGAGCGCCCTCATGATTGGACTGGAACTGTTCAAGCTCCACGCCCAGCTCCTTCGCCGTGTCGTCAAGGAGCTGCAGCAGATCGGCAAAGGTCTGCTTACCGTAAATCCCAGGCTCCCGAATTCCAACCATATTGATATTCGGTCCGTTCAAAACCAGAATCTTCATTGTGCGGTTCTCCCTTCTGAAAGTCTTTGGCAGATTTCCTCAGCGGTCTTTTCGGGGGAGCGTGTATTCTCCACGGAAAAATCGCTGAATGCTGCATACATCGGTGCGCGCTTTTGATACATGGCTTCCAGCTTCCCCGCTTGGGACAGGGGACGGCCGTCCGTCGGCAGTGCATCCAAGTCTCGTTTCAGCCAGACGATGGTGCCGTTGCGGTGGAGGGCCTCATAATTGGCAGGAATCGTCACGCAGCCGCCGCCGGTGGCAATCACCAGGCCGGACTGCTTGCCCAGGTCCTTCAAAACGTCCGATTCCAGCTTCCGGAAGGCAGCCTCGCCATCCTGGGGGATGATTTCCGTGATGGGCCGCCCGGCACGGGCTTCCAACTCCGTGTCGGCATCCAGAAACTTCTTTCCCAGTATCCCGGAGAGAATGGTGCCCACGGTGGTCTTGCCGCATCCGGGCATACCGATGAGAATCACATTCTCCATCTGTGCCCAAAGAGAGCTGTAGATGGTGCTGATCACACCGTCATCGATTTTTGCACCGGTGAACCATTCGGCGCTTTCCTTGGCCTGGGCCACCAGCATTTTCAGGCCGTTCTCTGTTTTCAGGCCCTGCTTTTCTGCCGCAAGCAAAATTTTTGTCCGGGCGGGATTGTAGATGAGGTCCAGCACACCCTCCAGCTTTGGGAAAAGGGACAGGTCCTCTATGGCTGCGCCATCCACATTGGGATACATCCCCACAGGAGTGGCGTTGACGATCAGCGCGGCATCTGCGTGCCGTTCCAGATTTTGATAATTATCCGGCCCGGAGCGGGACAAGATCACCACGTGGGCGCCATGCTCCCGCAGCACAGCCACAGCCGTATTGGAGGCACCGCCGCTGCCGCAAACCAGGGCCTTCTTGCCCTGCACGTCAATTCCGGAGTCTGCCAACATGGTCTCGAAGCCAAAATAATCCGTATTGTGCCCAATGAGTCTTCCGTCCGGCTTACGGACGATGGTATTCACGGCTCCCAGCCTCTTTGCACGGTCCGACAGCTCGTCCAAAAAGGGGATCACATCTTTTTTATAGGGAATGGTCACGTTCAATCCCGTAAAATCGCCATTTTTCAGAAAATCCTCCAGCGCCTCCGGCTCTTTTTCAAAGAGCGCATAGCCGTAGGAGCCAAGCATGGCGTGAATCTGGGGAGAATAGCTGTGGCCAAGCTTTCTGCCAAGCAAACCGCACTGCATCAGACTACCTCCGTAAAGCTTCCCAGGTATTTGAATTCCTCGCAGAAATCATCCAGCTCGCAGATCAGCTGTACGAACTCCTCGGAGTAGATGGAGGTTTCCAGGTCAAAATAGAACATGAATTCAAATTCCCGATCGGGAATGGGCCGGGATTCCAGCTTGGTTACATTAATTCCCAGAGCATAGATTCTTGCCAGGACCTTGTACAGTGCGCCGGGCTTGTGGTTCAGCACCATCATGATGCTGGTTTTGTCCGAACCCGGGTAAATTTCCAGGTCCTTGCTGATGCAGATGAAGCGGGTGCGGTTGTTCCCCTTGTCCTGAATGGAGGCGGCCAGATTTTGCAGACCATAGAGCTCTGCGCAGGACCGGCTGCTGATAGCCGCCACATCCTTGCGGCCGGAGGAGGCCACCATTTCCGCTGCCACGGCGGTATTGGCCACGGCAACCACATTCACATTTTTCAGCCCGTGCAGGAAGCTGCCGCACTGATTGATGGCCTGCTCATGGGAATAGATTTCCCGAATATCCTCCAGTTTTGCCCCCGGTGCAGCCAGCAGGTTGTGGTCCACCTTCAGCCGGAAGGTGCGGACGATGTAGAAATTGTGCTGGATCATCAAATCGTACACCTTGGTCACTGAACCAGCGGTGGAATTCTCAATGGGCAGGATGCCATACTTGCACAGCCCCTGCTCGATGGCCTGGAAGACCCCGTCGAAGGTCTTGAAATAGAGGATCATGGGATTTTTGATGATCTTTTCGCAGGCAAGCTGGGAGTAGGCCCCTTCAACGCCCTGGCAGGCTACCTGGGCCTGCTGCGGGAAGAGCTTGGGTGTCTCCTCAATGGCCTTGCTGACCTTCTCATAAAGGGCGCGGTTGCCGCCGTTGCGCTTGGCCTGATAGCTGCGGCTCAGCTCGAAAAGCATGGAATACAGCGTTCTCGTGTAGGCGGCCATTTCCGGGCCAGCCTTTTGCGCCACGTCCTGAAGCTTTTCCCGCTCCCGGGCGGGCATGAAAATGGGCAGATTGTTGGCCTTTTTGTAGTCTGCTACCTGGGCGGCAATGTCCATGCGGGCGGTGTCCGAGGATCGGGACGCGGCGCAGCTGATGGGCATCAACGTCAACCGCACCATTTCCGTCA
>ENA-UESI01001828-UESI01001828.1-human-gut-metagenome-genome-assembly--contig:-NODE-1828-length-12329-cov-4.252122_pt1 | contig 12329 bp, 9 predicted proteins | sample MGYA00243005_ERZ508006 | MGnify/ENA primary metagenome ERZ508006 (study PRJEB26167, sample SAMN06115436) | human gut metagenome | host: Homo sapiens | place: China:Shandong | collected 2015-06-10... | reverse complement strand
CAAAAAGCACAATGTTTTACCATTCAGTTCACCCCAATCTCTCTGTCTAAACATGGCAGCTGGTAACCCGATAAGCAACCGCGAAACGCACTATCTCAGATACAGAATTGTATAGATTTAACAAATGCATGAGCAGACACTGTGCAGCCGTCGGTACTTGGGTGGTCAAATAGCGCAGCTATTTTAGCACCTTACGTACCGCTACGAGCTGCAGCGTAGCGAGAGCGGTCTGCGGTGCATTGTTAAATCCATACAATTCGTGCCATTCTGCCTATTCGTTTCGCATTTTATCTATAGTAAAGAACTGGAGGCACTTATGCTGCGAAATAAAGACATCTTAGAATTAAAGAGACGTTTTAAGAAAGAAGCCTGCACTATCACCAAAATGTGCGGCTGTTATGTAGATGCAAACAAAAACAAGGTCGTAGAATTAAATGAAACTTTCCTGAATCTTGAGGATGAAGAATTCTATAAATATCTGGATATTGCCAAAAAGGCACTCTCCGGTACGATTGGCAACAACCTGCTGGAGTTGCACTTTACCAAAGAGGAAGAAGAACAGGGAGGCAAACAGCAGTATCTTCTTGGACTGCGTGAAAGCGGGCTGCGCAATCCTGAACTTCTGGAACATCTCTATGACATGATTATCGAGAATTATGACTACGTAGGCAACTATCTGATTCTGATCTTCCATGATGCCTATGATGTCATCACCAAGACCAATGATGATCTCAAAATTGATGAATCCGAGGAAGTCTATACATACCTTCTGCACCTACTGCATCGTGCCCTATGTCCGCGGCCGCGAAAAGAGCCGCAAGCCCGGCGATATCCTGGCCGAATTCCGGGGCCTTGTGGAAGCGGGCTACAAGGAGATCACCCTGCTGGGCCAGAATGTCAACAGCTACGGCAAGGGCCTGGAAGAGAAGGTGGATTTTTCCGACCTGCTCAACCTGCTCTGCTCGGTGCCCGGCGATTATCAGATCCGCTTCATGACCAGCCACCCGAAGGACGCCAGCCATAAGCTCATTGACACCATCGCCGCGCAGCCGCACCTGTGCAAGCACCTGCATCTGCCGGTGCAGTGCGGCTCGGACCGAATGCTGGCCCAGATGAACCGCCGTTACACCGTTGCGCAGTACCTCGAACTCATCGAGTATGCCCGCAGGACTGTGCCCGGCATCACCTTCTCCAGCGACATCATCATCGGCTTCCCCGGTGAGACGGAGGAGGATTTCCAGGGTACCCTCGACCTGATCCGGAAGGTCGGTTACATGCAGCTGTTCACCTTCATCTACTCCAAGCGCACCGGGACCAAGGCGGCAGAAATGCCCGACCCCACCCCCCGCAAGGAAAAGACCGACCGGATGAGCCGCCTGCTGAAGATCCAGGACGAGATCGCCATGGGCCTCGTCAAAGCACAGGTGGGCCAGACCGTCCGCGTCCTCGTGGAGAGCTTTGGCCGCAGCGAGGGCACCCTCTCCGGCCGGTTGGACAACAACCTGACCGTCGAGTTCGCCGCCGACCCCGGCTGGATGGGCCGGTATGCCCATGTGCACCTCACCGGTGCCCGCGCCACCGTCCTGCTGGGCGAGCTGGCAGATTGACCAGGATTTCCCGGAGCGGAACGGCTCCATCAAACAAAAAGAACACTAAAGGAGATTATTCTTATGGATTGCATCGACCTCTTTAAGCGTGCCGCCATGGCACTGCAGACCGACCCCCGCTATCTGGCCCTCGACCAGGCCCGCAAGCTCAACGACAACGATGAGGAGCTACAGAACATGATCGGCGAGTTCAACCTTGCCCGCATGGACCTGAACAACGAGATCGGCAAGAGCGAGCGCAGCGATGCGCGCATCTCCGAGCTGAACGAGAAGGTCAACGATCTGTACGGCAAGATCATGGCCGATGAGGGCATGGTGGCCTACAACGAGGCCAAGAAGGACTGCGAGAACCTCGTCAACTATATCGACGCCATCATCAACACCGCGATGAACGGCGGCGACCCCATGACCGTGCAGGAACCCAGCGCGTCCTGCACCGGCAGCTGCTCCACCTGCGGCGGCTGCCACTGAGCACATGTGAAACGGAAAACGCGGCTGCGCTTTGCAGGCCGCGTTTTCCTTGCAAAAGCGGTTACTCCCTGCAAACCAGAGCAGACGGCCTCTCGCACACAGGCCGGTTTTCCCGGCATGATGTTTCAAAACTGCGCTCAAACAGGGATTCAATGCAAGAAAGGTGGACTACCATGGCGGAACTGTCGCCCATGATGCAGCAATATCTGGAAATCAAAAAACAACACAAGGACGAGATTCTGTTCTACCGCATCGGCGACTTTTACGAGATGTTCTTCGACGATGCCCGGACGGCCTCGCGGGAGCTGGACCTGACGCTGACCGGAAAGCAGTGCGGTCAGGAGGAGCGCGCCCCCATGTGCGGGGTGCCCTTCCACAGCTACGAAGGCTATGTGGCCCGGCTCATCGCCAAAGGCTACAAGGTCGCCATCTGTGAGCAGGTGGAAGACCCCGCCAAGGCCAAGGGCCTCGTCAAGCGGGATATCATCCGTGTGGTCACGCCCGGCACCATCATCGAGAGCAGTATGCTCCAGGATGATAAAAACAACTACATCGCGAGCATTTTCATCAAGGGGAACACGGCGGGCCTCTGCTTTGCCGATGTTTCCACCGGCACGGCCCACATCACGGAACTCCGGCAGGAAAAGGTCGTCCCGGCTGTCATCACCGAGCTGTGCCGCTACCACCCCAGCGAGGTGCTGATGAACCCCAACACCCTCGACTGCCGGGAGCTGACCACCTACCTGAAGAAAAATATGCAGTGCTCCGTCGAACTTGTCGAAGAGGAGCGCTATGCGCCTGGCCTTGTGGCCATCGCGCTGGAAAATCAGTTCGGCCGCGACTGGCCCGCGAAGACCGGCATCGACGAAAAGGGCAACGTCCGCTTTGCCATGGCGGCGTTGCTGGAATATCTGCACGACACCCAGATCAAGGGCGTCGAACGCCTGAAGACCGTCATCTGCTACAACAAGGCGCAGTTCATGCGGCTGTCGCCGGTCACACGGGCCAATCTGGAACTGACCGAAACGCTGCGCGGCCGCGAGAAGCGGGGCACCCTGCTCTGGGTGCTGGACAAGACCAGCACCGCCATGGGCAAGCGGATGCTCCGCAGCTGGATCGAACAGCCGCTCGTTTCCAGCGGCATTATCAACCGCCGCCTGAACGAGGTGGAAAGTCTGGTCAACCAGACCGTCCAGCGCGGCGACCTCATGGAAGAGCTGCACTACATCTCCGATCTGGAGCGGATGATGACCCGCACCGTCTACGGCTCGGCCACGCCGAAGGAGATCTACGCCATGGCCCAGACCTGCGACCGCCTGCCGGGGCTGCGTCGGCAGGCCGAAAGCTGCAATTGCCCGGAGCTGGCCGAACTGGCGGCGCAGATCGACCCGCTGACCGACATCAAGGAAAAGATCTACGCGGCGGTCAGCCCGGACGCACCGTCTACCTTAAAGGATGGCGGTGTCATCGCCAAGGGCTACCACACCGAGGTGGACGAGCTGCGTTCCATCCGCGATAACACCAAGGGCATCCTGGCCCAGCTGGAGACCCGCCTGCGGCAGGAGACCGGCATCCCCAAGCTGAAGATCGGCTACAACCACGTCTTTGGCTACTTCATCGAGGTCAGCAACAGCTACAAAAATCTGGTGCCGGAGACCTACATCCGCAAGCAGACGCTCACCAGCGGCGAGCGCTACATCACCCAGGAACTCAAGGAGCTGGAAAGCAAGATCCTCGGTGCCCACGAGCGTCTCATCGCGCTGGAACACCGCCTTTTTGCTGAGCTGCTGGAGACCATCAGCGCCCAGCTGGACCGCATCCAGCGGACGGCCAATGCCGTCGCCGAGCTGGATGTGCTGGCGGCGCTGGCGCAGGTGGCGGCCGAGAACAACTACTGCCGCCCCGTTGTGGACGACGGCGACGAGCTGACCATTGTGGAAGGCCGTCATCCGGTGGTCGAGCAGATGCTCAAGGGCAGCCTGTTCGTGCCAAACGATACCACCCTCAACTGCTCCACCGACCGCTGCCTCATCATCACCGGCCCTAACATGGCCGGTAAATCGACCTACATGCGTCAAAATGCCCTCATTGCGCTGATGGCGCAGATCGGCTCCTTCGTCCCGGCCAAAGAATGCCATGTGGGCGTTGTGGACGCCATCTTCACCCGCATCGGTGCATCGGATGACCTGTCGGCTGGGCAGTCCACCTTCATGGTGGAGATGACCGAGGTGGCCGAGATCCTGAAGAATGCCACCACAAAGAGTCTGGTCATTCTGGATGAGATCGGCCGCGGCACGTCCACATTTGACGGCATGAGCATTGCCCGCGCCGTGGTCGAGCACATCTCCGACCCGGCCAAGGGGCTTGGCTGCAAGACGCTGTTTGCCACCCACTACCACGAACTGACCGACCTCGAAGGCATTCTGGAGGGCGTGAAGAACTACAACATCGCGGTCAAAAAGCGCGGCGAAGATATCACGTTCCTTCGCCGGATCGTCCGCGGCCCGGCCGATGACAGCTACGGCATCGAGGTGGCAAAGCTGGCCGGTCTGCCCGGCACCGTGACCCGCCGCGCCCACGAGGTACTGCGGGCACTGGAAGCCAGCGCCCCCAAGAACAACGTCGAACAGATGGATTTCGACGCCCTGCAGGAGTACAATTCTCCGGCCGTGCCCAGCGAAGTGCTGGAAAAGCTGGAAGCCCTCGATGTGGAGACGCTGACCCCCATCGAAGCGCTGAACTTCCTGTACGAGCTCAAGAAGACCCTGAAGGGCAGCCTGAACGGCTGAAACTGACGCAATACCAACGAAAAGGGGAGGGAACCTATGGCAGTCATCCATGTTTTGGACAAACACACCGCAGAGCTGATCGCCGCCGGTGAGGTCGTCGAGCGGCCGGCTTCGGTGGTCAAAGAGCTGCTCGAAAACGCCATCGACGCCGGTGCCGCCCAGATCACGGTGAGCATCGAGTCCGGCGGCGTCAAGTTGATCGAGATCAGCGACAACGGCACCGGCATCGAAGCCGCTTACATCCCCACGGCGTTCATCCGCCATGCCACCAGCAAGATCCAGACCGAGGAGGACCTGAACCATATCCACACCCTCGGCTTCCGGGGCGAAGCACTGGCCTCCATCGCCAGTGTGGCGCGGGTGGAGGTGCTGACCCGGACCGAAGCGGACGAATGCGCCTCGGTCTACCGCATCGAGGGCGGGGAAGCCTATCCCATCGAACCCGGTGCCCGCAGCGTGGGAACCACCATCCGGGTGAAGGACCTGTTCTACAACACGCCCGCCCGGATGAAGTTCCTGAAAAAGGATTCCAGCGAGGGTACCTTTGTGGCGGATACCGTCGCCCATGTGGCCCTGAGCCACCCGGAGGTCAGCTTCAAGTTCATCCGTGAGGGGAAATTGCAGTACGTCACCCCCGGCGACGGTCAGCTGCGCAGTGCAGCGTATGCCGTGCTGGGCCGGGAGTTCAGCCGGGACCTCATCGAGCTGGACAACCGCGAGGGTGTCTACCGGGTGTGGGGCCTCATCACCCAGCCCAGAAGCTGCCGTGCCAGCCGGAGTATGCAGTATTTCTATATCAATGGGCGCTATGTCCGCAACCGCACCATGATGGCGGGCATGGAAATGGCGTTCAAGGGCACCACGATGCAGGGCAAGTTCCCTGGAGGAATCTTGCTTCTGGAAATGCCGTCGGACCTGGTGGATGTCAACGTGCACCCGGCCAAAACGGAAGTCCGCTTCGCCCGCGAGAATGATATTTTCGACCTCGTGTACCACGCCACCAAGCTGGCGTTGGCTCAACCGGGCACCGGTGAGCGGCTGTTCGCCTTCGAGGAGCCCAAAAACGAGAAGAACAACGAAAAATCCAACATTTTAGAAAAAAACGAAAATCCGAGTGAAAATGCTGTAAAGAAAAATAACTTTACAGGGCTTGCTGCCGTCATTCCGGGGCAGGCGGAGCCGGGCACATTGGAACAGCACCCCAAAACTGCCCCTTCCGTGGCATCTGCTGCACCGGCGGTCTCGGCTCCGACTGTGCCCACCCGGCCCGTCCGCCCGACAGCGGCAGAAGCGGACATCCTGCCGGGGCCGTCTACGGCATCCCCAAGCGAGCACAGCTGGACAACGGTTGCACCTTCGGCTCCCCTGAATCCGGATGTCAGCCTGCACAGCCCGAAGCGGCCGGAAGAGGAGACTGACCATTCCGAACCGGTTGTGCCGCGTTTCCGTGCAGCATCCAGCGAGGCCCAGCTCGACATCGAGCCGGACGCAGACGACCTGCCCGGAGCACAGGACCACATGGCAGCATGGGACCCGGCCCCGCAGCCCAAAACGGCAGAGCCGGAACCCGCTGCGGCCGGACCCGCCGAAACGGAAGAGGCGTCGGCCCCCGCCGGGACGCCCGAACAGATGGGCTTTGATCTTCAGGAGGGGCCGGAGCCGCTCCGCTATGTGGGCGAACTTTTCCGCACCTACATCCTCGCAGAGCGGGGGGACGAGGTGTGCATCATTGATAAACACGCGGCCCACGAGCGCCAGCTCTTTGAAAAGCTGGCCGCGTCCTACGGCGATGTGCCCAGCCAGCTGCTGCTGGAACCGGTGGTGGTGGAGCTCTCGGCCGAGGAGAAGACGGCGCTGCTGGCCAACATCGACCTGCTGGAACGTGCCGGGCTGGAGATCGACGACTTTGGCGGCAATTCGGTCTTTCTGCGCGCGGTCCCTGCCGATGTGGAGCAGGGCAGCGCCGAAGACCTTCTCGTGGAGCTGGCGGCGAAGCTGGCCCACGGCAGCCGCGACGCCCTGAGCGAAAAGACCGAGTGGGTGCTCCACTCCATCTCCTGCCGTGCAGCCATCAAGGCGGGGGACCACACCTCCCCGCAGGAGCTTATGGCGCTGGCCGAGAAGATCCTGTCCGGTGAAGTGCCGCCCTTCTGCCCGCATGGCCGTCCCTGCGTCCTCAAATTGACCCGAAAGGAGCTGGAAAAGCAGTTTGGCCGAATCGTTTGAGAAAAAACACCCGGTCCTCGCTGTGGTCGGCCCGACCGCGACTGGCAAGACCGCGCTGGGCGTTGCGCTGGCCGAGCAGTTCGGCGGTGAGATCATCAGTGCGGATTCGATGCAGATCTACAAAGGCCTCGATGTCGGCACCGCCAAGGTGACGCCGGAAGAGACCCACGGCATCCCGCACCATGCTGTCGATTTTCTGGAGCCGGACCAGACCTTCAGCGTGGCGGATTTCACTGCGCTGGCCGGAACGCTGGAAGCCGACCTCTCCGCCCGCGGAAAGCTGCCCATCCTGGTGGGCGGCACCGGGCTGTACGTTCAGAGCTTTCTCTATGGTGTCCGCTTCACGGCCGAAAAAGCTCCGGACGGCCTGCGGGAGCAGCTGGCGGCAGAGCTGGCCGAAAAAGGCCCGGCTGCCCTGTACGAAGAGCTGAAACAGGTGGACCCCGAAGCCGCTGCCGCCATCCACCCGAACAATCAGGTGCGGGTGCTGCGGGCGCTGGAACACTACCGCGCTACCGGCCGACGCCTCAGCGAACAGAAGGCGGCATCGCTCCCACCGGAGCGGCCCTACCGCGCACTGGTGCTGGGGCTGGACTTCCCGGAGCGCGCCCAGCTCTACCGCCGCATCGACCTGAGGGTGGACCGGATGATGGACGCGGGCCTTCTGGCCGAAGCCGAAACCGTGTTTGCAAACCGGGCCCGCTTCAAAACGGCAGCGCAGGCCATTGGCTATAAGGAATTCTTTCCCTATTTTATGGGGGAGTCGGAACTGACGCCCTGCGTGGAGAAGCTCAAGCAGGCTTCCCGCAACTATGCCAAGCGTCAGCTGACCTGGTTCCGCCACATGGACGGCGTGGTCTGGCTGGACGCAGCGGCACCGGACCTCAAGGCCCGCGCTGCCGCACTGACGCAGGAATTTATCACGAAAGGATGAGCAGAATGCAGGAAGAGAAGGAAAAACGTGAGCTGCCCGGCGCACTGAAGACGCTGGCAGGCGTTGCCATCGTCTTTTTGCTGCTGGCGGCCGTATATGTCTTCTATCAGGCCATGCAGGTGCTGTTCCCACCCAACACCTACGAAACGGCCCTTCTGGCCACAGTAGAAGACACGGTGGATGCCGAGGGCGTGCTGCTGTTCAACGAAAGCTATGTGGCCGGGGACGGTACGCTGGGCTACCTTGTGGCCGATGGCGAGCGCGTCTCGGCGGGCACTGCGGTGGCGGAAGTCTACAGCGATGCTTCCCAGGCCGGTCTGCGCCAGCAGCTGACCCAGATCAACGACCAGATCGACCTGCTGCAAAAATCGCAGAACACCACCTCGGCGCAGATGGAGTCCCTGCGCAAAGACCGCTCGGCGGCGCTGTACGATCTGATGGATGCGCTGGATGCCTCCGACTATGAAGACACCGACGCCCAGACGGAGGACTATCTGCTGGCCCAGAACAAGCTCTGGATCATCACCGGTGAGGTCTCCACCTTCTCGGACCAGATCGCCGCGCTGGTGCAGCAGGCGTCCAATGTGCAGGCCCAGCTGGGCAGCCCCACCCAGATCACCGCCCCGCAGACGGGCTATTTTATCCGTTCGGCCAGTTCCGGGCGGCTCAATGCCGGCATGGAGGACATCCTTGCACTGGGTGCTGCGGATCTGAAAGCCTACATCGAGTCCTCCCCGGAGATCAAACTGGACGGTTGCGCGGGCAAGATCGTCTCCGGCTTCACCTGGTACTACGCGGGCATCTGCTCGGCCAAACAGGGCGAAAAGCTGCTGGGCTCGGACGGAAAACCGCGGAAGACCTCGGTGGAGATCCGCTTCCCCGGCCAGGCGGAAACACCCCTCAAGGCCACCGTGCAGGAAGTGAACATCGACACCGAGAACGACATGACCCGCTTCGTCCTCTCGTGCGAGGTCATCAACGGCGACGTGCTGCGGCTGAACCGGGCCAATGCGCAGGTCATCGTGGGGCAGAGCACCGGCCTGCGGGTGCCGCAGGCGGCGGTCCATTACCTCAAAGAGGATGGCTCCGAGGCCGAGGGTCAGGGCGAGAACTACATCCCCGGCGTCTACGTCAAGTACGGCAACCTGGCCCGCTTCTGCAAGATCGACCCCGTGGACGACCAGCACCCCCAGGTGCTGGATGGCGATTATCTCATCGTTTTGCCCAGCGGAACGGCCGGTTCGATCAGTCAGGTTCGCCTTTATGACGAGATTATCGTCTCCGGACAAAATTTGTATGACGGAAAACTTTTGTAGTTATTGACATCTGCAGCAAAAAATCCGATAATAGTAGAAGCTATTTGCATCTCTTTGCAAAATCAGCCAGGCAGCGCAAGCCGCCCGAATGAAAGGAGCAGTTTCTATGTCTTTTGTGGATAGTCTGAAGAAGGGGCTTTTCGGCAGCGAGGACGAGTACGACGATCAGTACATCGACGACGGCCCCCAGATGGTGAACAACAACAACGGTCTGGGCGTCGGGGCAGACGAAGAGGATGAGGAGCCCGCAGAGGGCACCCCCAGAAAGAACAAGGTGGTCAACATCCACGCGACCACCCAGCTCAAGGTCGTTCTGGTCAAGCCGGAGCGCTTTGAGGATGCCAGCACCATCGCCGACCACCTGAACAACAAGCGCACCGTGGTCCTGAACCTGGAGTCTACCAACAAGGAAGTTTCCCGTCGCCTGGTCGATTTCCTCTCCGGCGTCGCCTACGCCAACAACGGCCAGATCAAGCGCGTGGCAAACAGCACCTTCATCATCACCCCCTACAACGTGGATATCATGGGCGATCTGCTGGACGAGCTGGAGAACAATGGCGCGTTCTATTGATCCTGCCCCCAAAGCCGTGCGGGGCTTCGTCCCCGCCCGCAGCGATGAAGAGCGCTATCTGATGCGGCACATCGAGGATCTGGCCCGCACGGCGGAGAGCCGCGGCATCCCGCGCTATTCCGCCTTTCTGAGTGACCGGGAGCAGGATCTTGCCAGAGCAGCGCTCAACCGCGCCGCCGTCCCGGAAAATGCGTATCATTTCGAGGGCGGCTGGCCCGGTGCAGAGCGCCGGCTCCTCTGCCTGGAGCCGGAGGGCAGCTGGCCGGACAGCCCGCTGTGCTGCGTCCGGCTCACCTGCCGGGTGCAGGCCGGGGCTGCTCTTCCGGCACACAAGGATTACCTCGGCAGCCTGATGGGGCTGGAATTGCGGCGGGAGGCGCTGGGCGACATCGTCCTGCCCTCCGATGCGCCGGGCACGGCCTATGTCTTTGCGCTGGAACCGGCGGCGCAGCTCATCTGTCAGGAACTGCTGCAGGCGGGCCGGGTGGAGGTCACGACTCAGCTTCTGCCGCTGGAAGAGCTTCCGGAGTTCCCGCAGGCGGAGCGGACGCTGCAAACGGCGACCGTTTCTTCCCTGCGGCTGGATGCGGTGCTGGCAGCCATGCTCCACTGCAGCCGCAGCATGGCAGCGGAGCTCATCACGGCAGGCCGGGTGGAGATCAACCACCTTCCGGTGGAGAGCGTCCACGCCCCGGTGTATGAGGGCGATGTCTTCACCGTGCGGGGCAAGGGCCGCTTTGGTCTGACGGCACTGCCCGGAAAAAGCAGAAAAGACCGGGCGATCATCGAGTTTTTTCAATATTAAATGAATTTGGGAGGAAACTACTATGCTGACCTCGCAGGACGTGCGCAGCGTCCAATTTGAAAAAAACCTCCGCGGCTATCGCACCGAAGAGGTGGACCGTTTCCTGGATAAGGTCGAGGAGCAGCTCCGGCAGGACGATGCCCTGGCCGAGGAGCTGCGCAAGCAGATCGCAGACCTGACAGCGGAAAACCAGCGTCTCCACGAAGAGATGAAGAACTACGAGGCGGACGGCGACATGCTCAAGAGTGCGCTCATCAATGCACAGCGCATGGGCGAGAACGTCATCCGCGAAGCAAACCAGAAGTCGGAAGAGATCCTGCACCGTGCAAATCTGCGCGGGGATGATATTATCCGCGATGCCAATGAGCTGCTCCAGAAGGCCAGTGACCGCGCGGATGAGATCATCAACGAAGCAAACGATAAAAAGCTGGCAGAGGAGCGCGAGTATGACCGCGTCCGTCTGGAAGTCACCCGTTTCAAGTCCGACGTGCTCAACCTGTACCGCAGCCATGTCGAGTCTCTGAGCCGCCTGCCGGAGTTCCAGAAGGAGGAGCCGGAGGCTGCCGAGCCCGCTGTGGAGGAAAAAGCAGAGGAGACCACTGCTGCGGCCTTGACCGAGGAGATCGAGCAGGCACAGCCGGAGACCGATGCAGCCCCTGCGGACGAGGAAACCGCAGAGGACGACAAGAGCGAGGATTTCTGGTCCAAGGATGAGAGCCAGCTCAAGATCAAGCTGGACCCGTCTCAGGCACCCGTTGGCGCAGAGGAAGAGGAAGAACCGGCAGAGCCGGATTATGCCGCTTTCAAGGGCGTCTCCGGCGAGAATTTCCTCCGGCGTGTGCAGGTTCTGCTCGTGCCAGCTTGTCAGAATGGAATTCATGTACGCCCATTTGAGTGCCCCGGTGTTCAGACAGGTGCGCTCATAGGCCATGCGGATCGTGTCGTCGCGGAAGCCCATCCGGATCCACGAGACCAGATATTTCTCCTCCGCGGGAGTCAGGCGGCGCTGGTCGATCTGCAGCAGCTGGCGCAGCTGCTGCACACGGGTGTGGAGCTGCAGCTGCTGCTGCACATAGAACGAGGCGGTCTCCAGCGTGTCGATGCCCTCATCCGCCCAGCGATAGGCCTCTTTTTCAATGGCGCGCATGGACGGCGCGCGCGAATCGCGGCGGCGGCTGCGCTCCAGACAGTAATAGAGCAGCACGCCCACGACCTCCGTCGGCAGGCGGAGATAATCGATGAGCGAGAGCAGGATCTTCAGCTCCTCCGTGGAGAGCGTGCGGCCGAGACGGCGCTGCGCCTCGCCGACGAGATTGCGGAAGCGGCCGTCGCCCGCCTGCTGCTCGCGCTTCAGGTCCTCTTCAGTGTACTGCGGGCGCTCCGGCGTGGGATGCACCGGGCGTTCCTCCTGCCACAGGCCGAGCTGGCGCAGCGTGTCCGTCGCGCCGACCATGCGCGGGACGGTGAAGTGCAGGGCGGCCAGCGCCGTTTCGCGCGGCAGTTCTGCCTTGCGGTATAAAAATAAAACTGCGGCATCCGTACCTTCTACAATACAGCCGCCGGGAAAACGGAAAACACCGGGTTTGATATCATATAAAGCCTGCACCAAG
>ENA-UESI01001827-UESI01001827.1-human-gut-metagenome-genome-assembly--contig:-NODE-1827-length-12331-cov-4.329933_pt1 | contig 12331 bp, 9 predicted proteins | sample MGYA00243005_ERZ508006 | MGnify/ENA primary metagenome ERZ508006 (study PRJEB26167, sample SAMN06115436) | human gut metagenome | host: Homo sapiens | place: China:Shandong | collected 2015-06-10... | reverse complement strand
ATGCAAGTATTCCAGTCAGTAATCCTGAGATGACGACACCTACATTCCGTCCCTTGTTTTCGGGGCGTGAGAATTGCCTTTATCAATACTTCCCGCATAGCGAACACCTCCTAAGTATCCATTACTTTGACGGATTGAATGACTTGAATTGCCGCTCGGTTCCACTCGTTCATCGAGTCAAATCTACAACTGAATGTTCCATGCAGAATTTTTCCTTTTTCTGCTGCCAGCAAATACATAATCGTATAAATCTGGTCATCAATCGCATAGCTTTTATAGTTAAACCAGCACAAAGCACGGTTTTCTGCAACTTCCGCTTGGAGATCATAGAAAATATTGGCTGGATTAACTTTTTTGAGCATGGCTTTCATCTGCTCCGCGACACGCTTCACCTGATCCAAAGGAACATCCTGTGGATACACGCTGAAGGTAAAATTCACAGTCGTGTCCAAACTTGTGAATATCATCTGCGGACGTGTTTCGGAGGGATATTTTATTTTAGCAATGGAAAGCGGCATCCGCACAAATGTTTTCGGCAAGGAGATGTAGGAGGCTTCGTTCATCTTCTTAAACGAGATCCTTACTGTAATCAAAGCACGGTCCTCCTAACAGATGGTTTGCGCCGCAGCCGTGGCAGGCACGGTTGCAGGGCTGAGTGGTCTGGGCCGCGAGGGCCTTGTTGTACTCCCGCACCAGATATTCGTGGGTGCCGCCGTTCAGGTGCATCGACACTGCCCGGACCTTTGCACTGATTTTTTCCTGTTCTGCCTTCATTCTTTAACGTCCTCCGCGCACATCCGCTTTTCTTTTTATCATACCATGCCCGCCCGGTGCGGGCAAGCCAAAACCATTGATCAGGAGGTTTTCTCATGAACCTGTCCCTTATCCGTTCCATGACCCGCAGTGCCGTGTTCGAGCTGGAAAACGGCCTGTGCTTCCGCCCGGCCCACCCGTTCGTCGTTACCCTGAACGGCAAGACTGTCTACGAAGCATGCAATACCAATGTGTTCTCCCTGTTCTCCCTGCTGCCCGGTACCGAGTACACCGTGGGCGTGCAGGCCGAGGGCGAGGCCCTGAGCCTGACCTTTGTCACCGAGGCCGAGAGCTTCTTTGTGGATGCTTCCCGCTACGGCCTGGTGGCCGACGGCGAGACCGACAACACCGGCAAGCTGCAGGCCGCCCTGTCCACCTGCCCCAAGGGCGGCACCGTGTATGTGCCCGCCGGCCGCTACCGCACCGCCAGCCTGTTCCTGAAGAGCAACACCACCCTGTATCTGGAAAAGGGTGCCGTGCTGCTGGGCGACAACGACCGCACCCATTACCCCATCCTGCCCGGCGTACTGCCCAGCGAGAACGAGGTGGACGAGTACTACCTGACCGGCTGGGAGGGCAACCCGCTGAACAGCTTTGCCGGCCTGCTGAACATCACCCAGGTGCACGACGTCGTGGTCACCGGTGAGGGCACCCTGGACTGCGACGCCGAGAACGGCGACTGGTGGGTAAACCCCAAGATCAAGCGCATTGCATGGCGTCCCCGCGCCGTGGCCATGGTGGACAGCGAGAACATCTGCCTGCACGGCATCACGGTGCAGAACAGCTACTCCTGGACCATCCACCCCATCTTCGTCAAGCACCTCGACCTGCTCAACTTCAACATCAATAATCCCTACAACGCACCCAACACCGACGGCATTGACCCCGAGAGCTGTGAGTACACCCGCATCATCGGCGTGAACATCCACGTGGGCGACGACTGCATTGCCATGAAGGCCAGCAAGGTGTTCCTGGGCATGAAGCTGAAAAAGAGCTGCGAGCACACCGTCATCCGCAACTGCCTGCTGGACAAGGGCCACGGCGGCATCGTCATCGGCAGCGAGATGAGCGGCGGCGTGAAGGACATGGTGGTCACCCAGTGCCTGATGGACCACACCGACCGCGGTCTGCGTGTCAAGACCCGCCGCGGCCGCGGCAACACCGCCGTCATTGATGGGCTGGTGTTCCGCAACGTGGAGATGCGGGGCGTCAAGGCACCGTTTGTCATCAATATGTTCTACTTCTGTGACCCGGACGGCCACGGCCCCTATGTGCAGTGCCGCGACGCCATGCCGGTGGACGAGTACACCCCGAAGCTGGGCAGCCTGACCATGGAGAACATCGTGGCTACCGACGCCCAGTTCGCGGGCTGCTACTTCGACGGCCTGCCGGAGCAGCCCATCGAGCGCGTCTCCATGAAGAATGTCACCATCACCTTTGACCCCAACGCCGAGGCCGGTCAGGCCGCCATGGCGGACAACCGCCCCCATGTGAAGAAGCTGGCCATTTACGCCGAGAATGTGAAGGAGATCGACCTGCACAACGTCAAAATTGAGGGCTACGAGGGCGAACGGCTGCGCTTTGCCAACGTCGGACATTTTGAGGAGGACTAAGACCATGACCCATGAAGAAATTCTCGCCATGCTGGGCGATTATGTGGACTACCTGATTGCCAATTCCAGCGCCGAAGCACCCATGTGGAACATCGAGAAGGTGCGCAGCGGCAAACCCAACAAGTGGAACTACATCGACGGCTGCATGATCACGGCCTGCCTGAGCCTGTACAAGACCACTGGCGACGAGAAGTATCTGAACTTCTCCAAGAGCTTCATCGACTGGTTCGTGCAGGAGGACGGCTCCATCAAGACCTACGACCCCAAGGAGTACAACCTCGACAACGTGAACCAGGGCAAGAACCTGTTTACCCTGTACGACATCTTTGGAGATGAGAAGTACCGCAAGGCCATCGACACCATCCGCAGCCAGCTGGCCACCCAGCCCCGCACCAAGGAGGGCAACTTCTGGCACAAGGATATCTACCCCTGGCAGGTGTGGCTGGACGGCACCTACATGGCCCAGCCCTTCTACATGGAGTATGAGACCCGCTTCAACAAGATGCAGGGCTGCATCGACAGCTACAAGCAGTTCATGAACATCCAAAAGCACATGCGGGACGCAAAGACCGGCCTGTACTACCACGGCTACGATGAGAGCCGCGAAATGTACTGGGCCGACCCCGTCACCGGATGCAGCCCCAACTTCTGGCTGCGTGCCATGGGCTGGTTCATGGTGGCCATGGTGGACGTGCTGGAGCGCATGGACGAGCAGCTGTACAACGAGTACCGCGGCATCATGGCCATGCTCAAGCAGACCATCGAGGACGTGCACAAGTTCCAGGACGAGGAGACCGGCATGTTCTGGCAGGTGATGGACCACCCCGGCGTGGAGGGCAACTACCTCGAGACCAGCGGCACGGCGCTGTTCGCCTACGCAGTGCTCAAGGGCGTGCGCCTGGGCTACCTGCCGGGGCGCATGGCTGCATGGGCCGAGAAAGCCTTCTACGGCACCTGCGACAAGTACCTGTCCAAGAATCCGGACGGCAGCCTGCAGCTGGACGGCATCTGCCTGGTGGCCGGTCTGGGCGGCAAGGACCACCGTGACGGCTCTCTGGCCTACTATTTCAGCGAGCCGGTGGTCTGCAACGACGCCAAGGGCGTGGGCCCGCTGGTGCTGGCTTATACTGAGATGATTGCAAAATAAAGCGAAAACACCCTGCAGATCTTGTCACGCAGGTCTGTAACCCTCTGAAACCAGCGGCCGGTATGTCCTTACGGATGTACCGGCCGCTTTTGTTTTTTCCTTCGACGTTTTGTTTTCTTTTTGTTTACAAACTGTACCTTGACATGGAAATGTCCTTTCTGTAATCTGAAAGAGTACTTAATTTTTGTCATAGCAGCCGTGGGAAAGGAGCAACACACCGATGGATCATCTGCAGAACGTAATGGGTTATTTTGACCAGCAGCAGCCTTTGTGCGCCGAGCACGACCGCATCCCCAAGGACCTCTACCGCGAGTTCGGGGTGAAGGCGGGCCTGCGCGACGAAAACGGCAAGGGCGTGCTGGCGGGCCTGACCAATATCTCCGATATCCGCGCCTTCCAATATGTGGACGGCGTCAAGAAGCCCGCCGACGGCCAGCTGCTTTACCGCGGCTACGACGTCAAGGACCTTATCCGCGGCTCGGCGGGCAGCCGCTTCGCCTTTGAGGAAGCGGGCTACCTGCTGCTGTTCGGCGAGCTGCCCACCCAGGAAAAGCTGGACGAGTTCTGCCGCGTGCTGGGCGAGTGCCGCACCATGCCCACCAACTTCACCCGCGACGTCATCATGAAGGCACCCAGCCACGACATCATGAACTCCATGGCCCGCAGCGTGCTGACCCTGGCCTCCTACGACCCGCTGGCCGCAGACCTTTCCACCCCCAACGTGCTGCGCCAGAGCATCCAGCTGGCAGGCATCTTCCCCATGCTGGCGGTGTACGGCTACCACGCCTACAACCACTACGAAAAGGATGGCAGCATGTACATCCACCGCCCGGACCCGGAGCTTTCCACGGCCGAGAATTTCCTGCGGATGCTGCGCCCGGACATGAAGTACACCGCACTGGAAGCCCGCGTGCTGGACGTGGCGCTGCTGCTGCACGCAGAGCACGGCGGCGGCAACAACTCCACCTTCACCACCCGCGTGGTCACCTCCTCCGGCACCGACACCTACTCGGCGCTGGCCGCAGCACTGTGCTCCCTGAAGGGCCCCCGCCACGGCGGCGCGAACCTGATGGTGATGCAGATGATGCAGAACATCCGCGAGAACCTCCACGACCAGGAGGACGACGAGGAGCTGGAAGCTTACCTGAAAAAGCTGCTGCACGGCGAAGCCTTTGACCGCAAGGGCCTCATCTACGGCATGGGCCACGCGGTCTACTCCCTGAGCGACCCCCGCGAGGTGGTGTTCAAGGGCTATGTGGAGCAGCTGGCCCACGAGAAGGGCCGCGACAAGGACCTTGCCCTTTACAACAAGATCGAGCGCATGGCCCCGCAGCTGATCGCGGAGGAGCGCAAAATTTTCAAGGGCGTCAGCCCCAATGTGGACTTCTACAGCGGCTTCGTCTACGACATGCTGGGCATCCCCATGGAGCTGTACACCCCGCTGTTCGCGGTGGCCCGCGTGATGGGCTGGAGCGCCCACCGCATCGAAGAACTGCTCAGCGCCAACAAGATCATCCGCCCGGCCTACAAGAGCCTGGGCGGCACCCACGAATACGTCCGCCGCACCGAGCGGTAAAAAGGAGGCAGCACCATGCGCACAGAATGGACCCACGCACCGGAAGAATGGTTTTTCCTGCACAATTTTGACGTTGACAAGGTGTTCAGCACCATCCAGCGGGCAGATTACCTCGTGCTGTACTACATCCGGCAGCAGGCCGCGCAGCACCCGGGCAGCAAAGTTTATCTGGCCGACCTGGCCGCAGCCATGGGCCTGAAGGTGACCGAGCTTTCCAAGGCTGTGGAAAAGCTGCAGGACAAGGGCTTCGTGGCCTGGAAGACCGACAAGGAAGCCGGCCGCACCTATGTGGAACTTTCCAGCAAGGCCGTGGAGCTCATGGCCGAGGAGCACGATTTCATGAAGCGCTGCTACGAACGCCTGCGCTCGGAGTTGAGCGACGACGAGCTGCGCCGCACCATGGACACCATGCAGAAGGTGACCGCCATCCTCAAAGAGGAGCGCAGCGCCGACTGAGCCGCCCCGCCAAAAAACGACCCCCGCATCTGCGCTGCTGCAGGTGCGGGGGTCTTGCTTATGCTTCAGGGGTCATGCGCGGGGGATGGGGCTCACTCCTTCGGGAACGCCTGGTTCCAAACCTGGATGACGCGCCACTTCGGGGTCCTGCCGTCCGGCTCGAACTTGCCGTCCTCGGCGGTCAGCAGGCCCTGCTCCACGCACCACTGGGCCGCCTTGGCCAGCTCGGTGTCGGACACATCGGTGAAGTCGGGCTCTGCAGCGGGTTCGGGCTTGCCCTTCTGGGTCCAGATGAGCATTGCCAGTTCACCGCGGTTGGTCGGGATGGCCGCGCCCTCGGGCAGCAGGTCGTTCAGGATGACGCGGGTGGTGATCTCGTAGCCGCCCCAGATGGCTGCACCGGCTGCGGCCACACCGATCACGGCACCGGATCCGTCTGCGGGTGCCTCGGGCTCAACGACAAAGCCGGGGTCAAAAGGCTCGTCGGGGTTCACAACGACGGCACTGCTTGTCCAGTGCGGGGTCAGGATCACATAGCCCTTCGGCATCGTGAATGTGGTGGTCTCGCTGTTGGCGTCGTCCAGAATCACTTCTACGTTGGACTTGATCTCCCAGTAATCGAACACCATGCCCGGGTAAACTCTCTCGTCCGGGGCGTTGGCGGTGATCTTCACGGTCTGGCCGGGCTTGACGGTGTACTGCACCGGCTCACCATCGACCGTAACGGCACCACCGGTGGTGATGGTATCACCGGCCGCCACGCCTTCGAGGATCTTCACAGGGAAGCTCATCGGGTAAGCGGGGATGCTGGTAACGGCCTGCAGTTCCACTTTGCCTGCGGGCATCGTGAAGGTGAAGCTCTCAGCAGTGATCTTGTTGCCGTCGGCATCCAGCAGGTAGCCGTCGTCGTCGGTGCTGACTTCCATCTCCACGCCGTCAACGGTGATCTTGGTGATGGTGCCAACCTTCAGCTTCCAGCCCACGAAGGACTCCAGCCCAGTCAGTTTATCTGCTTCGACGGTGATGCTGTCGCCTGCGGCAGCCTCATCCGCAATGTGGTTGTCCTTGTCATAGGCAGTACCGTTGTCCACGGTCAGCGCGTACAGATCCACATACTTTGCGGTCAGGTCCAGATCGCTGTTCGGCATTGCGTCGATGACCAACGGGTTTTCCTTTGCTTCGTCGTCGCTCAGAGTGAGGTTGCCAGCGTTGACGACCCACTTGTCAAAGCGCTTGCCTGCGATCTCTTTTGCAGTGATCTCCTGCTTTGCGCCTTCCTTGGCATTCAGGATGGTCTCCGTGTAAGAGTCATCGCCTGCATCGCCATGCACGGTGATCTTGTGCAGGTTCTTGTAGTTGGCGGTGATTTCCACTTCCACCTCACCCATGGTGAAGGTGGTTTTTGCGCTGGTGGCGTCGTCCAGAGTTACACCACCCTGCTCAACGGTCCAGCTGTCAAAGACCTGATTGTCCTTTACAGCCGCCTCGATGGTGATCTCAGCGCCCTTGACAGCACCGACAGACTTACCGTCTGCCATCTCCAGCAACTTGTCGCCCGTTGCGGTACCGTCGTTGATGGTGATCTTGTGCAGCTGTTCATAGTGAGCCACCAGCACGATCTCCACTGCGCTTTCCGGCATGGTAAAGCTCGTGCTCTCAGCCTTTTCGTCGGCCAGCTGCACGCCGGTGCCCTGTTCAACGGTCCAGTGGTCAAAGACCAGGTCCTCACTGCGGCGGCTCTTTGCCGTGATCTCCACGGGGTTGCCGGGCGTATAGATCGTCTTCTCGGTCTCTGCATCGTCCTCGGTGCCGTACTTGACGGTGACCTTCTGGTCATGCACATAGCTGTAGTTGGCCTTCAGGGTCACTTTGCCGCTCGGCATATCAAATTCAATGCTAGGATTCTTCTGATCCTCGCCCAGGTCCACGCCTGCTACCGTCCAGCCGGTAAAGATCTGGTCCGGTTTTGCCTCGTCGGCCTCAACGGTGATCTTGTCGCCCGCGGCGGCTTCATTCACGACGTTGTGGTTTTCATCGTAAGCCTTGCCGTAGGTCACATCCAGAGCATACAGTTCTACATACTCAGCGGTCAGGTCCACTGCATCGTTCGGCATCACAAAGGTAGTACCGGTGGTGCCGTTCAGACTCGTGTTGCCCTTGTCATCCTTCCAGCTCTTGAAGCGCTTGTGAAGCTTCGTATCAGGGACCACGGTAACGGTGTCGCCTTCTTTTGCCTTTTCAGCGGTCTGGCCGTTCACTTCGGCGTGGCCGTCATGCACGCTGATGGTATGCAGCTGCTTGTAGACAGCCGTCGCTACCACTTCGCCGCGCCGCATATCAAAGTGAGCTTCCTCGGCCTTTGCATTGTCCAGAAGGTCAGTTGCGTTACCATCGACCGTCACTTCCCAGTGATCAAAGGCCAGGTTTTCTGCCGTCCGGTCATTCGCCGTCACGGTGATCTTATCACCATAAATGGCTTTCTGCTCACTGTACTTGGTCTCCGCGCCGCCGTCGGTCTTGTAATTCACCGTAACGGTGTGCAGCTGTTCATGATCAGCCGTCAGCACGACTGCGCAGTGCGGCATAATGAAGCTGGTGGTCTCGTTCTTCGCATTGGCCACAGTCACGACCGGGTTGCCGTCTGCATCCTCGGTCTCGACCTTCCAGCCCACAAAGACGTATCCGGTTCTGGTGTCTGCCGTAAGGGTAACTTCCGTGCCGGGCTTCACATCCACAGTCTTCGCGCCATTGGCCTTGCCGTGGTTCACGGTGACCGTGTAGGTCTCCTTCTCCACGATCTCCAGCGCAACATCGCTGTCCGGCATGGTAAAGGTCAGGCTCGGGTTAGTGAGCTCTGCTTCGTCCAGCTTGAGGTCGCCGGTCTTCCAGCGCTCAAACTTATCCAGCGAGACGCCAGCCTCTGCCGCATTAATCGTAATGGAATCGCCTTCCACCTTTTCAGTGCGCACTTCTTTGCCGTTGATCGTAACGGTGTGCATATCCTTGCACACAGCCTTCAGCGACACATTGCTCTTGGGGATGTTAAAGGTAATCTTGGGATTGGTCAGGTCTGTCTTCTTCAGGCCGATATCTGCCAGCTTGACATCTTTATCTGCAAAGGTGACTTCCCAGTGGTCAAACTTTTGTTTTGCCCCCACCGTTGCCGTTGCAGTGACCTCGGTGCCCGGGATGCCGGTTCCCTTGGTCACGCTGCCGTTGTCCACGGAGACGGTGAACAGCCTGTTGCGGCGAGCATGAATCTTCACATCGGTGTCCGGCATGGTGAAGGTGGCGTTGTTGGTCTTCTCATCCACCGTCAGGTCAGTCTTGGCAATGCCCTCAACATCCCAACGCACGAACTGGTACCGGGTGTCGGAGTTATCCGGTGCCACCGTAATGACATCGCCCGCAAAGAACTCGGTCGGGTCAGTGACGATTGCACCATTCCGCATCACGGAAACGATCGTGGCGTTTTCTAAGGTAAGGCCCCTGCTCTCCTTATACACAGCGGTCAGGTTGACGCTGCTTGCAGGCACCTTGAACTCAATCGGGCTGTTCTTCAGGTCGGCTTCCTTCAGGCCGATATCTGCCAGCGTGACTGCCTTGCCGCCAAAGGTGATCTCCCAGTGGTCGAACAGCTTACCTTGGACAGTCTTTGCCACGGCCTGCACGGTATCGCCCGCAAAGTAATTGGTCCTGACCGGCTGGCCGTCCATCTTGGTCAGCGTAACGGTATCCGGGTCTGCCGTGATCTCACGCGGGGTCATGTACATTGCCTTCAGGGTCACTTTTCCGGCCTCGGTCAGGGTGAAGGTAGTGATTTCCTGGTCCGCATTTTTAAACTCGCCTGCACCCGGTCTCTTGTCGGTTTTAGGCAGGACCTTCCAGCCGGAGAATACTTTCTCCTCGTCGCCCTTAGCGGCCGGTTTCACAGCCTGAACATCCACGGTTTCGTTCACTTCAGCTTTCTCCGCGCTGGCAGTGCCGTTCTGCACCGTGATGTCATAGAGGTCCGCGTAGGAAGCCTCCAGAGTCACATCCTTGTCCTTCATCACAAAAGACGTCGTGCTCTGGGAAGCATTATCCAGCTTAACATCGCCGTCAGTGACCTTCCAGCCCTTGAAGCGGCGGTTTGCGTCTGCACTTGCCGTCACGGTGACGGTCTGGCCCTCATGGGCAGTGGTGAGGTCATCTCGATTCTCCACCTTGTAGCTGCAGCCTTCCGGCACCTTGATGCTGTGCAGTTCGCTGGGCACAATGTAGAGGTAGCTTGCATCTGCGGTGATGGGCTTAATGCGCGGGTCGGTCAGTGCACCGCCCTCAGCGGTGTAGTAGACATAATCGCCATCGCCGGAATAGCTGATGCTGTGTGCGGCACCCTTGGTTGCATCCTTATTCTGGATGGTCACCTCGCCGGTATTGTTGAAAACAGCCGCACCGGTAACGGTACCGCCATTGTCGTTCTTGCCGATCAGCTCTACGCTGGAAGCATTATTCACAGTCAGATTGCCGTTTACTGCAATATTTTCACAGGTAATAAGCAGCTTACCGGCGCAGGTGATATTTGCATCTCCGACAACCGCTCTGGCCTCAGTGCTGGTAAGGGTCACATTCGCTGCGGCTTCAATGACCAGCTTACCTAGGAGCACCGAGTATGTGCCACCATCCAAATCAACGTTTGTATTCGGAGCGTTGATGGTCAAATTTCCCATATGGGAATCGTTCAGGCTCAGGGTGTTGGTGTTCTTGTCATAGCTCAGAGTACCATCGCCGAGGATATCAGCATAGTTGACACTGTTGACGGCCTTGCCGTTCACCACGATACTGTTTTCCTCGTTCAGCCGTGCAATGCTGCTGCGGCTGTTGATGCTCATCTGCATCAGCGCATTGGTGCTTTCGGCCAATGCCGGGGCCGACAACGTGAACATCATGCACGCTGCCAAAGCAGCGGATGCTGCGCGCTGGGCCAGTTTCTTTTGTCTCATTTGTATTCCCCCTTTACGTTCACTGCGAGGACCGGGCTGTACCCCGGTATTGCCTAAATTTTAGCATAATTTTCCTCGATTTTGGGGGAAATTGCGCGAAACGCCCCGAAAGCGGCGTGAATCGCAAAATCACGCCGAAAAAGTCATTTCCTTTTTGGTGAAAACAGAAAAAAGGGCCGCCGCACCGTTTGCCGTGCAGCAGCCCTTGGGTCCCTTATTGCGGGGTGTGGTTTACTTGGTGCCGTAGATGCGGTCGCCTGCATCGCCCAGACCGGGCACGATGTAGCCGTTCTCGTTCAGATGGTCGTCCTGTGCGCCGAGGTAGATGTCCACATCGGGGTGTGCCTCGTGCAGGGCCTTGATGCCTTCCGGAGCAGCGATCAGGCCGATGAACTTGATGCGCTTTGCGCCATGCTTCTTGATCTGGGTGATGGCGTCAATGGCGCTGCCGCCGGTGGCCAGCATGGGGTCCAGCACCAGCACGTCGCGCTCGTCGATATCCTGGGGCAGCTTGCAGAAGTACTCCACGGGCTGCAGGGTCTCCTCGTCGCGGTACAGGCCGATGAAGCCCACCTTGGCAGCAGGCAGCAGGGTCAGCATGCCGTCCAGCATACCCATGCCTGCGCGCAGGATGGGCACCAGGGCCAGCTTGCGGCCAGCCAGCACCTTGGTCTTTGCCATGGTGATGGGGGTCTCGATCTCCACTTCCTCCAGCGGCAGGTCGCGGGTGGCTTCGTAGCACAGCAGAGTGGCGATCTCGCCAACGAGGTCACGGAACTCCTTGGTGCCGGTCTGCTTGTTGCGCAGAATGCTCAGCTTGTGCTGCAGCAGCGGATGCTCAACGATCATCGGGGTCATAAAAACACGCTCCTTATTTTAAATAGATAGCTCTATCGGGTACGGTTTAACGATTCTCCAGTGCAGTCAGCTTGTCGATGCGGCGCTGATGGCGGCCGCCCTCAAACTCGGTGTTCAGGAAGATATCCACCAGCTGGCAGGCAAGGCCGGGGCCGACCACGCGGCCGCCCATGCACAGGGCGTTGGCGTCGTTGTGGCGGCGGGTATACTCGCAGCTGAAGCTGTCCGAGCAGCAGCAGGCGCGGATGCCCTTGATCTTGTTGGCGGCCATGCTGATGCCCACGCCGGTGCCGCAGAACAGCAGAGCCTTGTCGCTCTCGCCCTTCACGACGGCTTCGCAGGCGGGCACGGCCATGTCGGGGTAGTCCACGCTGGCAGTGCTGTGGGTGCCGTAGTCCACATAGGCGAGGCCCAGCTCGTCCAGATGGGCCTTGACAGCTTCTTTCAATTCAAATCCGCCGTGGTCAGCGGCCAGTGCAATGGGTTTTGCCATGGATTGCATTCCTTTCTCTTGGGCGCAGGACGTTCAGGCCTGCGGTTTGTTTGCGGCGGCTTCGGCGGCAAGGCGCTCGGCGCGCTCCCGCTCGGCCTGGCTCAGACGGTGATAGTCCGGCAGCAGCGCTTCCGGCAGCACAGCCTGCCCGGCCTGCGCCATCTGCTTTGCCACCAGCGCCACCGCACCGGCCCGGCCGCCCCGCAGCGCCGGGGGAGCTTCCAGCACGCCCGGCACATTGCCGTATTTATTATAGCACAGAGATGCGCCATCACCAACAAAAAACAGGGGCTTTTTGCAATTTTCCACAAATTCTGCAAGGTCTGCCACGGCCCGGGCGTCGTCGTCCAGCAGGGTTGTTTTGCCGCTGCCGTTATCACCTTTAATGCA
>ENA-UESI01001824-UESI01001824.1-human-gut-metagenome-genome-assembly--contig:-NODE-1824-length-12333-cov-4.548466_pt1 | contig 12333 bp, 10 predicted proteins | sample MGYA00243005_ERZ508006 | MGnify/ENA primary metagenome ERZ508006 (study PRJEB26167, sample SAMN06115436) | human gut metagenome | host: Homo sapiens | place: China:Shandong | collected 2015-06-10... | reverse complement strand
AATATACGACAGATTCCGTAGCCTTTGTGGTTAATGGAAATATTATAAGATGCCCGAAATTCTTAGAGGTCAACGGTAAATTAGAGTTTCCTTCCTACCAGATCCAGGAGGGAGATCAGGTGGAAACCAGAAGTTTTTACACAGTAGGACAGCTGGCAGAATTTATGGATGTGGAGGTGAATGTTGAACATGTGATCCTGGTAAATAACCGTCGAGCAACTCTTGATTCATTGATCTATGAAAACTTTACGATTGAATGGACGGTGCGTTCTTATGGCAAACCGTCCTTTCAGCCGGTAGAGCAGGAAGAAGTTCAAACACCGACTGTCGGGGAATATAAGGAAGAAGAGATACCGGATATTGTGGACACGGAAATGCTGGCAGCGGCGCTTCCAGTTCTGGAGCGGGCCAACCTGGATGCTGACTTTGTGGAGGCCCTGGCGGAGCTGTACCCCACCTGTGAGGCGTTCTACTTTCAGAACTGCGGCAAGCTGCTTCTGGCTGAGGATGTGTGTTCTCACCAGATCGAGGGGGCGGACCGCTTCATCCGCTTCGGGGTCAATGTCCGTTTCTTTAACAGTCAGGGTACCGAGGATATGCTCATCGACACGGTGGGTATGAGTACCCTGTTCCTGCCGGACCTACAGTACCATTTCCACGGAATGGATCCCAACTGGGTGGTGAACCACGCCTACAATGCGGCGTCGTATATTCTGGCGAATGACAACCCCATCAAGGATGGGGAAACGATAGATGGCATAGCGGACGGCCAGATGAGCCGGGAGATTCAATGGAAATGCCGATATGAGGATGCTCTGATCCAGCCGCCCAGGGGAGTGGTAGACATCCATATGGGCGAGTATGCTTCCGGAAAACGCTGAACTGATAAAACGACTTCCTGCGCAGTCAGAGGAAATGTTTGTCGTCCCCTTAGGTGGATTTTTCGTTCAGTCGGTGTATTCTTTGTCTATTACATAATAAAATCTGATATGCCTGATGTGAAAAACTTGCTTCTCAGACATTCTGAGGGTACAATACCCAAAAACCGAATATGAAAAGAGCCCTTCCGAACAGGCGGCAGCCGTTTTGCTGCACCTGGTCAAGAAGGGCTCTCTGACCAAATGTAAGGCCACAGGCAGATTGGAAGTAAACGGAAACAGCAAAAACAAGGTTGTCAAAAAGTGATATTTTACAAAAACATCACAACACCCCAAATAAAAATAAAACGCTCAGCTTTGACCGTAAAACAGGTCATCTGATTTGATCGAGCCGTCCCGACTGGATCGCATCTAAATTGGCCTTGAGCCGTTCCTCCGGCCAATCCCACCACCGTAGTTCCAGCAAAGCCGCGATGAGATCCTCAGAAAACCGCTTTCGGATTGGGAGGAATTGGGCTGCCCTTTCCCCGCATACTTTTAGTTCGTTTTGCTTTTTTGGATTTTCTGAGGATTCCCAAAAAGGCAGTAAATTCCGCAGAAGTCAGTTTCTCATAAGGAATTTCCATCTGGTCGCAGAAAACCTGAATAAAGGCTTCCTCTCCGCTGGTTCCCGTCTGCACAAGCTTTTCAAACTTTTGCCGGACTTCGGCTACGGTTTCCTGCCGTTCATCAGCGGTGGTAGCGTCGTTTGTGTGTGCTGTTTGGATGTCTTTTACGATCTTGTCAATGTCTTTATGGACGATGTGATTGAAATAATCCTCTCCGTCTATCTGTGCGACTTCAAGGGTTCGCATATAAAGGTCATCGTCTCCCGGCGCATAGCTTTCCATGACGCTCTGCCGGGCAGCTTCCAGTTCCAGATTCATCTGGCTGACACGCATACCGGCGATACGGTCAGCGATAACGGTAATGTCCGTCATGAGCCGGGGAAAACCTTCATGGGTGGCAAGCTCGCAGAGCAGACGGTTGTTGATCCTGCCGCTTCTTAATAGCTCAATCATTTCATCGCTCAAATGGAGCGACTGGAGATCAGAATTAGGGATGGTCTTATTTTCCGACAGCCCCATCAGATAGTCGGTGGACACGCCGTAAAACTCTGCCAGCGTTGCAATCGCAAATGGGCTGATGTCCTTGTAGTCATCGCCCTCATATTTCCCCAGCGCCGACTTGGACAGGCCGGTTTGTTCTGCCAGCTGTTCCAGTGTCAGGTGCTTATCCACCACCCGCAGGTCTTTGAGCCGTTCCGGGATTGACAGTTTTGTGTACATCAAAGCACCCCCTCTCGTCAACATTTTTCAATATTTTTTTCATTATAGCACGTTTCCGAGAGCGTGGAAATATGCGGTTTTTGTGCGCTATTCCAACGTCTTGGACATACGGGAGCAGCCCCCTTTTTTCGGTAAACTGGTTCTTGTCAGGAGACACAGAACCTTGAAAATCGAATGACCGGCTGCAAGGGGTATGACCTCCGGGGAAGTGACGCGATAAAGGGTTCCCGCAAAATCATGGATTTTGTGACGACGGGAGCGCACCAAAGAGGACAATACGCCGGGAGAAAATCCGGGCAGGAGCGGCTTGCAGACAGACCGGCAGATAGAAAAGTAAACCATGCGGGGCATACCGCACCGCAGCAAATGAATGGAGGTAGATCATTATGAAACTGAATATGAAGGAAAAGAAAATTCTTTACGCTTACGCCTGCCCCAGCCATCACAACACAGTGACAAGGCTGAAATGGCTGACAGCGCTGACCGTTGACCCGGAGGCTAAAGGGCAGATGCTTCATCTGACCAGGAAAATTGAGTCAGAGACAGACGAAAGCTGGTACGACAGCTTCTATCACTGCCTACGCATGGAGATGGATGAGTATTACCGGATCAAGCACCGCCTGCGTGTGCTGAAAGCAAACACCGATTATGAGGAGGAACTGTATGAGGAAGCTGTCTAAATATGAAAAAGAAACCATCATCAACTGGAATGAGGGCGAGACGATTGCCAGTATCTACACCTTCAATGCCAGCTTGAAACGCAGACTGGAGGATTTCAGCCGGAAGTACCCTCTGCTGTGCCGCTTGGAACGCAGTACGCCGGAAGGTAGCGTGACCTATGTACTGGACAAGTCCCGACTTTCGATCCGGCTGGTGCCGCCGTACAGCGAAGAACGGCTGGCAGCTGCAAGGGAGTACGCAAAAGAGCATGGCTTTCAGGTCATACAGACAGAAGAAAAAATCGCTTAAAATGAGGGCGATTTACGAAAAAATATCGGGTCTGCACCCGCTGTTTTGATTGGCAATTTCCGCAGGCGTATTCTGTGTATCCACTTCTCGCCTATGGGCGTAAATGTACGGATACGGAGCCGGTGAAACTGGCAAAAACCGCTTCTGCGGTGAAGGCCAGCTTCGCCGGTGCGGGAGTACAGAGGGCAGCCAGCCCTTTGTGCCGGGGTGCAGGGGCGGCAGCGCACTGCTGGGGTCAAGGGGCAACGCCCATTGGCGGGTTGAGGGCAGCCAGCCTCATCGGGTCAAGGGTGAAACGCCTTGCCCAGGGAAAGTTGATGCCTGCGTCAACTTGTACTGGGTATTACCTGACGCAAAACTTCGCAGGTCTGGCGGCTTTGCCGCCCTCCCCAGCCCAGAACATCTTTGCAGGAAGGAGGAAAAATGTTTGAAATTAACAAGACACAATGGACGATCTGGGAAGCATGGCACTTACAATCCCCGGCACAATGACCGTCGGTTCGATGTAGAAAATAGCGAACACATTGACGCTGAGCGTGCCAGACAAAATGTGTACTGGGACTGTTACCGGGGCTTTACCACCCACGACTTTCGGGAAAACCCAGAGCAGCCGGATTTCAGCTTTGAGGAAATTGAACGGATGTATTACTACGAGCATTATGCCGACCATGTCAATGCTCAGAACGCCCGGAACGAGAAAACCCGGCACATTGAGCGCAATCGCACTGTGGATGATCTTTTGAAAAATAACAAGACCTGTCCAGAAGAAAGCATCTACCAGATCGGCACTATGGAAGAATCCGTTCCGCCGGAGACTTTAGCGCTCATTGTCAGTGAATTTTATGAGGAATTTGAAAACCGTTTCGGTTCTCATATCCACATTTTAGACTGGGCGCTCCATCTGGATGAAGGGACTCCGCACATCCATGAGCGCCATGTATTTGACTGTGAAAATCGGTATGGAGAGCTGTGCCCCCAGCAGGAAAAGGCGTTGGAGGAACTGGGTATCCCTCTCCCTAAACCGGAACAGCCAAAAGGAAAGCACAATAACCGGAAACAGACTTTTGATGCAGTCTGTCGGACAATCTTATTTGACATTGCCAAACGGCATGGGCTGCATCTGGAACAGGAGCCGTCTTATGGTGGGCGTGACTATTTGGAAAAGCAGGATTATATCCTGATGAAGCAGAAGGAGCAGCTGGCGACACAGGAGCAAAAGCTGGAGGAACTGACGCTAAAAATTGAGGATGTAGAAACCTTACTGGAAGATGTTTCCGGTGCAGCCTATGACAAGGCGGTGGAGGTTGTGACCGACAAGGTTCGGGAACAAACCCAGCTTGAAGATATGGAAGTAATTGAGAAATATCGAAAGAGCGTGGTATCGCCCAATGCCAAAAATTCGCCAGAAGTTGTGAAGATAGCGAACACTCTGCTGAGTAGGGTGCGAGAAAAATTACAGCAGTCTGCTGAAAAAGTTCTCAAAAAGGTACAGGCGGTGCTGTTAAAACCGGAGGTCAAACAGGCTGGCAAAGAGCAGATCAAAAATAAAGCCAGAAAATCCATTAAGGAGAAGCTGGCACAAGGCAAACTGGACGCTGATCGGGAGAACCGGGAGCGCTGGGAGCGTGAAGGACGGATTGCTCCAACAAGAAAACAGGATATGGAATTGTGAGGCATCTGATTTTCTATGGAAACCGGATGCCTTTTGCATTGTTTGGAGGTGGAAGAAACGAATGTATTTGAAGCAGTAAAACAGTCTGTTACCACAAGGCAGGCTGCTTTGGTTTATGGAATTTCAGTAGGACGCAACGGGATGGCTTGTTGCCCGTTTCACGATGACAGGCATCCCAGCATGAAGGTGGACAGACGGTTCCATTGTTTTGCCTGTCAGGCAGATGGAGATGTGATTGATTTCACTTCCCGTCTTTTTGGACTAAGCAGTAAAGAAGCTGCCTTAAAGCTGGCAGAGGACTTCTCAATCAGCTTTGACCGCAAAGGCCACGATCCGCCACAAAAGAGAGTAATCAAAAGAAAAATCAGCGTGGAAATGCGATACCGGCAGGCAGAGCAGAAATGCTTTCGGGTGCTGTGCGACTACCTGCGTTTGCTGGAACGATGGAAAGAAGAATATGCGCCCAAACAACCGGAGGATGACTGGAATCCTTTGTTTGTGGAGGCTCTGCACAGGCAGCCATATATCGAATATCTGTTGGATCTTCTTCTGTCTGACAGCATAGAAGAACGAGCTTTTGTAGTTGCTGAGTATGGAAAAGAGGTGAGGAAAATTGAACAGCGAATATCAGAGTTTATCGCCAGCCACCCAGCAGGCTGTGATGAGCGCAGCCGAAGCCATAGCGACGGAACAGAGCGTTGATGAGGTGCGGCAGAGCCTTTCTGTTACCGACAAGGGAAAAACAGCCAACACCATCGACAACTGCCGGATTGTGTTCTGCTGCGATCCACTCCTGCGGGATGCCATCCGGCTTAATCTCCTGACAGACCGGGTAGACATTGTACAGGACTTGGGCTGGCGCAGGAATACCAGCGCTCTGACGGATACTGATGTGAAATATCTTCTCCTCTATTTTGAGAGAAACTATGAGCTGACCAGTGAGAAAAAGATCACGGCTGCCCTTTCTATCGTAGCAAACGAAAATTGTTACCATCCAATTCAGGATGTGCTGAACAGCCTTGTCTGGGACGGTACACCACGCATCCGATCCTGTCTGCACCATTTTCTTGGTGCTGATGAAAGTGACTATGTGGAAGAAATGCTGAAACATTTCCTGCTGGGTGCTATACGCCGGGTATTCCGTCCCGGTTCCAAATATGAGGAAATGCTTTGTTTGGTGGGCGGTCAGGGTGCCGGGAAGTCCACCTTCTTCCGACTGCTGGCGATCCGGGACGAATGGTTCTCTGATGACCTGAAGAAGTTGGATGACGACCGGGTATTCCAAAAGCTACAAGGTCACTGGATCATTGAGATGTCAGAGATGCTTGCCACCAGCAGCGCAAAGAGCATTGAAGAAATCCGTTCCTTTATTAGCCGACAGAAGGAAACCTACCGGACACCTTATGAATCTCAGCCTAAAGACCGGCTTCGGCAGTGTGTGTTCGGTGGTTCCTCGAATACGCTGGACTTTCTGCCGCTGGATCGAGCCGGGAACCGGCGCTTTCTCCCAATCATGATTTACCCGGAGAATGCAGAGGTTCACATTTTGGAGGACGAGGACGCTTCCAGAGCGTATCTGTTGCAGGTATGGGCAGAAGCTATGAGCATTTACCACAGCGGCAAATATTCCATGAAATTCAGCAAGTCCATCCAGCGTCAACTGGTGGAGGTGCAGAAAGACTTCATGCCGGAGGACACCGAAGCCGGACAGATACAGGGATTTCTGGAACACTACACCGGAAACATGGTCTGCTCAAAACAGCTGTTCAAGGAGGCGCTGGGACATACCTTTGATGAGCCGAAGCGGTGGCAGCTCCACAATATCAATGAGATCATGAATACGGTCGTGACCGGTTGGAAGCCTTTTTCCAATCCCCGGATGTTTGCCGGATATGGCAGACAAAAGGGCTGGGAACGGGACACTTCCGGCAACGAACTACCCAGCAACGAAGGTGGATTTGTAGAACTGAGTGAAGAAGAATGTCGTCAGCTGGAACTTCCGCAGGAGTGGATCGCCTGACAAGGACGGTCTGTTGCCGGGATGGCTGCCGGTTGGTTGCCGGGTTCGTTGCTGATAAATTTATGGGTTTGATATAGAAAAAGCCCGCAAGTAAAGGCTTTTTATGATCTATCTATGTTTTCGGCAACGAAAGCAACGAGATTTTATAAGAAAATTTGAAAAGTTAAGAAATCAGGGTCAGACGATAGTTTACAGGTTTTTTGATGTCCGTTGCCGGACTTCGTTGCCGCAACCACCGTCTAATCCCCCTATTCTATGGAGGTAGCCTATGGAGAAAAACAAGAAGCAGAATAAAAAAGTCCAGTTTGTAGTGGTTCGTGAGTTTTCTGGGGACAAAACCATGCGAGAAGCCTTTGAGCAGCTGATCGAGCGTCAGACCTGCGAACACTTTGAGGAATGGCTGGAGCATCGGGAAATGGCACAGAAAGCGGCGTAAAGCAGTTGAATCATGGACAGGGACATGGTATTATAATGATATCGTGTCCCTGTTCATAGAAGGAGAACACTATGAGCAGGAAAAAACAAGTTAATCAGAAAATCACAGCCCTTTATTGCCGTATCTCTCTGGAGGATGGCGGCGATAATGAAAGCATGAGCATCAGCAACCAGAAACTTATGCTCCGGGACTTTGCCGAAAAAAATGGGATGTTCCAGTATGAGTATTATGTAGATGACGGTTATACAGGCCGCAACTTCAACCGCCCCTCTTTCCAGCGCATGATTGCCGATATTCAGGCGGGAAAGATAGGCTGCGTTATCACCAAAGACCTGTCCAGGCTGGGCAGGAATTATATCGAAGCTGGCAGCTATATCGAAATCTTTTTCCCAAAACACAATGTACGCTATATTGCCATTACAGACGGAGTGGACAGCCTGACCCGTCAGGAAATGGACATTACGCCGTTTAAGAATATCCTGAACGATATGTACAGCCGGGATATTTCCAAAAAGGTGCTGGCAGGGCGTATGACCCGTTCCCGGCAGGGGAAGTTTTGTGGTGGGCAGCCGCCCCTCGGTTTGATGCGTGACCCGGAGGATAAGGGACATTTGATCCGTGACCCTGAGACAGCACCGGTAATCCGAAAAATCTATGATATGGCGCTGGATGGCTGGGGATGCATGCGGATTGCAAAGCAGCTCATGGATGATAAAGTCCCGATCACCAGAGTAAAAAGCAACACAGAATGTGATGTAAATTACTATTCATGGGGAAGTGCAAGAATCAGCCATATTCTGCGGAATCCCTTTTATAAGGGCGCACATCTGGTCTGCCGGACACATCAGAAAGGGATTCGCTCCAACACCTATGACATTATCCCTCGTGAGGACTGGGAAATTATCGAGGATTGCCATGAAGCAATCATCTCCCCGGAAGAATGGGAGCAGGTACAGGAAATCATTGACCGCAGACCAACCATTATGAAGGGCAACTCCTGCCCCTTTTATAACCTGTTCCACGGTATCATTTATTGTGCGACTTGCGGAAAGTCCATGCAGGTGCGGTATGAAAAGGTTGGCAGAACCGGAAAGAATCGTTTTACCGGCGAACAGCGAGAACCGATTGATAAGGCGTATTATATCTGCCAGACCTACAACAGGCTGGGCAAGAACGCCTGTACCAGCCACAAGATCGAAGCCAGAGATTTGTACAACCTCGTGCTGAAAGATATTCAGGAACTGGCAAAGACTGCGCTCAAAGATGCCGATGCTTTTTATCAGCGGCTGAGCAGCCGGATGGAGCGCCGGTATCTTCTGGATGTCTCCCAGACACAGAAGGAATGTCAACGACTGGAAAGCAGGAATCGTGAAATTGATGAGATGTTCCTGAGCCTATATACCGATAAGGCAAAAGGAATCCTGACTGAGCAGCGTTTTATGAAGCTGACAGCAACACTGGAACAAGAGCAGGAAGCCAACCAGAAGCGCCTGCAAGACCTACTGTTGATGATGCGCCACTCTGACGAACAGGAAAATGAAGTCCGCACCTTCATCAAAGAAATCCGGCGCTATGCAGCCATTGAAGAACTGGATGAAGCGGTGCTGAACCGGCTCATCAGCAAAATTTTGGTGGGCGAAGTCAAGAAGATTGACGGACAGAAGGTGCAGGAAGTCAGAATCGTTTATAACTTTGTCGGAGAAATCCCGGAGATTACAGCATAATCATTTCGCCTCATCTCTCAATCAGCGAGGGATGAGGCTTTTCTTTTTGTAAAATTGCGATAGATATATTCACAATTTTTTTACCATTAAATTCTTAGTCAGACAGTAGAAAAATGATGACGACTCCCCCTACAGATGCTATAATGTTCGCATATAGATATGGCAATTTGACAATTACTTTTTCTTATTGGTATCTGTCTTTTTCTTATTAACGGAGGTACTGAAATGACATTTTATGAACAGATGGTTCCTGCACTTTCCATATTGCTGGAAATAGGCGAGACCTTAAAAGCACCGATTTACGGCACACTATTGCAAAAAAAACGAAATTACACATTTGGATATTTAGGATTGAGCGAAAGTGCGCTATTGGTATCCCTACTTCAAGGTGATTCGAAAAAATTAAAGGGAAGCAGCCGTATCCCTTTCAGCAATATCCAGAAAACAAAAGTGCGAAAAAGTCTGTTTCCGCTTCAATATATTCTCAAAATCTATTTAACAGATGGAGATATGATAAAGTTCCGAATATCTAAAAAAGTCTATGGATTTACTACACAGGAAGAAAATCTGGACATCTTCCTGAACAAAATGAAAACTTATATATAACCAGAAACATTAACAGCAGAAATGCTGATTAAAATCTTAACCCCTTACTTGAAGGAGATTACCTATGTATCAAGAAAACGAACTTAAAAAATTGTATGAGCGTCTAAAAGCGCAATATCCTCAGTATCAGTTGGAACTTTCAGGAGACAGTCTGACTCTGAATCGGCTCTACTGCAAGATTGAGGTAAACCGATCTGGCGTAAAGCTGTATGTAAATGAAAAACTGTACGACCAATTTACTAGTGAAGATGTAAACGATACGGACGATCTGTATGAACTGATTGAGGCATTTTTACTGGATATTCAGCACGCAGGTATGAAGCAGGGAAACGAAACCTACATTTTTGCAACAAGGCAGGCCGCCAAGATGGGAAGCCGCTTTCTGATGGGAATGGCTATATGCTTTACTATTTTGATGATTGGTCTAATCACTGCGAACAGCCCTTGGCTATTCCTGCTGATTTTCCTTCTTCCGGCAGCGTCGCTCCTGATACTAAAACAAATGCAAAAAAAGATCTTCCAACGCTGCTGGTTCTGCCCTGCCTGCGGTCAGTCCTTGCCAATGGGCGGGAAAGGTCATAGTTGTGAGATGGAGTATGTATCCCAATGTCCTCACTGCGCCCATGTGCTGGAACAACCGCCGGAGTTAGAGGTCGTTCAGAGGGAATATGCTACTCAAAAGCCTCTGGAACCGCCCCATGACCTGCCTGTGCAGGGCAGTAAGCTGCCTTGCATTATTTGTGGTAGCTTTACGATTGCTTTTTCTCTGATTCTGCTGCCGCTGATTTTTGTTTCGGACGGGAATGAGCCTCTGGACATGGTGGGCGTGTGGACTGGTGTGGGGATGCTTCTGTACCTGCTTGGATTCGGTTTGGCGCTGCTGCTGTGCCGCCACGCTGAACGGGAAGAAACCCAGCAGCCGGTGGTAATCGTGCGAGAGCGGATGGTAGTCACGGTTCTTGGCGTAATTGTCTGGGTGCTTGGATTTGTTCTGACCATCATGGGTGTCATCGTGGCTGGGACGCCACCCTTTGCACCAGATGTCACCGCCTTTGTAGCCATTCCCGGTGTGTTACTCTTCCTGCTGGGCATATGGATGCTTTTGGCTGGACGCAACCGGTCTTTGTTTGTGTTCCAGGATAACTCTATTTTGTATATTAGCAGTTGGGGCAGGAAACGAAAATTTGCACCGGGACAGGTGGCTTCGGTACGGCTGACGGCCAACCGCTCCATCCATTTACTGAACAGTGAGGGAAAAAAATTAGCCTCTATCGAAACCAATATGTTGGGAATTCCACGGTTTGCAGAGTGGCTCGAAAGTACCAATCTTGCTGCGACATTGACTCCTACGATGGAAAAACAAACCAGACAAGAGGAACAGCAAGAGAACACCGTCCAATGGCGGGAGGAGTACCACACCCACTGGCATGACCATATCAAAAGTATCCGGATTGGATTGTGGGTTGTTATTGTATTGTTTGCCGTTGGCGTTCTTATTCCTATTCCACTATATCTTTTCGCTGACGCAAAGTTTACTACTGTTATGAAAATTGGTGCATTTGCTCCTATTCCATTTCTTTTATTTTGTTTGGTGTTTGCTCCAGTACTCTCCTTTGGAGACAAGCCTCAGAACGCCACCCCAGAGTGGAGAGCCATGCACATCCATGTCCCGCTGATTATTTGTTTGTTAATAGGATATACTTATTTCTGGCAAGTTAGTGACATTTGGGGCGATTTGGTGCTTCGGGAGGAAGATGGCAACTGGGGATGGCTAATTCGGATACTTTCCATCACCATAGTGTTGATTGTGCTGCAAGTTCTTCGTTCACCGAAGCGGAATCGGGTAGCCGCAGGGTTGTACATGGGAGTGGTTGGACTGTCCATTGCTTGTGGACTTCATTACTGTGTAAATGGAGATAGGTTTGGGACCAACGAGGCCCTATACTTCGCGGAACACCTGGTGCAATCCGGGATTCGCAGCATCAGCATGGTCAATGGCTATAATACTGGGATATCGAAGGATATTTCACCGTTCATCAATCTGTTGGATGCCAGCTATAAGCTGAATCTACGCCGCATCATCGACTATCTCCTCTTTGACCTCTTTCGCCAAGGATATGCTTCTATTGGCCGCAGCTTTTTGACGGAGTATACCGATTATCTTCGGATGCAGCTTGACTTTTACGGCAAAATCCGTGAGAAGTACCCGGATAGCTTTAAGACTGCCCACGACGTGATGGCCTTAAAGGTGAACCTAGCCAAAGAGACCGAACAATGCCAAAACTTTGAGAAGCAGGCGGAGGAGATTCAGAACCTTGCCTACCAGGGGAAACAGTTTTGTGTCCTTATCCCCACCAAGCCCAAGGAGCTGGCCGATGAAGGCATCAACCTGAGCCACTGCGTCGGCGACTACATCAGCCGAGTAGCCTCCGGGGAGTGTCATATCCTCTTTATGCGGCGTAAAAGCACCCCGGAGGAGTCGCTGGTCACGCTCCAGCTCTCTGGGACATGTATCGTCCAGGCCCAGGGCCGCAATCGCCGCAGCATTACCAAGGAGGAACGAAGTTTCCTGCAACGCTGGTGCGCCGAAAAGGGCTTGGATATTGCCGTATAAATGGAGGACGGATGTATGATATACAACTACAAAATCTATCAAATCAGCCTTGAGCGCCAGGGCGCGGAACAACTGGCCCTTCGTCC
>ENA-UESI01001822-UESI01001822.1-human-gut-metagenome-genome-assembly--contig:-NODE-1822-length-12354-cov-3.995602_pt1 | contig 12354 bp, 8 predicted proteins | sample MGYA00243005_ERZ508006 | MGnify/ENA primary metagenome ERZ508006 (study PRJEB26167, sample SAMN06115436) | human gut metagenome | host: Homo sapiens | place: China:Shandong | collected 2015-06-10... | reverse complement strand
GTATGTGCAGGTATCACCGGAGAGTGGGTGACGCTGCAGGTCAAGAGCGCCCTGCACGGCGTGCCCGCCGAGAAGCTGCGCCGCTGCATCATTGCCTATGAGCCCATCTGGGCCATCGGCACCGGCAAAACCGCCACCAGCGAGCAGGCCGGCGAGGTCTGCTCCAGCATCCGTGCCACGATCCGCGCCCTGTACGGCGCCCGGGTGGCCCGCAGCGTCACCATTCAGTACGGCGGTTCCATGAATCCCAAAAACGCCGCCGAGCTTCTCGCTCAGCCCGATATCGACGGCGGCCTGATCGGCGGCGCCAGTCTGAAACCGGATCAGTTCGTGGAAATTATCAACGCGGCAAATCAAGAGGCATAATCATCCCTGTCCGCGGGACCGGAGCTGCTTTTGGTTTTCCTCCTGATATACAAGGGCTTGTCCCCTTTTCATGGAGCTTACTCTGCATGTACGCGAAATGAGGTTTTTATGAACAAAACGCCAACCACCCTGATTATCATGGACGGCTTTGGCCTGTCCGACCACGTCGGCGGCAACGCTGTCAAAGCCGCCAAAACTCCCCGTCTGGATCAGTTCTTCCAGGAATATGCCCACACAGAGCTCTCAGCGTCCGGACTGGACGTGGGACTTCCTGAGGGGCAGATGGGCAACAGTGAGGTGGGCCACACCAACATCGGCGCCGGCCGGGTGGTGTTTCAAGATCTGCCCCGCATCACCAAAGCCATTGCGGACGGAGACTTCTTCACCAATCCCGCCTACCAGCACGCCATGGATGCCTGCAAAGAAAAGGGAACCGCTCTGCACCTGATGGGCCTTCTTTCCGATGGCGGTGTCCACTCCCACATCCAGCATCTCTTCGCCCTTTTGAAGCTGGCCAGGGACAAAGGCCTGGAGCGGGTCTATATCCACGCCTTTTTGGACGGACGGGATGTGTCCCCCACCTCCGGCGTGGAGTTTGTGGCTCAGACCGTGGAGCAGTGCCGTGAGATCGGCGTGGGAAAGATCGCCACTGTGATGGGCCGGTACTACGCCATGGACCGCGACAAGCGCTGGGACCGGGTGGAGCAGGCCTATGACGCCATGGTGTATGGGGAGAGCGCCCATTTTAACCCTGTGCCCGTGGCCGCTGTGAAGGACTCCTATGCCGCCGGCATCACGGACGAGTTTGTGGAGCCCGTGGTCTGTGACACCGAGGGTACCATCTCTGATAACGACAGTGTGATATTCTTCAACTTCCGTCCCGACCGGGCCCGGGAGATCACCCGGACTTTGGTGGACCCGGATTTTGATGGCTTTACCCGTCAGTATTTTCCCGTCACCTTCGTGTGCAACACGGAATATGACGCCACAATGCCCCATGTGGAGGTGGCCTTCCCCCGGGTGTGTGTCAGCAATGGCCTTGGCGAATATCTCAGTCAGATGGGCATGACTCAGCTGCGCATTGCCGAGACGGAAAAATACGCACATGTGACCTTCTTCTTCAACGGCGGCAGCGAGACGGTCTTCCCCGGCGAGGACCGGGTGCTGATCCCCTCTCCCAAGGTGGCCACCTATGACCTGCAGCCGGAGATGAGCGCGCCGGAGGTGTGCGAAAAATGTGTGGAACGCATCGAGTCCGGCGCCTATGACGTCATCATCCTGAACTTTGCCAACTGCGACATGGTGGGCCACACGGGCGTGTTTGACGCCGCTGTGAAGGCTGTGGAAACAGTGGACGAGTGTGTGGGAAAAGTGGTGGACGCCACGCTGAAAATGGGCGGCATCGCCATGATCACCGCCGACCATGGCAATGCCGAGCAGATGACGGAACCGGACGGCAGCCCCATGACGGCACACACCACCAATCCGGTCCCCTTTATCCTCTGCGGCGCGGGAACAGAGCTGCGCAAAGGGCGTTTGGCCGACATCGCCCCCACCATTTTGGATGTAATGGGACTGGCCTGCCCGGAGGACATGGACGGCAAGACCCTGATCGTAAAATAAGAAGAGACGCTGCCGGAGCAGCGTCTCTTCTCTATTTCTGTCTCCGCAGGCGAACGGCGTCCGCTGCCAGGCTGACCAACAGCAGCACCGCAGCCCAGGCAAGCTGCGCGCTTGGTGTCACCGTATAATTGGCAATCCCAAATACGGGGTCTGCCACGGCCCAGGGAAGCACTGCCGCCGCAGCGCCTGCCGTCAGAAGCCCCCAATACTTCCAGCGCCGTCTCACTCCCACCGGCCTCTCCATCCGAAGCGCCGCAGCCATCAGCCCAAGGCTCAGAAGCCCAAAGGAGAGCAGGGATACCTCCTCCACGGCCCGGTGGAGGTCCCCCAGGGCCATCCGTGTGATAAGGCGCTCCTGCATCTCTCCGCTCAGCACACCCTCCGGCACGGGAAAAAAGCAATTGGACACCCACAGGAGTACAGACTGCGCCAGGCTGCACAGCGTCAAATCCAGCCAGACCGCCCAGGCCAGCAGGCGGACCCGCCGGCTTTGCGGCCGGCCGCCGCCGTATAAGATATCATGGAGATCCACATCATAGACTTCCGCGTAGCGCATTAAGGTATCCAGGTCCGGCCGGGTACGGCCGGACTCGTGGCTGGAAACCGCCTGCCGGGTCAGGCCCATTCTCTGGGCAACTGTCTCCTGGGTCATTCCCCGGTCCTGACGGAGCTGCTTTAAATGGCTGTGGATGGCCGTCATGTTCCTCACCTCACAGCCAGCATAGCGGATTGGAGAGAAAAGTCAAGCAAGCATCTGTTGCCATCCGGATTTTTCTCCCAGGTTTGGCAAATTTCAGGCCGCTTTTGGAATAAACCCTGGAAAACCAGCCCATACTTCCCTCAGACCCAAATTTGAGGGAGGTACGATACATGAGTAAGAAATGGGATGCCATTCGGGGCAGCGCCGAATTCTATGTCACCATGGCGGTGTGCCTGCTGGTCATCGGCGTCAGCGGTTACTTTTTGCTCTTTGGCGGCGACGACACTGCGGAGGAGGCGTTGGCTCCCCCTGACGAAACGCCTGTCACATCCCCTGCGCCGGAACTGGTGGTACCGGAGGAGCCTGTGGTGGAGACCATTGAGCCTGTTGAGGTGCCAGCTGCCACGATGCCGGAGGTCGAGGTGGACGATACCCCTGTTATAGCCCAAGCCCCCCGGCTGATTGTCTCTCCCCTGGAGGGCGAAGTCCTGACCGCCTTCTCCATGGACGAGCTGGTATATAACCCCACGCTGGAGGACTGGAGAACTCACAACGGCATTGACATCTCTGCCGCGCTGGGTGACACGGTGCTCTCCGCCAGCTCAGGCACTGTGCTCTCCGTGGAGGACGACGCTCTGATGGGCACCACCGTGGTCATCGGCCATGAGGGTGGCTATCAGACCACCTATTCAAACCTCCAGCCTCAGACCAATGTGGCGGAGGGCGACACGGTATCCGCCGGGCAAATCATCGGCGCCGTGGGAGATACCGCCGCAGCAGAGGCCGCTCAGGAGCCTCATCTGCACTTCTCCGTGACCCAAGAGGGGGAGCCGGTGGACCCCAATGCGTTTTTGGAACAATAACCCGGCAAACCAAGAGAGGCCCCGGATTGAATCCGGGGCCTCTCCAGCCTGCCGAAAAAGTCTTTTCGGCAGGCTGCGGCAGTTTTTCAGACCGCTGAAACGTTCTGAAAAACGGGTGATTGAAAACGAAAGACACCCTTCCTGGGTTTCTTTCGTAACTATCTTCCTTCCCGTTGCCGTAACTTTCCATTTTTTTCGACAGTTTCAGGAGGCCCCAGATTGAATCCGGGGCCTCTCGTCCATAGGGATCAAGTTTGCCGCGGCGTTCCGGCTACCCTTGCCTCCGCAGAGCGGAGGGTCCTGCGCAGGAAAATAGCGCTGAGCGTCAGCGACATCAGCTCCGCCACGGGGAAGGCCACCCACACCAGCTCCAGCCTGCCGCTCCTTGAGAGCAGCCACGCCACCGGCAGCAGCACCACCAGCTGTCGGGCCACCGCCACAATGAGGCTGTAAAAGGGGTTGCCAATGGCCTGACACACGGAACCGGCGATGATGCAAAAGCCCGCCAGCAGGAAGGAAAGGCTGATAATCCGCAGGGCGACCGACCCGATTTCCAGCATCTCCTCCGAGGCGTCAAAGAAGCTCAGCAGCAGTTCCGGCGCCAGCTGGAAAATCGCCAGTCCCACCGCCATGATCGCAACAGCGGTACATACCGCCAGCTTCACCGTCTTTTTCACCCGGTCCATCCGGCCCGCGCCAAAGTTATAGGCGACGATGGGCACCATGCCGTTATTCAGGCCGAACACCGGCATGAAGATGAAGCTTTGCAGCTTGAAGTAGGCCCCGAACACTGCGGTAGCCGTTTTCGTAAAGCCAAAGAGAATCTTATTCATGCCGAACACCATCACCGAGCCGATGGATTGCATCACAATCGAGGGAAAGCCCACCCGGTAGATTTCCCCCGCCACGTGACCGTTCCAGCGAATCTCCCGCAGGCGGATGTTTACATCCGGGTTACATTTCAAATTCATCACAACCGCCATGATCGCGGCGACAATCTGCCCCAGGACTGTGGCGGCCGCGGCGCCGGCCACCTCCATCCGGGGAAAGCCAAAATAGCCGAAAATCAAGATCGGGTCCATGATGATGTTGATCACCGCGCCGGTGAGCTGTGTAACCATGGCCAGGGTGGTGCGGCCTGTGGACTGCAGCAGCCGCTCAAAGCAGAACTGGCTGAAAATGCCGATGGACAGCCCCAGGCAGATGGTGGCATACTCCGTGCCGTACTCCACGATGATGGGCTCTCCAGCGGCCTGGATTTCAAAAAAGGTCCGGGAGAACAACACGCCGATCAGGGCGAAGACCACAAAGCTGCAAAGGGACAAAAAGATGCCCGTATTGGCGGCCCGGTCCGCCATGGTCTGATTCTTCTCGCCCAGGGAGCGGGAGAGAAGGGCGTTGATGCCCACGGCGGTGCCCGCGCCCACGGCAATCATCAGGTTTTGCAGGGGGAACGCCAGGGAGACGGCGTTCAGGGCATCCTCGCTGAGCTGGGCCACGAAGATGCTGTCCACCACGTTATAAAATGCCTGTACCAGCATCGAGATCATCATGGGCACCGCCATGCCGGCCAGCAGCCGGCCAATTGGCATCACACCCATCTTGTTTTCCCGGGGCGCGGCGTTGGGGGAGGGGTTTTTTTCTTCCATAGTGCTTTCCTTTCTCTCTGATCTGCGGAAAAAGGACGCGGCGTCAGCCGCGTCTTTTTTCGGGTGCGGGCTATCCAGCTGCGGCGTACCCGGCTTTACTTCTTCAGCTCACCGGTGGCAAGCTGGGTGAGATACGCGTTTAAAAAGCCGTCCAGATCGCCGTCCATCACGCCGTCCACGTTGCTGGTCTCAAAGCCTGTGCGGGTGTCCTTAACCATCTGGTAGGGCATGAAGACGTAGGAGCGGATCTGGCTTCCCCACTCAATCTTCATCTGCACGCCCTTGATGTCGGAGATCTTCTCCGCGTGCTGCTGGGCCTTGAGCTCCAGGAGTTTGGCCCGCAGCATCTTCATGCAGTTGTCCTTGTTCTGGAACTGGCTGCGCTCCTGCTGAGAGGCCACCACGATGCCGGTGGGCTTATGGATGAGCCGCACGGCGGAGGAGGTCTTGTTCACGTGCTGGCCGCCGGCGCCGCTGGCCCGGTAGACCTGCATCTCGATGTCCTCGTCCCGAATCTCGATGGACTCGTCGTTCTCGATCTCCGGCATGACCTCGATGGCGGCGAAGGAGGTCTGGCGGCGGGCGTTGGCGTCAAAAGGGGACACCCGCACCAGGCGGTGGACGCCGTTCTCGCTCTTCAAAAGGCCGTAGGCGTTCTCGCCCTCGATGGAGATGGCGGCGGATTTGATGCCCGCCTCGTCCCCGTCCTCATAGTCCAGAATCTTATAGACAAAGCCGTGGCGCTCGGCCCAGCGGGTGTACATCCGGTAGAGCATCTGGGCCCAGTCCTGGGCCTCGGTACCGCCGGCGCCGGCGTGGAACTGCATGATGGCGTTGGAGCTGTCATACTCGCCGGAGAGAAGGGTGGTCATTCGGGTCTCCTCCACCCGCTCCTCCAGGGCGGCGTACTCGGTCTTCACTTCCTCCAGGATATCGGCGTCGTCCGCCTCCTGGCCCATCTCGCAGAGCACGGTCAAATCCTCCCAGGCGCCAAGGAGCTTTTCCTGGCGCCCGATCTTGTTTTGGAGCTGTTTGAGGCGCACCTGCACCTTCTGGGAACGCTCCAGGTCGTTCCAAAACCCATCTTGGGCGGTCTCATCCTCCAGGCGGGCGGCCTCCTGCCGGGCGCTCTCCACATCCAGTGCAGCGGACAGCTTGTCCAGCTCCGGCCCCAGGTCCCGCAGCTTCTGCTTGTAAACGTCGTATTCTATCAGTGCCATGACGTCTCTCCATCCTTCAAATTTCGTTAGCTATAGTATTATATAGGAGTCAAAATTATTTGTAAAGAAAAACCTCTCTTTTTCCCCAGTGCTCTATTTGTTCATAATTTGTTCATGATTTTGAAAGGGCTTTCGAGTATGTTATAGAGAGGAATATTATGTAACCAAATGGCAGCAAATCCGACATCATGGAGGGACTTTTTATGAGGAAGCTTTGGAAGAAACAACTGCCCGCGGCAGTGCTGGCGCTGATCATGATGATCAGTCTGGTCCCTCTGGCTGGGGCGGTGACTGATTGTACCGTAGAAGGAAAAGCACATATATGGGATGACTGGCAAACTACTCAACAACCCACTTGTACCGATGGGGGCATTAAACAGCGTACCTGTAGTGTCTGTGGTGCAAAGGAACCCGGCTCTGTCCCTGCTTTGGGGCATGATTTCAGCGGTCAGGGAAATGTTTCGAAAGCACCTACGTGCACTGTTCCTGGAGAAATGAGCATTAAATGCTCACGGTGTGAAGTAACCACAACACGTTCCATCGACGCGCTTGGCCATAAGTGGGTGAATGACGGGACCGGCACTCCCGCCACCTGCGGCAAAAATGGTTCTCAGCCCCAAAAATGCGACGTTTGTGGGCTCACCCAGACTCTGACTCTTCAGGCCACGGGAAAGCATACTTGGGACGTTGGCTATGTATCCAAAGAGCCTACATGCACAGCGACTGGTATTCGTACTTATACCTGCACTGTTTGTAAAACGACCAAGACAGAATCCGTCCCTGCCAAAGGGCACACAGTTAATCCCTCCACAGGCAAATGCACCGTCTGTGGCCAGCAGATCAACAATGTGGGCTATACCGTAACCTTCCAGAGCCTCTCCAGCTCTGGAAATATCGCGGTCTCCAACCAGACTGTCCAGAACAACGGCTATCCCTACAAGCCCAGCGATCCCCCCAAGGTCACCTTTGGCGGCGTCACTTATACCTTCAAGGGCTGGACCACTTCCTATACCGGCAGCAGCTGGTATCTCTATACCAACCAGCCCCTGGTGACCCCCGAGTACCAGCGCATCAATTCCAACGCCACGTTCTACGCCGTGTACACCACCAATGACAAGTCCACCATCTCCTACACCGCCGCAGCCGGCAAGGAGACGGACTTTGACGCTCGGGACTTCTATAACGCCTATCGGAATCAATATAACGGGACGCTGAACTATGTCACGTTCAACGTGGCCAAGAGCACCTATAATTCCTTTGAGGGAGCCGTCTATGCCGGCAACTCCTCCCTCTCCCACTCCGATCTCACCGACAGCCGCTTCTACTACGACGAGGACGACGCCGGCCGCAACGACTATGCCCTGGACGATCTCTCCCTGGTGGCCGACAAGAATGCCGACGACGACTCCATCACCCTGACCTTTACCGCCTACGGCACCTGGGGTCAGATGAGCGGCACCGTGCGTCTGGCGGTGGGCGACGCCACTGTGGACGGCAAGACCATTGTCTACCGAGTCACCCCCGGCAAGACCGTGGACTTTGACCGGGCCAATTTCAACACGGTATTCCAGGCCTCCTATCCCAGCGAGAGCCTCGAGTATGTGATCTTCGACCGGCCTGACAGCGACGCCTTTGACCATGGCACGCTGTACAGCGAGTACGGCAGGAGCAGCTATGAGACTGCCTTCACCCGCTCTGACCTGGACGATGCCACATTCTATTACAGCAATTCCGTCTCCGGCCGGGACAATTACGCACTGAACGATCTGACGTTCGCGGCCAAGAATACGTTCCAGGACACCGTGAAGCTCAGCTTCACAGCCTACGGCGCCAACAGCAGTCACCGGGTCTATGGCACCGTGGAGCTGCGTTCCAGCGAAAACGCCAGTGACGGCGACATCACCTATAAGGTGTCCCCCGGCAAGAGCGTGGACTTTGACCGCAGCGACTTCCTCTCCTTCCTGCGGGACACCTACCGCAACGCGGACTTGGACTATGTGATCTTTGACCGGCCTGCCAGCGCCAACGATTACGCTCAGGGCACGCTGTACAGCGGTTACGGCACCAGCAGTCAGACCTCCTTCTCCCGCTCTGATCTGGATAACGCCGCCTTCTACTATAACTCCAAGGATGCCACGGGCCGCAACGACTACGCTCTGGACAGCCTGACCTTTGTGGCCAGCTCCAGCTTCAAGACTCCCATTGAGCTGACCTTTACCGCCTATGACGAAGACGGCTATGACGTGGATGGCACTCTGGTCATTCAAACGGACGGCTCCACCTCCAACTATGTGGGCAGTGTCCGCTACTCCACCACCACCGGCACCAATGTCCAGATCAATGCCAATGACATTGCCCGCTACTTCAAAAAATCCACCGGTGGAACGCTGAACTATGTGATGTTCACCGGCGTTCCCTCCACCGGCGCTCTGTACTACAACTATTACAGTGCCAGCAAATATGGCTCCACGGGCCGTACCCAGCTCACCTCCTCCAATTCTAACGCCTTCTACTTCAATCCCACCTCCACCGCTCAGTACGCCCTGACGGAGCTGACCTATGTGCCCTCCGGCAGCAATTACTGCGTCACGATTCCCTTTACCGCATATGGCACCAACGGGGTGAATGTCTCCGGCTCTCTTCTGATCAGTGTCAGCCGATCCGCCGTGTCGGAGATTTACGGCGTCACCTCCCGGAATACCGCCGTCTCCTTCCCTGCCAGCGGTTTCTACAGCGCGGTGCTGAATGCCACCGGCTCCAGCCTGTACAGCATCCAGCTGCTGAGTCTCCCCGCCTCCAACCAGGGCACCGTGTACGTGGGCAGCGGCACCTCCACCCGGGCCAACACCACCACCCAGTACACCTATGCCAGCGGCAGCAACTCTATCAGCCAGCTGCGCTTTGTGCCCGCTTCCACCTATACCGGCTCTGTGGAGATTCCGTATGTGGCTTTGAACAGCAACGGTCAGGCCCTGGCGTCCGGCACGTTCTCCCTGGGCGTGGTGAACACCCGCAGGACGTTCAGCGACGTGGGCTCTTCCAGCTGGTGCTACAAGTATGTGACCGAGCTCTCGGACGCGGGCGTGATTGATGGCTACAGCAACGGCGCCTTTAAGCCCGACAGCACCATCTCCTATGGCGCGGCGCTCAAGCTGGTGATGCTGGCCGCCGGTTATCCGGAGCAGGCTCCCACCAATTCAAGCAGCGTCTTCAGCGGCTATCTGGCCAAGGCCCAGGCGGACGGTCTGGTGACACGCGGCAATGTGAACCTGAGCGCTCCCATCACCCGTCTGCAAGTGGCCCAGCTGGCTGCCGGCGCTCTGAAACTGAGCACGGCCAATCTCTCCAGTGTGAAGCCCTTTACGGACACCTCAGACCTGTATGTGCAGGCTCTGAATGCGGCTGGGATTGTGGAGGGCTACTTCTCCAATGGTACCAGCACCTTCCGTCCCAACAACACGCTGACCCGTGGTCAGGTCTCCGCCATCGTTTGGAGAATGCAGAACTACCAGAAATAAGCAGTGCAAGGCCGCCCCCAAAAGGGGCGGCCTTGTTTTGGGCTGCGGCGGGGCGCTGCCCCGATCCCCGCCGCCTTTTTCAAAAGGCGGGCGAAAACTTTTTGTCAGGTTGCACGGAGGCGTGCAACTTTTTTGTTTGGGGGGCCTTTTATGTTACAACTATATATCACATTTTTAGCAGGAGGGGTTTTTTATGCAGCAGACCAGCCATTTTCAGCTCTCCCAGTGGGAGGGGGAGGACCGGATTCTCCGGGAGAATTTCAACAGCGACAACGCCAAGGTGGACGCGGCCCTGGCAGACCATGCCGCAGCCCTGGCCGGGTGCGGGAACTGCCGGCTCTGGGCCACCACCTATGTGGGTACCGACGAATGCGGCCCCAGCCACCCCAACCACCTGACCTTTCCAAACGGCATGCCGCTGGCGGCGCTGGTATTCAGCTACTGCGGTGAAATTATGGTGCTGGTGCCAAATGCCACCTCAACCACTTACCACACCTATATGGATACCACCTACGGCTACAACCGGATGCAGGTGTCCTGGTCCGGGAATACCGTCTCCTGGTACAGCAATCAGACCCAAACCCCCGCTTATCAGATGAACAGCCCGTCTCCTTATTACGTCCTGGCCTTCTACCAGGCGGATGCGGAGTAAAGCGTAAAAAAGGACCCGCCCCCGAGAGGGGGCGGGCCTTTTTCATCTTGTGATTGCCTTTTTACAGGCCTATATCACAAGCGTTACCAATTAGTCAGCAACCGTAAACGCAAGGGTCACGGTGCTATTGGTATCAGAGGCACTCAGAGTCACAGTAACAGGAATCTTAGTACCAACAGTCGTGGATGCAGCAATGGTGGTAACGTCCAGAGTACGGCCGCCGTCCTCAGTCAGATTCACCTGAGCATCCGTAGCAGCGGAACCGCCAATTTCAATCACAACCTTGTAGCTGCCCGCAACGCCCTTCTGCACATAGCCAGTCATCGTGCTGTCAGCAGTAGCGGTGGCCGTAGCACCGCTGGCAAAGCCAGTGGTGGCGCCGGTAGCTGTAACCGCAGGGGTCACGGTGACCTGAACATGCAGGGTGGTGTTAATCTCATCGCCAGCGCTCAGAGCAGTGGAGTCATTGGTGGCCTTCATGTTACCATTCAGGCTGGCAAACTCCGTAGCGGAGGGGCTGGTAAACAGGCTGGCGAAAGTCGTACCATTAGCAACCAGCTTGTTGGTGCCGTCCACCTTGATGGTGATCATCTGGGTCTTGGTGCCGTCCCAAGTGAAGTCCTGAGCAACCTCCATACCGCCAACCTTGCGGGTTGTGCTTAACACATAGGCGGGCACGCTGTTGTCATACTTCGTGTTCGTCACGGTGTAGCCCTGCTTGTTCATCTCGCTCACGATGGCGGAGATCGCCTGATCGTCAGTGGGCTTAGTGCCAGTGTAGCTCACGGACACCTTACCAGCAGAGGGATCGTTCAGCGTCACGGTCACGCCGTCGATGTCGGAACCGTCAATGCCGGTGTTGATGTCGGTCTCGGTCTTGTCATAGATCACAACGCTGGTAGCAACGCCGTTCTCGATCACAGCACCGATATAGCCCTTGAACTTGGCATTGTCGTTCAGGTTCCGAACCGCACGCTCCAGGCCGGCAGAACCACCGGTGTACTCATAGATATCGTCCATGAGCGTCACCTTGCCGCTGCTGGTCACGCTGTCCTGAATCAGGACGGTCTTGGCGCTGGGGCTCACGGCGAAGCCGCGGCTGCCGGTGGAGATGGTGGTGTCCACCTGCAGGGTGCTGCCCTTCACAGAGACCACATAGGTCTGAGCCGTCAGATCCTGATACAGAACCACCGTGTCGTTATCGTCAGAAGCCTTCTCAACATAGTCGATCAAACCGACGTACTTGGGATAGGTGCCAACGGGGGCACTAGAGTTAGCGTAGAACTCATTGGCATCCACAGTGGTGTCGCCGTTGTCCTTCTTGATCTCGGCCACCTGCTCGGGGGTCAGTGCGCCCTCCAGCAGGTAGACACGGGCAGAGCGCACCAGCGGGCGCTCGCCCTGACTGATAAGCTGGATGCACTCAGCAGCAGAAGCTGCGCGCTGGTCGAACTGACCGGGCAGATACTCCACCGCGAAGGACACGCCCTCGGCAGCGGGCAGCTCGGCGTAGGTGTTATCCACCGGCGGCTCGCTGAACACGGTGCTGACGCACTGGTTGAACAGTGCCTCGTCGATGCCTTCCACATCGTAGCGGTTCAGCAGGCGCAGACCGGTCAGGTCCTTGATGCCCAGCAGGCTGGTGAGCTCGTTTTTCAGACCGTTTGCCTCGACATCAAAGCCGGGCTTTTTTTCCTCAAATATATGCAAAGGATAAAAAGACAAATTTTAGGCTAAGCCAACAAATTCTCTTTTTTATTGTT
>ENA-UESI01001805-UESI01001805.1-human-gut-metagenome-genome-assembly--contig:-NODE-1805-length-12477-cov-5.636935_pt1 | contig 12477 bp, 10 predicted proteins | sample MGYA00243005_ERZ508006 | MGnify/ENA primary metagenome ERZ508006 (study PRJEB26167, sample SAMN06115436) | human gut metagenome | host: Homo sapiens | place: China:Shandong | collected 2015-06-10... | reverse complement strand
AAAGACAATCTTTATAAATGATAGAATCATGAAATTAAAAAAAGGAAGTATTGCATTACTAACATTGGCAGGTATGTCCTGCAATCAGATTATAGTTGCCCTGCAAACGGGGGAAGAAGGTACTATCTTTATCTTCTTGTTTTTATTCTTGCTACTTTCGCTTAAACTGTCTATTTTTGAGGCTGCATTTCCATACTTGAATACGAGTACCTCATTATTAATAGAATAAAACAATGAAAAACAGGTTTCTGATCGTATGCACAGTTTTGTTTCTCTCCTCTTGTTTGGCGTATGGACAAGAGCAAGCATCTGTAACAAATGACTTTTCTGAAAATAAACAAGGTTGTATTCAGCATCCCTGGCAAGGCAAGAAAGTAGGATACATCGGAGATTCCATCACAGACCCGAATTGCTACGGTGATAATATAAAGAAGTACTGGGACTTTCTGAAAGAATGGCTGGGGATCACTCCTTTTGTTTACGGCATTAGTGGAAGGCAGTGGGATGATGTACCCCGTCAGGCGGAAAAGCTGAAGAAAGAACATGGCGGAGAAGTCGATGCTATCCTGGTTTTTATGGGGACAAACGATTATAATAGTAGTGTGCCTATCGGTGAGTGGTTTACGGAACAAGAAGAGCAAGTGCTGTCTGCTCACGGTGAGATGAAGAAGATGGTGACGCGGAAAAAGCGTACGCCTGTCATGACTCAAGACACTTATAGAGGTCGTATTAATATAGGAATCACTCAACTGAAGAAACTTTTCCCGGATAAGCAGATCGTTCTGCTGACTCCTTTGCATCGTTCGTTGGCTAACTTCGGCGATAAGAATGTCCAGCCGGATGAAAGCTATCAGAATGGTTGCGGAGAATATATAGATGCTTATGTGCAGGCTATTAAGGAGGCAGGAAATATATGGGGAATACCTGTCATAGACTTTAATGCAGTGACAGGTATGAATCCGATGGTTGAAGAACAGCTTATTTATTTCTATGATGCCGGCTATGACCGTTTGCATCCCGACACCAAAGGGCAGGAGCGTATGGCACGCACTTTGATGTATCAGTTACTTGCACTGCCTGTCGCTTTTTAATTATTCAAATATCCGCAGGACTTGACAAAGGCATTTTTTTGTTGTATATTTGCAGGAGTCATACAGGCAATAAAGTAACAACCCATTAAAAAATGAAACGAAATGCACCTTATCAATCATCTTAACCGAACCGAAAAAAATAGTGTAACATTATAACAAAATACAAAGGGGATCATATGCAAATCAGCATCTATGTGAACCGGTGATAAGCTTGAGGCTGCAACCTTTTATACGGTTTGCAGCCTTTTTTGTTGCATAAAATCAAGAAATACGTGCTTAAAAGGTGTACTGGAGTTTATAATAAATGGGGAGACCGTTTATAATAAACGATGCAACTATTTATTATAAACTCAACTGCGATTTTAGTATTGATGGTAAAAAGTTTTCTATATGTCAGAAGAACCCGTAGAGAGTTTTCTTTTATTTGACTTAGCAGACTGCGAATTATCGTAACATGACAATCTTTTACTTTATTGCCCGATTTGCCCCCTATATCTGCCCGATTTACCTCCCGTCTCATTGCGTTCTTCTCCCTATTTTTGTGCATTAAATATTCTTATTTTTATCAATGATGAAAGATGCTGCATGATATGCACGACGGAGATGGAAAGTGCGTGGCTGTTCTGCGGGATGTTGTTTTGAAGAAAAATAGTACAATATTCCATGCTTGTTGTACTATTCTCCATAGGAATATAGATAGTTAATCGTAAATTTGTAATTTAATTGTGCCTTATACTTTTTATAAGCATTTATAGAAGAATATCATGAAATACTGGATGTTATTGTTTGCCCTTTTGTGGGTATCTTACGGAACGGGCATGGCCCGGAAAACGGAAAAAGTAGTAAATAACGGAATTCCCTGGTTTGACGACAGGGGAGAGATAGTCAATGCCCACGGTGCCTGCATTGTGGAAGAGAATGGCAGATATTATCTTTTCGGGGAATATAAGTCGGACAAGAGCAATGCTTTTCCGGGTTTCAGTTGTTATTCATCTGATGATTTGGTGAACTGGAAGTTCGAACGTGTTGTACTGCCGATGCAGTCAAGCGGAATTCTTGGCCCTGATCGTGTAGGCGAGCGTGTGAAAGTCATGAAATGCCCTTCTACCGGCGAGTATGTGATGTATATGCATGCAGACGATATGAACTATAAAGATCCCCATATCGGTTATGCTACCTGTAGCACTATAGCAGGTGAATATAAACTTCACGGACCTCTGTTGTATGAAGGTAAGCCTATTCGCCGCTGGGATATGGGAACTTATCAGGACACGGACGGTACCGGATATCTGCTGTTGCACGGAGGAATTGTCTATCGTTTGAGTAAGGACTACCGTACGGCAGAGGAAAAAGTGGTATCGGGAGTAGGTGGTTCTCACGGAGAGTCTCCGGCAATGTTTAAAAAGGACGGCACGTATTTCTTCTTGTTCTCCAATCTGACCAGTTGGGAGAAGAATGATAATTTCTACTTTACAGCCCCTTCCGTCAAAGGGCCGTGGACCAGACAAGGTTTGTTTGCTCCCGAAGGAAGCCTGACCTATAATTCACAGACCACTTTTGTGTTTCCTTTAAAGTGTGGTGAAGATACGATTCCTATGTTTATGGGCGATCGCTGGTCTTATCCGCATCAGGCTTCGGCTGCCACCTATGTGTGGATGCCTATGCAGGTGGATGGAACAAAGCTTTCTATTCCGGAATACTGGCCTTCCTGGGACGTTGATAAGTTGAAACCCGTAAATCCTCTGCGCAAAGGAAAAACCGTCGATTTAAAGAAGATAACGTTCAGTAAAGAAGCTGACTGGAAAGTGGAGGAAGGAAGAATATCTTCCAATGTAAAAGGAAGTACGCTGAGCATTCCTTTCACTGGCTCTTGTGTGGCTGTTATGGGCGAAACGAACTGTCATAGCGGATATGCGCGTATGAATATCCTTGATAAGAAAGGGGAGAAAATATATTCTTCACTGGTCGATTTCTATAGTAAGGCGAATGATCATGCAACGCGTTTTAAGACTCCCCAATTGGCTGAAGGGGAATATACGCTGGTGATTGAAGTTACGGGCATCAGCCCCACATGGACTGATAAAACGAAGAGAATCTATGGCAGCGACGATTGCTTTGTGACCATTACTGATATTGTAAAACTGTAATATTTATGAGAAATAGAATTTTATTTTCTTTCCTTGCTTGGGTAGCAGTGATCGTGTCCGTTCAGGGTAAACAAAAAGATTTTGTTTTGCAGTCCGGTCAGCCGGTTGCGATAGCTTGCAGCGGTTCGGAAGCACCGGTGGTGCGTACTTCGCTGGACTTGTTGTCCCGTGACCTTCAGACTGTATTGTCGGCAACTGCCCATATAGACACAAACACCGGAAACATCATAGTAGGAACGATCGGACAGAGCAAGCTGATTGAGCAGGCAGGCATCGATATTTCCGCATTAAAAAACAAAAAGCAGGCTTTCATGCTCGCCGTCTCAGAAGATGGAAAGCTAGTAGTAGCCGGCAGCGACAGTCACGGTACAGCCTACGGCATACTTGAAATATCCCGTCTGCTGGGCGTTTCCCCTTGGGAATGGTGGGCAGATGTGACTCCGGAGAAGAAAGAGACATTTCGTCTTTCGGGCAAGTTTAGAGAGTTGCAGTCTCCTTCTGTGGAGTATCGGGGCATCTTTATTAATGATGAAGATTGGGGACTGATGCCTTGGAGTAACAAGACTTACGAACCGTCGGATGTGAAAGGAGAAATCGGGCCGCGTACCAACGAACGTATTTTTGAGTTGCTGCTTCGTTTGCGGGCCAATACCTACTGGCCTGCTATGCATGAGTGTACCTTGCCTTTCTTTCTGACGAAGGGCAATCGGGAAGCAGCGAAAAAGTATGGCATCTTTATGGGAGCTTCCCACTGCGAACCAATGGCGTGCAATGCTGCCGGAGAATGGAAAATACGTGGAAAAGGAGCATACGATTACGTGAATAACAGTCCGGCCGTTTATCAGTTTTGGGAAAATCGTGTGAAAGAAGTTGCCGGACAAGAGATACTTTACACGCTGGGTATGCGTGGCGTTCACGATGGAAAGATGCAGGGAGCCAAGACGGTAGAAGAACAGAAAGCCGTCCTGAACCGGGTATTTGTTGACCAGCGCGGCTTGCTCGAAAAGTACGTGAATAAAGACGTAACACAAGTGCCGCAGGTCTTTATTCCTTATAAGGAAGTGCTCGATATTTATCATGCGGGACTGCAAGTGCCCGAAGACGTGACCTTGATGTGGTGTGATGATAACTACGGCTATATCCGTCATTTCCCCACTGCCGAAGAGCGTGCCCGTAAAGGCGGCAACGGAGTCTATTATCATGTTTCCTACTGGGGACGCCCGCACGATCATTTATGGTTGAGCACCATGAGTCCATCGCTCATTTATCAACAGATGAAGCAGGCTTACGATCAGGGAATACAGAAAATGTGGATACTGAACGTCGGAGACATCAAACCTGCCGAGTATCAGATAGAACTGTTCATGGATATGGCATGGAATCTGGATAAGGTATCTTCCGAAGGAGTAACCGCACATCTGAAACATTGGCTGGAACGGGAACTGGGAACCTCCTGTGCAAAGACCATCCTCCCCGTTATGCAGGAACATTATCGCTTGGCACATATCCGCAAACCCGAATTTATGGGAAATACACGGGAGGAAGAAAAGAATCCGGTCTATCGGGTAGTCAAAGACTTACCGTGGAGCGAAAGAGAGATAAACGAACGTCTGAATGCTTACAGCGAACTTTCGGAAACAGTAGAGAAAGCTGCTTCTAAAGTACCCGCCGACAGACAGAGCGCTTACTTCGAACTGGTGAAATATCCCGTACAGGCTGCGACACAAATGAATCGCAAACTGTTATACGCCCAATTGGCACGCCACGATAAGGAAGACTGGGAAAAGAGTGATGCCGCTTACGACAGCATTGCTGCACTGACTCAACATTATAACTCATTGGAGAATGGGAAATGGAATCGCATGATGGACTTCAAACCCCGCAAGCTCCCTGTATTCAACCGTGTGGAAAGAAATGCGGCTACTGCTCCGATGACAGCGGACCGTAAAGCAGCCTGTCAATGGAATGGGGCGGAGGCAAAGAAGGGCAACGCTATTGTCTGCGAAGGTTTGGGATATGAAGGCAAAGCCGCAGAGATAAGAAAAGGCGATGCGCTGACTTTCTCTTTCGGTAATCTGAAAACGGACTCGGTAGAGGTGGATATCCGGTTACTTCCCAATCATCCGGTGCATGGCGATAAGTTGCGTTTCTCGGTTTCTCTGAATGGTGCCGAGCCTGAAGTGATAGCGTACGAAACGAAGGGGCGCAGCGAGGAATGGAAAGAGAACGTGCTTCGTAATCAGGCAATCCGGAAAATCGTACTTCCCGTTCTGGGCAGGAAATCACATCAATTGGTCATCAAGGCATTGGATGAGGGAGTGATACTGGATCAGGTAATGCTTTATGAGGTGAATTAGATATAATTCTATATTTTATAGTTTCAGACTGGCTGGGTCAGTCAGTCTGAAATACACTGTTTATTGTCCCGGCTTGATAATCAACCGCAGTACAAACCAAGCGTGATGTGCTGCGGTACTTATCCATCCATAATGTTTTGCCATAATGCGGAACCGTTCTTTAAGAGAAGCCTTCCGGTTCTGCGTAGTCATTCCTTCATCCAGATAGTCGATGATTGTCAGGTGCGTATTGTGCAGGGTACGCGCCTTTTTCATGATGCGGATGCACCAGTCGAAATCAGCGGAGTACCGGTAGCTTAAGTCATAAGGTTCCACCAGCGTATGTCTGGCAAAGAAAGCCTGATGGCAGACTAACATTCCCTGTTTGAAACTCTTCCAGTCCAGCTTTTCGGGTGCTGAAAGTCGGCGCATATGCAAAAAGTGCCTGTCTTTGTCAACAATCGCAGTTTCCCCGTAGATGACGTCGGGGAGAACGCTCCCATGAATGCTGTGCACCATTTGCTGCAAAGTATCGTCTTCGTGAAAGCAGTCGCCCGCATTCAGAAAACAGAGATAGTCGCCGCTGGCAAGGGAGATCGCCTTGTTCATGGCATCGTACAATCCTTTGTCCGGTTCGCTGACGACGGTGTGTATCCGTGAGCGGTATCTGTCGATGATAGAGAGAGTACCGTCTTTGGAGGCCCCGTCCACGATGATGTATTCTACGTGGTGGTAAGTCTGCGAGATAACACTTTGGATGGTATCTTCCAGTACTTTCTCGGCATTGTAGGTCACCGTGATAATCGAGAACTTGGGAGTAGGATGGACACTATGCATATTTCCCTGTTATTTTGTTGTAAACGTCCGTGTACTTCTTCGCTATGATACTTTCCGAATAGTTGCCTATGGCCTTGCGGCAGGCTTGTGCGGAGAGTTCCGCATATTCGGGTTCCGTCAGTACCCAATGGATGCCGTTGGCCAGATCTTCGGAAGACTTGCGCTGAGCTACGTATCCGTTGTGCAGATGATCGATCATTTCCGGTATGCCTCCGGTGTTGAAACCGACGCAGGGCACACCGCAGGACATTGCTTCCATCACCATATTCGGCAGATTCTCTTCGAGAGAAGGGATGGCGAAGAGGTCTACGGCATTGTATATATCCACCAACTCATGCTCATTCTTAATATAAGGAAGCGGATAGACGCGGAAAGGAATCAGGTCTTGCAACTGCTGCGACTGGTTGCCGAAAACAACCACGCCCAATGAGTCTTTCCATTCCGGATGTTTCTCTGCCAGCAGTTTGCAGGCTTCAATCAGATAGTCGATACCCTTTCGCTTGTCTGTGATCTTGACAGAACCGAAAAGAATGAGCTTCCCTTCCTGCGGCAGCCTGCATTTTCTGCGGGCTTCCTGCTTATTGTGAGGCTTGAACAGATTCGTGTTGATGGCGTTCGGGATACTGATAACCGTTTGTCCGGTGAGCAGTCCGCTGACTTTGGCCTTCTCCGCCAGCCAGCGGCTACAGCCTACAAACGTGATGGATGCCTGACTATAAATCTCTTTTTTCTTCCGGAAGATTCGGGTGGATAAGTCCTTCTTGCCTCCTCCTCCGTAGATGTAAGGGCAGTGATGGCACTCCTGTTCGTAACTCTTGCATTCGCGTGCATAATGGCAGATGCCGGTGCAGGGCCACATATCGTGCATGGTCCATACTACAGGTTTGCCGGAAGTCAGAATCTTGCGGATGGTGTTGAGCGACAGCATTCCTTGGTTGATCCAGTGCAGATGGATGACATCTGCCTGCTGAAATTCGGGAAGCGAAGTGATGTCCGTGCCGGTATTGGCGATATCTACGGCGAAGAGATCATTCTTCTTGAAACGGTTGGCTTTCCAGATGACGATGCGTTCCCACATGAATTTCCATACGTGCAGCCAGCTGCCCTTTAGTCCGACGACGCTGATTTGGTCTGTTTGTTTGTCACGTACCAACATTTTCGCCTTGATGCCGTTGTTCTTAAGCGATTCCATCAGTCGTCCGGCAGCGACAGCCGCACCACCTATTCGTTCGGAAGTATTGATGATTAGTACCCTCATGCTTTCAAAATGTTTGCACAAAAGTAGTGGTTTTCAGTGAAAATCCGTACAAAGTCACATATTATTTGTACTTTTGCCACACTTATTAATAAGGAGATATTGAACATGAAAAAGGTTGTGTTTTTAGGATTAGGGTATATCGGCCTTCCTACGGCAGCCGTTGCTGCCGCTCACGGTTTCGAAGTCATAGGAGTAGATGTCAATCCTTCTGTGGTGGAAACGATCAACCAGGGAAAGATACATATTGTAGAACCTGAACTGGGTCAGGTAGTCAGGGACGTAGTGCAGAGTGGAAAGTTACGGGCAGTATGCAAGCCGGAAGCGGCGGATGCTTTCTTTATCGTAGTGCCTACCCCATTCAAGCAGAACCATCGGGCGGACATCACCTATGTGGAGGCGGCCACCCGTTCCGTGATCCCTTATCTGCAGGAGGGTAACCTGTTTGTCATCGAATCCACTTCTCCGGTATATACCACCGAACGTATGGCGGAAGTGATCTATAAAGAACGTCCCGAACTGAAAGGGAAGATACATATCGCTTATTGTCCCGAACGCGTATTGCCGGGAAATACATTATACGAACTGGTGCACAACGATCGCGTGATAGGCGGCATCGATCCGGCATCCACCGAAAAAGCCATTGAGTTTTATTCCGCTTTCGTACAAGGCAAACTGCACGGCACCAATGCCCGCACGGCAGAGATGTGCAAACTGACGGAGAACTCCTCCCGCGACTCACAGATCGCCTTTGCCAACGAACTCTCCATGATCTGCGACAAAGCCGGAATCAATGTATGGGAACTGATCGAACTTGCCAACAAGCATCCGCGTGTGAATATCCTTCAACCGGGCTGCGGAGTAGGCGGTCACTGCATTGCGGTAGACCCTTGGTTCATCGTATCCGACTATCCGGAACAGGCGCAGCTCATTAAGCGTGCCCGTGAAACGAACGATTACAAAGCGGACTGGTGTGCGAACAAAGTATTGGAAACCTGTCAGAAGTTTGTGGAACAGAACGAGCACGAACCGGTCGTTGCCTGCATGGGACTGGCTTTCAAACCGAATATCGATGACTTACGGGAATCTCCCGCCAAATATATCGCTTCCCGCATCATCTCCGAATCGAGAGCGGACGTGCTGATTATCGAGCCTAATATAAGCACTCATAAGAGCTTCCATCTGACAGATTATCGGGAAGCATACGAGAAAGCGGATATTATCGTCTGGCTGGTTCGCCACGATGTCTTCCTTGCATTGCCCAAAGAAGAAGGAAAGATAGAACTGGACTTCTGCGGCGTGAGACGATAAAATGTAGTTTAATTGCGAAGAGGTTGTATAGACTCTATTAAATAAAGCAGATGAAAAAGATATTGCTCGTTTTCGGTACCCGTCCCGAAGCGATAAAGATGGCTCCGCTTGTAAAGGCGCTCCAGAAAGATACGGAACATTTTGAGACACGTGTCTGCGTTACGGCACAGCACCGGCAGATGTTGGATCAGGTATTGGAAGTGTTCGGCATCACTCCCGAATATGACCTGAATATCATGGCTCCCAATCAGGACTTGTATGACATTACCGCTAAGGTACTCCTTGGACTGCGCGAAGTGCTGAAGGACTTCCGTCCCGATACCGTATTGGTGCATGGAGATACGACTACCTCGATGGCGGCATCCCTTGCGGCATTCTATATGCAGATACCTGTGGGGCACGTGGAAGCCGGGTTGCGTACCTATAATATGTTGTCTCCCTGGCCGGAAGAAATGAACCGTCAGGTGACAGACCGTATCTGCACTTACTACTTTGCACCGACGGAACAGTCAAGGGCAAATCTGCTGCAAGAGAATATAGATGCGAAGAAAATCTTTATTACCGGAAATACGGTGATCGATGCCCTGCTGATGGCGGTCGATATCATTTCCACCACCGCCGGTGTGAAAGAAAAGATGGCGAAGGAACTTCAGGAGAAAGGCTACACGGTAGGTGATCGTGAGTATATCCTCGTCACCGGACATCGTCGCGAGAACTTCGGAGATGGTTTCCTGCATATCTGCAAAGCGATCAAAGAACTGGCGGCTCTTCACCCGGAAATGGACATTGTCTATCCCGTTCATCTGAATCCTAATGTGCAGAAGCCAGTGTATGAACTGCTTTCCGGTCTGAGCAATGTCTATCTGATCTCTCCTCTGGATTACCTGCCCTTCATCTATGCCATGCAACATTCTACTCTGCTGCTGACGGATAGCGGCGGTGTGCAGGAAGAAGCCCCTTCATTGGGCAAACCCGTGCTGGTGATGCGGGATACGACCGAGCGTCCGGAAGCTGTTGAGGCGGGTACGGTGAAGCTGGTCGGCACGAATGCGGAGGCAATTGTCAGTAATGTCACTGCCCTGCTCCTTGATAAAGAAATGTATAAGCGGATGTCCGAAACGCATAACCCTTACGGTGACGGACAGGCTTGCGAAAGAATCATAGCTGCGCTCAGATGTTAACACATGAGTAGTCAGGTATTAACATTTGATATGATAGGTATTAATATCTGAGAAGTTAGGTATTAATACTTGAGAAGCTGGTTAGCAATGCTTGCTGTGACATCTAATAATGCTTGAAACGAGATCTAAGAAGCATTGTTAATCACATACACTTCCCACTATTATTGTTTTTTTATTATTGGTTTATTTTACTATCATAAGTGCCGATATATAAAGTAATATAGGGCGAACCTTTTCTGCTTTTGCCCCATTTTTCCGCTTTCATCGCTTTCACCTTATAGAAAGACATTTCACTTTATCCGCATATAACATACAAACCTCCATAATTCTGTTATTATGAACTATTCGTATATTGTCATATCAGTCGGTTTATTAGGCAGTAACAATTTCAATATATTCCAAAGCAATTAATAGACTGTTATCAAGCTGAGATATGAAATTTCTAAAAAGAAATATCAGTGCTGTATGAAAGGAGGATATTATCGTACTTTTTGATAGTGTTTATTCGCTATAAATGGTTTTATTTTGTAGTGTCATTTTTAGAAAGCCGCTCTATTACAAAATAGGGATGAATGCTGAGAAGATGCTTTGTCTGCCGGTGCACGTGGATTTAAAAGATGATGAAATTAATCAAATTGACATGGTCTTGGCTGAATATCGTCGAAAATAGAAAAGTGTAAAATGGTAATAATCGGGAGTAAAGGATGTGCTAAGGAGATTTTGACAGCGCTCAAGTGGGATAATGTAGAAGAAACTGTATCTTTGTTTGACAATATAAATACAGATATTAGCGATGCATATTATGACTTTCCCATTATTAAATCCTGGAATGAACTGGAGCAACATCTGAAAACAGACAGTAAGGTTATTATTGGTGTCGGAGGTGGACAGCGTAGAGAGGTACTGGCACGAAAGATTGCCTGTCTTGGAGGAGTATTGACCACTTTTATCTCCCAAAAAGCCCTTGTGGGCGGGTATGACAATACTATCGAACCAGGTGTTGTGATTCTTTCGGGGGCAACTATTACTTGTAATGTAAGTATAGGGCAGGGGACATTTATCAATAAAAGCACTGTTATCAGTCATGACGTCCGTATTGGACGATATTGTGAAGTATCTCCCGGTGCAAAAATCTTGGGACGTGCCATTATCGGTGACAGGACGGAGATAGGTGCTAATGCGGTAATACTTCCTGATGTCATTGTCGGTGCTGACTGCAAAATAGGTGCAGGCGCTGTAGTGACGCGAAATATCGACAGCCATACTACTGTTGCCGGAGTTCCTGCCCGTTCAATTACAAAAAACAGTAATAATGCTTTCAAGTTAAAGTCAAAGATAAGAAATTTATTGTACCATATACGAATTGCAGATTTTCGAAAGCTGAGAGAATATAATCATTACGTATTCGGAAAAAGGAAACTGATGTTCCTTGAGCTATTGTCACATAGTTGGATGTACGGTGCATCATTCGAAAACTACTACGAGTTGCAGTTCTTTAAGAAAAGCAGAACAGAATGTCGGCAGTATCTCACTTCTTCGTTACGTCATGAATTGACACGTCAAGTAAACGATCCCTGTGAAGCGTTAGTGTTAAAAGATAAAGTGCGTTTTTCCGAAGTTTTTGAGGACATTCTAGGGCGCCGGGTAATGACGTTTGATGAGATAAAAAGGCAAATGCATGATCCTTACTCCATATCCATAAATGAGGTCGTCATTAAACCCATAAAAGGACAAGCCGGTCAAGGGATTATTTTTCCGATGCAAAACTTTACATCATTGCGACAACTACATGACTATGTTATTTCTACTGTAAAAAAGCCGGATGAATATTTGTACGAAGAACGTATTATCCAACATAGCGCCCTGAATAAACTGAATCCGTCAAGTCTCAACACATTGAGAATTGTGACATATTATGATGAAAGTATAAATAAGGTCGATGTGTGGAGTGTTGTTTTACGTATAGGAATAAAGGCTTGCACAGACAACTTTGCTACAGGAGGAATTGCCGCCCTTGTTGATCATCGGGGTGTCGTCTGTCAACCTGCTATAATAAAACATCCGTCAGGAGAACGGTTTCATATACATCCTGTCAGTGGTGAAAAAATAACAGGTTGCATAATCCCATATTACGATCAGGCAATAGCATTAGCCAAACAAGCTGCTATGAGAATTCCGAAAGTGAGAAGTATCGGATGGGATGTTGCGATAACCGAAACCGGTCCTTATATGTTGGAAGGAAACGATAATTGGTGTATGACTTTATTTCAGTTGCCCGGCGGAGAAGGGTTGCGGCATTTGGCCAATTCGGTTTGCAAT
>ENA-UESI01001801-UESI01001801.1-human-gut-metagenome-genome-assembly--contig:-NODE-1801-length-12507-cov-3.664843_pt1 | contig 12507 bp, 8 predicted proteins | sample MGYA00243005_ERZ508006 | MGnify/ENA primary metagenome ERZ508006 (study PRJEB26167, sample SAMN06115436) | human gut metagenome | host: Homo sapiens | place: China:Shandong | collected 2015-06-10... | reverse complement strand
CGGCTTCTTGAAAATAGGCTTCAGGAGAATCAGGCATATCTATGTGGATAACGATACGTACATCTGGCTTGTCGATATAGACAGGACTATGAGGACATCACAGCAAAGATCCTCTTTGAAGAGGTTCCCTATGAAATTGCAGCCAACGCATTACGGCAGATTATTGACAGTGGCATTTTTCTATAGCCTAATTCTGAGCAGTGGTATGAAAGGAAACGGCCAGCGGAAATGATTCTGCCGGCCGTCTATGCCCTTAGATTCGGACAATCAAACCAACGAGATCGTCTACATCAACACCAGCGAGGTACCAATCGTTTCCCATTTCAATACGGGTGGGAACCCACCTCCCATTGATCTTCACATCAAGGGTTTCACCGCAATGCAATCCTCCGTAATAGCCATTAGGGGAGAAGCGAATGTCCATCCGGCCGGTGCCTCGCTGCGGCACCAGTGTTCCTACTTTCATAAATTTCTCCTTTGATACGTCACTATGCAAAAGGCCCCGAACGGTGTGACAGAAACCGTCCGGGGCCCATCCTGTGTGGCAGGATACTATGTGGTTGCTTGGTTTATGATAAATAGTTCTGCAATGAGGCTCCTTTCCTGAATTTCGCCCAACCATCTCGATCACAGACTTCCGGCGATTCCGTCCCAATGTATCTGCGCATGATACACGCTATTTCAGAGGTCAATGAAATAGGGACTGGCACTAAAACCCTCTGCAAGCTAAGGGCTTTTCGAGGTTGTCCTAATTATAACTCACTCCCATTCCCTGTACGATACCGCCGGTTTGATTTATCAGGGCCGGGTCTGTGACTTTCAGGAGAAAATTTCTGTGGGTTGTGCGGTCTTTGGGATATATTTTCAGAATTTCCACAGAATACTCCTGCGGCGGGCCCTGGCGGACGGTGGCGAGAATGGTGGCGGGGCCGGTATGCAGGGCATCCCATTGCCCGACGGGGACGGCGGAGCCGGAGAAGCCGGTGCTGGTTGTCCCGAAAATCCCCCGGGGCGTGTTGGCGCTGAGCGCACCGATGGGGGCGTGGGAGAGTGCCTGGCCCTTGAGCAGACCCGGCTGGCCGGATTTCCCTTTTTGGACGGAAAAGACCTCTGCGGGGTAGATTTCTCCGGAGACCAGCCGGAAAAGCCCCTCCTTGCCGGTGCTGACGCCATGGCCCAGAGCGGCGAATTGCTTCGTCTCCGGGTCGTACCAGGTGACGGTGCCAATTCCGGAAATCCCCTGGCGCAGGTACACGCCCAGCACCGCCCCGCTTTCCGTCTGCCGGGGCGTCAGGTGCAGGGTCAGCCTGCGGCTGCCCCGGGTGACGCTGAGGACCACGGGTGCGGTGCATTTTTGCAGAAGGTCCTTGATCTGGTCGATGCTCTGGGCGGGGGTCCCGTTGACGGCGGTGATGCAGTCGCCGATTTTCAGGCCTGCATCCCGGGCGGCCGAGCCGGAGGCTTCGTCAAAGGCGGCCACGGTGATGGTATCCGTGCGCAGCTGCAGGCCTACCAGTGTGCCGACGGGTACCAGATAGTCCGCTGCCCGGGCGCATACAGGCAGCATCCATATCAAAAGAATAAAAATTGCAAGCTTTCGTTTCATAAAATCCCTCCTTTCTCGTTGCCTTCTTACTATGCCGCGGAGAGCGGAATGTAACCGCTGAAAAAGTCGAGAAATCTGGAACGGTCTGGCCGCATTCTCAGATTTTTCTTGATTACTGCCGCTATTTTCGCTAAAATAGAAAGCAAATGAGAAAGGCGGGAAAAATTTATGAAATTTGAAACGGACTTTGATGCCCTGTGCCGGGACCTTTCGGCGCTTACCGAGGGCGTGCCCTACGTGATTGCCAATCTTGCCAATACGGCAGCCCTGCTCTGGGAGCGGATGGAAGGGCTGAACTGGGCGGGCTTTTATATGCTGACGGATGGGGCGCTGGTGCTGGGGCCCTTCCAGGGGAAGACGGCCTGCATCCGCATTCCTTTGGGACGGGGTGTCTGCGGCACGGCGGCGGAGCAGGGGAGAACCCAATTGGTGGAAAACGTCCATGATTTCCCGGGGCATATCGCCTGCGACAGCGCTTCCAATTCCGAAATCGTGGTGCCGCTGTATAAGGACGGTGCACTCTGGGGAGTGCTGGATTTGGACAGCCCTTATGTTGGACGGTTTACCGAGGCGGATCGGCAGGGGCTGGAGAAAACGGCCAAAAGAATACAGACTTTTTTATAAGATTGCATCTACCTATTGACAAGGTAGGCAAAATGTGGTATGCTCCCTACAGCAATACTAGGGAAACTCCGGGAAACCGGGATCCCGCAAACCATAGGAGGTTTTTCCATGCAAGTTTACGCAGACAATGCGGCTACTACCAAAATGAGCCAGACGTCCATTGACGCCATGCTGCCTTATATGACCACCGTTTACGGCAACCCCTCCAGCCTGCACTCTGTGGGCCAACGGGCTAAGGAAGCCCTGGACGCCGCCCGGGAAACCGTGGCGCAGTGCCTGGGCTGCGAGCCCCGGGAGATCATTTTCACGTCCGGCGGCTCCGAAGCCGACAACCAGGCCATCATCTCCGCTGCCCGTCTGGGAGAGAAGAAGGGCAAGAAGCACATTATTTCCACCGCTTTTGAGCACCATGCCGTGCTGCACACCCTGAAGAAGCTGGAAAAGGAAGGTTTTGAAATCGAGCTGCTGGATGTGCACCAGGGCCACAATATCACCGCCCAGCAGGTGAAGGATGCCATCCGGCCGGATACCTGCCTGGTGACCACCATGTATGCCAACAATGAGATCGGCTCCATCCTGCCCATTGCCGAGATCGGCGCCATCTGCAAGGAGGCCGGTGTGCCCTTCCACACCGATGCCGTTCAGGCTGCCGGTCACCTGCACATCAATGTGAAGGAAGAGAACATCGATATGCTGAGCCTTTCCGGCCACAAGTTCCATGGCCCCAAGGGCGTGGGCGCGCTGTATGTCCGCAAGGGCTTCCCTCTGGTGAACATCATCGAGGGCGGCGCCCAGGAGCGGGGCAAGCGGGCCGGTACGGAGAATATCCCTGCCATCTGCGGTATGGCTGCTGCCTTGAAGGAGGCCTGCGACCATATCGATGAGAATGCCGCTAAGGTTTCCGCCATGCGGGACAAGCTGATCGAAGGCCTGAGCAAGATTCCCCACAGCGCCGTCAACGGTGACCTGGTTCATCGGCTGCCCGGCAATGTGAGCTTCTGCTTCGAGGGCATTGAGGGCGAGAGCCTGCTGCTGCTGCTGGACCAGAAGGGAATCTGTGCTTCTTCCGGTTCCGCCTGCACCTCCGGCTCTCTGGACCCCAGCCATGTGCTGCTGGCCATTGGCCGGGTGCATGATGTGGCCCACGGTTCCCTGCGTCTGAGCCTGTGCGAGTGGAACACCATGGAGGAAATGGACTATATCCTGAAATGCGTTCCTGAGGTTGTGGAGTATCTGCGCGGGATTTCCCCTGTGTGGAGAGACCTGCAGACCGGTAAGAGAACCTATATTCTGTAATTTGGAGGAAACGAAAAATGGCACTTTACAGTGAAAAAGTTATGGATCACTTCACCCACCCCCGCAATGTTGGCGTAATTGAGGATGCCAACGGCGTTGGTGAGGTCGGCAACGCCAAGTGCGGCGACATCATGAAGATCTACCTGAAAATCGAGGATGACATCATCAAGGACGTGAAGTTCGAGACCTTCGGCTGCGGCAGCGCCATTGCCTCCTCCTCCATGGCCACCGAGATGATCAAGGGCAAGTCCATTCACGATGCCATGCGCCTGACCAATAAGGCCGTGGCCGAAGCCCTGGACGGTCTGCCCGCCCACAAACTGCACTGCTCCGTCCTGGCCGAGGAAGCCATCAAGAACGCACTGAAGGACTACTACGATCGCGCGGGCCTTCCCTACGACGAGAAGGACTTCCCGGACTGCGAACACTGCGAGCATTGCGAGTAAGCCTATGATTGTATCGACCAAAGGACGCTATGCCCTGCGGGTGATGGTAGCTCTGGCACAGCGGGGCGGGGAAGACTACCTCCCTATTAAAGAAGTTGCTGAGCAGGAGGAGATCTCCTTGAAGTATCTGGAGTCCATTATGACCATCCTTTCCAAGGGCGGCTTGGTGGACGCGCTCCACGGCAAAGGCGGCGGCTATCGCCTGAACCGGCCTCCGGAAAAATACACCGTGGGCAGCATCCTCAAGCTCACAGAGGGCGGCCTTTCTGCCGTATCCTGCACTGCTGAGGGGCCCTCTGCCTGCGCCCGCAGCTCCTGCTGCGAGACAAGGCCCATGTGGGATAAGCTGGATGCCATGATCGATGATTTCTTTGAGGGAATCACCCTGGCAGACCTGCTGAAAGAAAAGTAAAAGACGGTTTTATAGGAACCGCCGCTGTAATGCTTGCAGCGGCGGTTCCTTTTGTAATATCTGTGTAAAAAAGAAATGCGGCTTTGTGGATTCGTGACAAAACGGAAAGGGTATGCACCGAGCATATTGTTTTGCGGCGCGGAAAGGTATATCATAGCATCACTATGAGGAAAAGGAGCAGAACTATGAGAAAGCTTTTCGCGTTGTTCATGGCCGCTGCATTGACGGCCCAGATGCTTGTTCCCGCGTGGGCAGAGGGATTTCCAGTGGATCCGGATTCTGCCGGGGAGCCTACAGAAGAGATCGTCTATGATGAACCTACAGAAGATCTGGACGCTGTGGGGGATCCGGACCCTGCCGGGGCGCTGGCAGAAGAGACTGTTTATGAGGAACCCGTAGATGATCCGAGCATTGCGGAGATTCCAGAGCCGGCAGGGGCGGAGAAATCCGAAGAGACCCCTGACGCCGATGGAGAAAATGTGAAAGAAGAGGAGCCTGCGGGGGAAAATGGTGCGGAAGATGCACCGCAGCCGATCCGGGTGGCGTTCCACTGCACGCCGGAGGACATGATCCTGGAGGTATTCCCCGCAGACGGCGATGCAGACCAGATGATCGAACCGGAGGAGGCGGGGAGCTATCTGCTCCTGCCGGGGGAATACAGCTACCTTGCGGCAGCGGAAGGATATGAGACTGCTGCGGGCAGCTTCACCGTGGAGTCAGGGCTGAACGAGCCCATAGAAATCAACCTGATTTTGGAGCAAACGGACGAGGCGGAGGAAATAGAGCTGTTTGCCGCCAATTCCAACAGCTGCGGAGAAGGCTTGACCTGGAAACTAAGCAACGGAACGCTGACGATTTCGGGAACCGGATGGATGGAGGATTTCTCTGGGTTCGCACCGTGGTATAGCCAGTGCGCGCAAATCAAGAAGATTACTATTTCTGAAGGCGTAACCTCCATCAGCCAACACGCATTTGAGGATTGCATAAATGTGACCAGCATTTCCATTCCGGACAGTATGAGGGAATTGAATGCGTATTGCTTTCTTGCCTGCAAGTCCATGAAAAGTATTACGATTCCCCAAAGTGTGACAAGAATTGGTAATGGTGTCTTTGATGCCTGCGAGAAGCTGACGGATATTTACTATGGCGGAACGGATGCCAGCTGGAAGAATATTACAACCGATTTTACAGGCCTTGGGGACAACGTGAAGATCCACAGCACCGGTGTTTTTACCGGAAAGTGTGGGGATAATTTGACATGGACGATCGGCAACGACGAAGTGCTGACGATCTCCGGAACCGGAAGAATTCCCGATTATAACACATCGTACGGTGAAAAAAATACGGCACCCTGGTATGGCTATGCCTACCAGATAAAAAAGGTGGTTCTCGGCTCGGGTGTTCAAAATATAGGAAATAATGCGTTTGCCGGCTGCTATGGCATGACGGATATCACGATACCGGATGGCGTGACGAGTATCGGCGACAGTGCTTTTGATGGGTGTTCTGCGCTGACGGAGATCAGCATTCCCGGTACTGTGAGCAGCATTGGAGACAGTGCTTTTTATGGGTGTTCTGCGCTGACGGAGATCAGCATTCCCGGTACTGTGAGCAGCATTGGAGACAGTGTTTTTTCTGGGTGTTCTGCGCTGACGGAGATCAGCATTCCCGATACCGTGAGCAGCATTGGAGACAGTGCTTTTTCTAGGTGTTCTGCGCTGACGGAGATCAGCATTCCCAGCACCGTGAGCAGCATTGGCAGCTATGCGTTTTCCGGCTGCGCTCTGCGTGAAGTGGAAATCCCTCAAGGCATAACAAGCATTCAAACCAGAACATTCCAGTATTGTACCCAGTTGACCAAGATTACAATTCCAGATAGTGTAACGAGTGTTGAAATATGTGCCTTTGATAATTGCCCTGTTCTGAAAACCGTGTACTACGGTGGAACAGAGGCACAGTGGGAAGGGATGCATGTTGACAATTATGCAGGCAACAACAGCGCACTTCTGGATGCGACGCTTTACTTCGAGATGAAGTATCAACGCATCGCAGCGGGGAGCTGCGGAGGTAACCTGAGATGGTCCCTGATGGAGGATGGCGTGCTGAAAATTACCGGCAGCGGTGCAATGCCGGATTACAGCAGCGCCAGCGATGCCCCATGGTATCAGTACGGCAGTAGAATAAAAGAGGTTCGCGTTGGGGCAAATGTTACGAAAATTGGGGAAAATGCCTTTCAGAGTACGGGCGTGCAAAAGGTCGTTTTCTGCGCGAAGGAAACCGGATCGACGGATGCACCGCTTGTTCTTGGGGACTATTGTTTTGCCTATTGTGATTCTCTAAAGGAGATACAGTTCGGCAATCGGGTGATCGTACCTGGCAACTCCGTCTTTGTGAGCTGCAGCGGATTGACCGGGGTCACTGTTCCCGGCACGGTAAAGCTGGACAAGAGCTTCAACGGGGAAGGCTGCGGCTACGGTATGTTCAGCCAATGCCCCAATTTGACAAAAGCGACAGTGGAATGCAGCTATGTTGGTCCCTATTTCTTTGAAGGCTGCTACAAGCTGACCGAAGTGCGGTTCACGGACCCCAACGTCCAATTCTATTCCTTGGATAATGACAATTATGGACATCCGTTTCACGCAAATTACCCCAGACAGATGAACGTTACCGTGTATGGCTATACGTGCTCTAAGGTGCACACACTTGTGCAGGCCAATGGAGCCGGTGTCAACCTGACCTTCCAGTCTCTGCCCGGGGACAGCACCGAGCATACAATTGTTGTCCAACCGGCAGTGGAGGCCACCTGTACCAGCACCGGTTTGACAGCGGGCAAATACTGCTCGAAGTGCCAGTATGTTTTTACAGTCCGGCAGAAAACGCCGAAGAAGGCGCACAGTATCGTCCCGGTTTCGGAGAAGCAGACAACCTGTGAGGAAGTGGGCAATCGGGAATACTGGAAATGCAGCTCCTGCGGGGAGCTCTTCGCCAATGCGGAGGGAACCGTAACCACCACACTGGATAAGGTTTCCGTTCCGGCTCTGGGGCACTCCCCGGAAAAGGTGGAGGCCAAGGAACCTACCCATACAGAACCCGGTAACCATGAATATTATGTCTGCGCCCGCTGCAACAGAGCGTTCAAGGATGCGGACTGCAGCCAGCCCACAACTGCAGAGAAGGAAACAATCCCCGCCGAGGGGCACAAGGTGGTCATTGACCCGGCAGTGGAGCCGACCTGTACAAAGCCGGGTCTGACCGAGGGCAAGCATTGCTCTGTCTGCCAGGAAGTGCTGGTGGCACAAAAGGAGATTCCCGCCAGTGGTCACAAGGAAGTGGTCGACCCGGCAGTGGAGCCGACCTGCACGAAGACAGGCCTGACCGAGGGCAAGCACTGCTCTGCCTGCCAGGAAGTGCTGGTAGCACAAAAGGTGATTCCCGCCAGTGGGCATAAGGAAGTGGTTGACCCGGCAGTGGAGCCGACCTGCACGAAGCCGGGCATGACCGAAGGTAAGCACTGCTCTGCCTGCCAGGAAGTGCTGGTGGCACAAAAGGAGATTCCCGCCAGTGGTCACAAGGAAGTGGTTGACCAGGCAGTGAAGCCGACCTGTACAAAGCCGGGCCTGACCGAGGGCAAGCACTGCTCTGTCTGCCAGGAAGTGCTGGTGGCCCGGCAGATTATTCCCGCTGCGGGCCATTCCATGGAGAAAACAGAGGCCAGGGAAGCAACCTGCACAGAGGACGGCAACCGTGCTTACTATACGTGCAAGACCTGCGGCAAGATCTATGCGGATGCCGAGGGAACCCAGGAAACCAGCGTGCCGGATCAGACCGTGAAAGCGCTGGACCATGACTTTGGCAGCTGGACGAGGACGCAGGAGCCTGCACCCGGAAAAGCGGGGAAGGAAAGACGAACCTGTTCCCGCTGCACGGCATTTGAGGAGCGGGATGTGCCATATACAGGCAGCGCTCTGAATATCACCGGTACAGAACTGGAGGGGGAGAGCCAGGTAACGCTGGACGGCGTGGCCTATCCGATTCAGAAGGATGGAGAAGGAAATGCCTATGTAGACCTGCCTGTGGCGGAGTCCTATCTTCTGACGGCATACAGCTACAATGATGCAGCGGATGCCCACAGCAGATACCCCATCGGAATGCGGTGCTATCGTTTGACAAAGAACGGGGCTGCCGTTCAGGTAGAGCGCCTGTCCGCCTTTGACAACCTTCTCCGCTATGCCGGTACATCGATCCGGCTCACCGGCAAAAAGGGAATCCGGATGATCACCTCGGTGGACGGCGCTCTGAAAAGCGCGCTGATCAAGGAAGGCGTATATGGGCTGACCCTGGTGGAGTATGGAACCGTGCTGGCGCGGGCAAGTGCGATTGGCGGCGGAGACCTTACGCTGCAGAACGGAAAATCCAATTACGCCTATAAGCGGGGCGTGGCGGACCCGGTGTTTGCTTATGCCGGAAGCCTGGTGCAGTATACCAATGTCCTGGTTGGCTTTTCCAATGAGGACTGCAAAGAGGATATTGCCATGCGGCCCTATATGATCCTGCAGGACGCTGCGGGAACCAGCTATACGCTCTACGGCGGAACGGTATACCGCAGCATTGGCTATGTGGCATACCAGAACCGGAACAGCTTCCGGCCGGGGACGGCGGCCTATGACTATGTATGGGAGATCATCCACTATGTCTACGGCAGTGAATACGACAGTGAATACAAGGGGTAAAATCGCATGAAAAAAGGGATCGCATATCTATTGCTGCTTATGATGTTATTCATGTCCGGCTGCGGTCAAAAGCAGCCGGAGCCCGGGACAACGGCAGCGCCTCCTGAGACGGTGGCTCCCGAGACTACGGAGGCCGAGACAACGGCGCCGGAAACCGAGCCCAAGCTGGAGAGCGCCCGGATCCAGGGAGAGGGCGTGCCGGAGGTACTGTTGCTGCTGCACAGGGGAGACCGGGTCGAGGTCCTCAGCTGGATCGACGAGACCCACGCCTGGGTGAAAGCCGGGGAGCAGGAGGGAAGCGTGGAAAAGCAGCTCCTGCAGATGGCAAATGAAGAGGACTATGCCCAGTGGACAGGGTATTCCATGTACAGTGCCCAGTGCTTCGCCAATTACTTCCTGACAGGGCAGGCAGAGACTCTGCCGACAAATACCAAACTCAATGTATTGGAGGAGCTGGACAGCTGCTATCTGGTGGCGTTTGAGGACGGGACCACGGGATTTGTATCCAAGACAAAGGTCAGCCGCTATATGACGGGGATCGGTGGCGGCGGCAATTCGTCCCCTGCGGATGGCGGCAGCTCCGGTGGTTCCGGCGGTGGCGGCAGCTCCGGAGGCGGAGGCGGCCAGGACGGCGGGGATATCACGCTGATGGTTCCAGGCAGGCTTTCCCTGCTGGCCGATGTGCGCCTGACCGGCGACGCTGTGGTCAAGGCTGACGGCGCAGAGCTGGTGCTGACGTTCTTGCCGCGGGGCACGGAATTGGACCTCATTGCAGAGGAAGGCTTCGCACCTGACCTGGAAGGCTATGCCACGGTATACCTTGGCAAAGAAAAGGGGGCAGCCTATGTGCCGGAGCAGTGGATCCGGAAACAGGGGGAGGACGCGTTCGAAGCCTGGGACGGCTATGCAGGCTACAACTGCCAGCTCTTCGATAATATCCGGCTCCGGGGCACGGCAATGAAAAAACTCTATACAAATTCGCCTGTGAAGGTTTTGTGGGAGGCGGAGAATGTGCTGCTGGTGCAGGCCGGGGAAGAGCTTGGCTATGTGACAGCGGAAACGGTCCGCACTACCCCTATCGTTGCTGCGCCCAGCGGAGGGGACTCCGGCGGTTCCGGCGGCAGCGGCGGTTCCGGCGGCAGTTCCGGCAGCGGTTCCGGCGGCGAATGGACGCCGCCAATGCTGTAAAGCCGCCTGACGGGCATCCGGGCAAGGACTGTCCGGAAGGAACCGTACCAACAACAAAAGGGCTTGCTGCCTGCATTCTGCGGGCGGCAGGCCCTTCGGCTTTGTGCGGGAAGGATCGCAGGAGCGAGCACGCTTCAGGAATGACGGAAAATGCATCCCCATCCTGGGAAAATTGTAGGACAGCATGGATGTATTCCAGTCAAATACACATCCGGGTACGCGAAGGGAAAGTACATTTCCGCGGGAGAAAGACGCTGACCGGAAGAATACTTTCAAGGCATAGGATAAATGCACACAAATATAGCTGCTTTGTGTACTATATGGGGGAGCGTATTCCAAACGTAGACGAACAAAAAGTAAATTATAACCAATTTGTAAAAAATGGGTTGAAATATTGTTATATCTGTGGTAAAATAGGGGTGCTTTTCCGAAAAGTACAAATGTCCGTGAGAAAAAATGAAATTTTTACAAGGGCATCCTGCAAAAGAAAAGCAAAGACAGTGTCTATGATACGGAGACATCCGTTTTTATAGAAATTTTATTGGAGGTAATGAAATGAAAAGAACACTTGCACTGCTTCTGGCTGTGCTGATGGTCGTTTCCGTGTTCGCCGGCTGCTCCAACAAGGGCACCGAGACCACCGCGACCACTGCCGCTACCGAAGCAACCGCTGCAGCGGAAGACGCAACTTATACCTATAAGGCTTCCGTTCCTCTGCTGGCCGCCAACTGGAATCCCCACACCTACCAGACCGATGACGATTCCTATCTGAAGGATTTCATTGAAGTCGGCTTCTACACCTTCATCTTCAACGACGAGCTGAATCCCGTTGAGGACACCGAGGGCAACGTGAAGGCCCCCTTCACCGGCTACAAGTTCGTGCCTGAGATGGCCGCCAGTGAGCCTGTGGATGTGACCGAGCAGGTCAAGAAGGATCGTCCCGAATTCGGCATTCCCGAGAGCGCGACCGCCGGCTACGCCTACACCATCGACCTGAACCCCGATGCCTGCTGGGAAGACGGCACCCCCATCACCGCCGACGACTACGTGGAATCCATGAAGCGTCTGCTGGATCCCGAGATGCTGAACTACCGTGCTTCCGACTACTATGCGCAGAGCATGTGCATTGCCAACGCCGAGAGCTACGCCAAGGGCGGCACCACCACCTATGAGGCCAACGCCGACGCCATCGCCGACCTGACCAAGGGTGAGGACGGCCAGTATGTGGACACCAACGGCAAGAAGGTCTATGTTGCTCTGGGCATTGCCTGCGAGCAGCTGAGCGGCGAAGTCCTGAAGGACTACGTTGACAACTACGGCGACCAGTACTTCGACACTTCCAAGTACGAGACCCTGACCGCCAACGAGACCGCTGACGGCGTTGTCCCCCTGACCGACGAGACCCTGGATGCCCTGACCACTCTGATTACGGGAAATGAAGCATGGAACGAGACCGACGGCTCCACTCTGCCTGGATACCTGGTGTACGCCGAGGAGTGGGCTGAGGTTCCCTTTGAGAACGTTGGCCTGTACAAGTCCGGCGACTACCAGATCACCATGGTTCTGTCTAAGAGCCTGGCCGGCTTCAACCTGCTGTACTCCCTGACCTCCAACTGGCTGGTCAAGACCGACCTGTACGATAAGTGCCTGAACAAGGACCAGAAGACTTCCACCTATGACACCAGCGTGGAGACCACCTGCTCCTACGGCCCCTACAAGCTGGTCTCCTTCCAGTCCGGCAAGGCTCTGCGCCTGGAGAAGAACGAGAACTGGTACGGCTGGAACGACGGCAAGCACGTCTATGTTGACCCCACCGATGGCAACACCTATCCCATGTACCAGACCACTGCCATCGACTGCCAGCAGATCGAAGAGTCCTCCACTACCAAGATGATGTTCCTGAAGGGCGAGCTGATGGGCTACGGCCTGACCGCTGACGACTTCGCCACCTACCGCAACTCCGAGTTCTGCCACCGCACCCCCAAGGAGACCCTGTTCTTCCTGATTCTGAACGGCAACAAGAGCGTTCTGGACAACCGTGAGGCCGCCGCCGACTTCGATACTGCCACCAAGGACCTGCAGACCATGACGCTGACCTCCTTCCGGAAGGCTGTCGCCGTTACCTACGACAAGTTTCTTGTCCGTACGATCTTCCGGTATTGTCCTAAATATATTAGCTCTACTTTTAAAGGTTCTACCATACTC
>ENA-UESI01001800-UESI01001800.1-human-gut-metagenome-genome-assembly--contig:-NODE-1800-length-12512-cov-5.314676_pt1 | contig 12512 bp, 10 predicted proteins | sample MGYA00243005_ERZ508006 | MGnify/ENA primary metagenome ERZ508006 (study PRJEB26167, sample SAMN06115436) | human gut metagenome | host: Homo sapiens | place: China:Shandong | collected 2015-06-10... | reverse complement strand
GCGTTATCCTCGAACAGGGAGTTGCACCATGCAGGACCATGGCCGCTGTCCTTGTTGACGGTGTACGGAGAGATGGATGCGGTGCCGCCCCAGATAGAGGAGCAGCCGGTAGCGTTGGAGATGTACATCTTCTCGCCGAACAGCTGAGTGATCAGGCGAGCGTAAGAAGTCTCGGCACAGCCTGCGCAGGAGCCAGAGAACTCCAGCAGGGGCTGGTTGAACTGAGAACCGATGACGGTATCGTCAGCAAACTTGGAAGGCTTCTTGGAGATGTTGGCCACGCAGTAGTCGAAGACTGCCTGCTGGTCGGCCTGGCTGTCCTGCGGAACCATCTGGATCGCCTTGGTGGGGCAGACGGTGACGCACTCGCCGCAGCCCATGCAGTCCAGAGGAGACACTGCCATGACAAACTTGTACTCGTTTGCCGGGCGGTTGTCGCGGCTCTTGGTCTGAGCAGGAGCAGCTGCCAGCTCGTCAGCGGTCAGCTGGAAGGGACGGATGGTAGCATGAGAGCACACGAATGCACACTGGTTACAGCCAACGCACTTTGCAGCATCCCACTCGGGGACGTTGACAGCGGTGCCGCGCTTCTCGTATGCAGAAGCGCCCTGCTCCCACTCGCCGTTTGCATTTGCCGTGAAGGAGGAAACAGGCAGGCTGTCGCCGTCCATACGGGCAATGGGCTCCATGACGTCGCGGATCTGCTTGACCAGTTCCGGACGGCCGGTGAGAGCCTTGGGTGCGGGATCAGCTTCGGGGTTGGACCAGGATGCGGGCACGTCCACCTTGTGGATGGCGTCAACGCCTGCGTCAATGGCCTTCCAGTTCATCTCAACGACGTCCTGGCCCTTCTTGCCGTAGCTCTTCTGAGCGGCCTGCTTCATAAAGTTGATGGCGTCATCAATGGGCATGACGTCAGCCAGCTTGAAGAATGCAGACTGCAGGATGGTGTTGGTGCGCTTGCCCATGCCGATCTCGATAGCCTTATCGATAGCATTGATGGTATACAGCTGGATGTTGTTGTCAGCGATATACTTCTTTGCCTCGGCGTTCAGGTGCTGGCCCAGCTCCTCATCGGACCACTGGCAGTTGATCATGAACACGCCGCCGGGCTTGACATCCTGGACCATCTTCATGCCCATGTGGATGTAAGCGGGGTTGTGGCAGGCCACGAAGTCAGCCTGGTTGATGTAGTAGGGGCTGCGGATGGGCTTGTCGCCGAAACGCAGATGGCTGATGGTCACGCCGCCGGTCTTCTTGGAGTCATACTGGAAGTATGCCTGCACATACTTATCAGTGTGGTCACCAATGATCTTGACGGAGTTCTTGTTTGCGCCGACCGTACCGTCGCCGCCCAGACCCCAGAACTTGCACTCCTTGGTGCCAGCAGCTGCGGTGATGGGAGCGGGCTTGACCTCGGGCAGGGACAGACCGGTGACATCATCGGTGATGCCCAGAGTGAAGCGCTCCTTGGGCTGATCCTTCTCCAGCTCCTTGAACAGAGCGAAGATGGAGGACGGGGGAGTGTCCTTGCTGCCCAGGCCGTAACGGCCGCCGGTCAGAACCACATCGTTCAGGCCAGCCTCACGCAGGGTAGCGGCAACATCCAGGTACAGGGGCTCGCCCAGAGAGCCGGGCTCCTTGGTGCGGTCCAGCACAGCCACCTTCTTGGCGGTCTTGGGCAGGACCTTCAGCAGAGCGGAGGACACCCAGGGACGGTACAGGCGGACCTTGACGATACCGACCTTCTCGCCCTTGGCGTTCAGGTAGTCGATGACCTCATCCGCAACGTCGCAGATGGAGCCCATAGCCACGATCACACGGTCAGCATCGGGTGCGCCGTAGTAGTTGAACAGATCGTAGTTGGTGCCCAGCTTCTCGTTGATCTTTGCCATGTACTTCTCAACAACAGCAGGCAGAGCGTTGTAAACAGCGTTGCAAGCCTCACGATGCTGGAAGAACACGTCGCCGTTCTCGTGGGAACCGCGCATCTTGGGGTGCTCGGGGTTCAGAGCCTTCTTGCGGAACTCCTCCACGGCCTCCATGTTGCACATTTCCTTCAGATCGGCGTAATCCCACTTCTCGATCTTCTGGTACTCATGAGAAGTACGGAAGCCATCGAAGAAGTTCAGGAAGGGAACATGGCCCTCGATTGCTGCCAGGTGGGCAACAGGGGACAGGTCCATGACTTCCTGCACGCTGCTCTCGACCAGCATTGCGAAACCGGTCTGGCGGCATGCCATAACGTCGCTGTGATCACCGAAGATGTTCAGGGACTGGGTAGCAACGGTACGTGCAGAAACATCGAACACGCAGGGCAGCTGCTCAGCAGCGATCTTGTACATATTGGGGATCATCAGCAGCAGGCCCTGAGAAGCGGTGAAGGTGGTGGTGACAGCACCTGCACCCAGAGAGCCGTGCACAGCGCCTGCAGCGCCTGCCTCAGACTCCATCTCGACGACCTTGACCTGGTTGCCGAAGATGTTCTTCTGACCGGCTGCAGACCACTGGTCCACAGAGTCAGCCATCGGAGAAGACGGGGTAATGGGGTAGATGGCAGCCACGTCCGTGTAGGCATACGCTACATGGGCGGCAGCGGTATTGCCATCCATCGTTTGCTTTGCTCTAGGCATTTTTCTTCCTCCATTATTCAGAATTTGGTACCTTTTGCGCGGGGCAATATGCCCGCTGGGACCGGAGAACCCCATAAAAGGCACTATTGCTTGTATACTATAATAGCAAATTCTGCCCGCAAAGTAAACGCAAACCGCCCAACAAACGCACCAAAAAATAAAAAAATTTTTTAGCGCTTTTGTACGTCTTTAGCGTGTTAAAGTGAGCGCTGGCGCGGATTTTCGGGTTTTGAGCAGTTTTGCTTTGACTGCCTTGCCAAAATAAGCCAGAAGTGGCTTTCGCTGCAGCGTCAGCAGATGCTGTTTGCCATTACAGCCCCTCCCCGTGAAAAATGCGTTTGGAGCGCTCCGCAGAGCGCGACAAACGCAAATATAAAAAATTATTTTTCCACTGAATATGATATGCCCAGAGTGAAACGGAGGGCATTCTAAATCGTATTTTCTCTCCATCTTATTATTGACAACAAACCGCTCTTTGCCGTAAACTGAAGCCATAGAAAACCGGCGCTGTGCCGGGCAAAGAGGGTAATAAAATGGAGAAGACCACACATTACGAAAAAACGCTCACCAGCGAGGTGCTCTTTGAGGGCCGGGTCATCACCCTGACCAAGGACACCGCCCTGCTGGAAAACGGCAAGACTGCCACACGCGAGGTGGTGCATCACCACGGCGGCGCGTGCATCGTGCCGTATTTTGCGGATGGCACCATCTGCATGGTGCGGCAGTTCCGCTACGCCATGCAGCAGGAGCTGTGGGAGCTGCCCGCCGGCAAGCTGGAAAAGGGTGAGGACCCCTTTGAGGCCGCCAAGCGCGAGCTGGAGGAGGAGTGCGGCCTGACCGCCGACAAGTACACCTCGCTGGGCGAGTTTTTCCCCACCGTGGGCTACGACACCGAGGTCATCTACACCTGGGTGGCCACCGGCCTGCACGAGACCCACATGCATCTGGACGACGACGAGTTTCTGACCCCCGACCGCGTACCGCTGGAAAAGGCTTACGAGATGGTCATGAGCGGTGAGATCAAGGACGGCAAGACCATCGCGGGCATCCTGAAGCTGAAGGCCCTCCTCGCCGAGGGCAAACTGTGAACATCCTGTACGAGGATGCGGCCCTTGTGGTGGTGGACAAGCCTGTCGGGCTTTCCAGCGAGGAAGGCGTACCCGCCGCCCTGCGGCAACACTGGAACGCCCCGGACGCCTTTGTGGGCGTGGTGCATCGGCTGGACACCGGCGTGTCCGGCCTGATGGTGTTTGCCAAAACGCCAAAGGCGTCCGCAGAACTGAGCCGCCAGGTCACCCAGAGCCAGAACGCCTACGCCGTGCAGGACGGCCGGGCCGATGGCAGGGCAGAAGCGCCGCAGTTCGTTAAGCAGTACCGGGCCGTCATCGCAGGCGGACCGGACGAACATCTGCCGGAAAGCGGCACCCTGCGGGACTACCTGTTCAAGGACAGCCGCAAGGGCCGGGTGTTCCCGGTGAGCCGCCCGCGCAAAGGCGTGCGGGAAGCGGTGCTGGAATACCGCATCGTGCAGACAGCAGGGGAGAACAGCCTGACTGAGATCACGCTGCACACCGGCCGCACCCATCAGATAAGAGTGCAGTTTGCCTCCCGGAAGCATCCGCTGGCCGGGGACGGCAAGTACGGCAGCCGGGTGAAGGGAAATATTGCCCTGCAGAGCTGCGGCCTGCAGTTCCGGCACCCGGAAAGCGGGGAGCCCATGGCCTTCACCCTGCCGCTGCCGGAAGGGGAAGTGTGGACGAAGTTTTTATAAATGATGTATTTGCTGCGCAAACATGATGTTGTCCTTCGGACAAATGATGATTGCCGCTTTGCGGCAAAATGATGTGTGCCTGCGGGCACATGAAAAATTGCGAGGGGCCCGCCCCGAGCGCATCATGGCCGCCGCAGGCGGCTGCATCATTTCCGCGCAAGCGGAAACATCATGCCCGAAGGGTGTCTCATGTTTGCCCAAAGGGCAAATACATCATTCCAAAAGGAGTTTTGCCGCATGGAAACTGTTTACTGCGTTGTGCGCATCGACGAGCAGATGTACGGCTGCGAAGAACTGCCTGCCGGGCAGCCGGTGCTGTGTGACGTCACACTGGCCGATGCCGCCGGGAACACCCGCATCCTGCCCTACCCGGACAAGGAGCTCACCCGCCTTGGCATCGACGAGGGCGACACCGTTGCCCTTGCCGCAGACGGCACGCTGAAAAAAGCATAAATCAGGAGGAACACATGAAAAAGATCGAAACTTCTGCCCTGATCGGGCTGGGCGCCCTGGGCATCCTGTTCGGGCGCAAAATGCCCGGCGTGCAGGTCATCGCCGACGAAAGCCGCATTGCCCGCTACGCCGCCGAGCCGGTGGTGTGCAACGGCGAGGAATGCAAATTTTCCTACGTCACCCCCGCCGAGGGCAAACCGGTGGACCTGCTTCTCGTCGCCGTCAAGGCCACCGTGCTGGAGCAGGCCATCCAGGATATGGCAAACTTTGTGGGCCCGGATACGGTCATCCTCAGTGTGCTGAACGGCATCACCAGCGAGGAGCACATTGAAGCCGCCTACCCCGGCCACACCCTGTGGAGCGTGGCCATCGGCATGGACGCCACCCGCACCGGGCGCACGTTGGTGTTCAATCAGGCGGGCAAAATTCAGTTTGGCGAGCGCAGCGGCGAAATGACGCCCCGCGTGCAGGCCGTAGCCGCCTATCTGGACGCCTGCGGCATTGCCAACGAGCCCTGCAGTGATATCCTTTATAAGCAGTGGAACAAGCTGATGGTGAACGACGGCCTGAACCAGGCCGCTGCTGCCTTCGACCTGCCTTACGGCGGCCTGCGCCAGAGCGGCGAAGCACAGGACATGATGCGCAAAGCCATGCAGGAAGTGATAAAACTTGCCAACCTCGAGGGCGTGCCCCTGCCGCCGGACAACGACGTGAAGTTCCTGAACGCCATGATGCCCACCTTTAACCCCGAGGGAATGCCCAGTATGCGGCAGGATGTGCTGGCAAAGCGCCCCACCGAAGTGGACGAGTTCGCAGGCGTAGTGCGCCAGCGGGCTAAGAAATACGGCCTGCCCACCCCTGCCAACGACTTTTTCTACACCCGCATCCGGGAGATCGAAGCAGGCTACAGCAAGTAAGGAGTGCCCATGCATAAAATTTATTTCACCCGCCACGGCGAGACCGTGTGGAACGTAGAGAACAAGATCTGCGGCATGACCGACAGCCCCCTCACCGAGCGGGGCCGTCAGCAGGCCCGGCAACTGGGCGAGAGAGTGAAGGCCAGCGGGGTGCACATCGACGAAATTTTGTACTCTCCCCTGTCCCGCGCCGCCGACACCGCCAAGGCTATCGCGGACGCCACCGGACTGCCCGCCCGGTGTGAGCCCCGCCTGCGGGAGCAGTGCTTTGGCAAATACGAGGGCACGCCCCGCAACGGCGGCGAGTTCCGCGTTTCCAAGACCCACTTTGCCGACCGGTACGACGGCGGCGAGAGCATGATGCAGCTGGCCCAGCGCATCTATAACCTTTTGGACGAGCTGAAGGCCGACACCGATAAAACCTACCTGCTGGTGGCCCACAACGGCATCGCCCGGGTGGTGCAGTCCTATTTCTACGACATGACGAATGAAGAATACGCCATGGCAGGCATCAAGAATTGCGAGCTGGTGGAATATCATTTTGAATGATATTCCAAAGAAAACGATTTAAATTGTCTCCGCTTCGCTCTGACGATTTCTAAGGTAATATTATTTTTATATATCAAACAAGCCAGACCTGCGGGTCTGGCTTGTTTGCTTTTTCACAGAAAGGGCCGTAACGGCAAACGGCATCTGCTGGCGCTCGCTCCCCTGCGGGAGCCTCCGCGTCAGCAGGGAACCCTCTCAGGCGCTTCGCGCCAGCTCTCCCGAAGGGAGAGCCAAGACCGTGGAGGGCACGTTTCTTGCCTCTCTTTTGAAAGGGAGCCAAGGGCATGGCGGGAGTGCTTCTTGCCTCTCCCTCTGGGAGAGGTGTCACCGAAGGTGACGGAGAGGGCGCACCCCGCTCCCCTGCGGGGAGCTGCCGCCGCAGCGGCTGAGGGGCCTATCAATCGGAGAAGCGAGAAAAAAGTGCAACGGCGACGACCGCCGCCTGCGGCGGATACAGGGAGGAGCTGTTGGGGCAGCGGCCTGCAGGATGCGAGTGCCGCCCAAGGCACGAAGCAGACGCAGGGGGCCGCAACCCGTCGGATCCAGCGCGTCGAAATCGCTGCGACCTTGCCGCGCTGAACACGCGGCATTTGCTTCGCAAACCGGTCTGCGGCTTAAAAGCCCCACTGGGGCTTTCATGCCCTGCGGGCACCGCCGTCCTTTCTGGTTCTCTTTTGTGCGTCAAAAGAGAACAAACTCCGCCCCGCTGCAAGCGCGTCGAAATCGCTGCGCCCCTGCCCAGCGGAGCGTCCCTAACAGAACGTCATTCTTCCTCCGCCCTGCGGATCGCTTCCTTCACCACCGCATACGCGAACCCGCGCCGCTGCAGTGCCGCCACCACAAGGTCGCGGCGGCCTGCCGCCAGCTTGTTTTTGTAGCGGCTGCGCACCAGCGCGGCGGCGGCCTCCAGCTCCGGGCTTTCGCCGTCCTCGTCCGGGGCGTAGACGCTTTCCAGCGCCTGCTCGATCTGCTGGGCGTTCAGGCCCTTCTGGCGCAGGTTCTGGGCGGCGGCGCGGCGGCTCTTGCGGGCCGCCAGCAGACTGTGGGCTTTGGCTTCGGCATAGCGGTCATCGTTGACGTAGTCCAGCTCCACCATTTCGGCCACGGCTTCGGCGGCAGCCTGCTCGGTGAAGCGGACGCACAGCCGCTCGTACAGCTGGCCGCTGGTCATCTCCCGGGCCGCAAGGGCGTCCAGCGCCCGGGCGCGGGCCTTGGCCGGGTCGGCACACTTTTCCGGCTCCTCTCCGTCCCGGCGCGGGCGATAATTTTTCCGGTAAAAGGACATTTAGTCCTCCACCATGATGTCCAGTTCGCTCTCGCTGCTGCGGGCAGGGGCCTTGACCACCGGCTCCTTGGCGTCCTGTGCGGGTGCCTCGGCCTTTTCGTCGGCGGGCGCAGCAGCGGCCTTGCCTGCCGGGCGGCGGGAAGCATACAGCTTGTCGGCGTTGGCGCGGATCTGGCCCTCGATGTCGTTGGCGATCTCGGGGTTATCCTTCAGGAACTGCTTGGAGTTGTCGCGGCCCTGGCCCAGGCGGATGTCGCCATAGTTGAACCACGCACCGCTTTTCTGCACGATGCCCAGCTTGACGCCCAGGTCCAGCAGTTCGCCCACCTTGGAGATGCCTTCGCCGAACATGATGTCGAACTCGGCCTCACGGAACGGCGGGGCCACCTTGTTCTTGACGATCTTGGCACGGGTGTGGTTGCCGATGAACTGGCCGGAGGAATCCTTCAGGCCTTCCACGCGGCGAATGTCGATACGCACCGAGGAATAATACTTCAGGGCGCGGCCGCCGGTGGTGACCTCCGGGCTGCCGTAGACGACGCCCACCTTCTCGCGCAGCTGGTTGATGAAGATGCAGACCGTGTTGGTCTTGCCGATGACGGAAGTCAGCTTGCGCATGGCCTGGCTCATCAGACGGGCCTGCAGGCCCACGTGGCTCTCGCCCATCTCACCCTCGATCTCGGCACGGGGCACCATGGCAGCCACCGAGTCCACGACGATGGCGTCGATGGCACCGGAGCGCACCAGTGCTTCGCAGATCTCCATGGCCTGCTCGCCGGTGTCCGGCTGGCTGACCAACAGGTTATTGATGTCCACGCCCAGTGCTTCGGCATAGACGGGGTCCAGCGCGTGCTCCACGTCGATGAAGGCCACTTCGCCGCCTTTCTTCTGGGCCTCGGCCAGAACGTGCAGCGCCAGCGTGGTCTTACCGCTGGACTCCGGGCCGTACACCTCCACGATGCGCCCACGGGGCACACCGCCCACGCCCAGCGCCATATCCAGGCCCAGGCTGCCGGTGGAGATGGAATCCACCTGCATGGCGGCGTTGTCGCCCAGCTTCATGACGGCACCCTTGCCGAACTGCTTTTCGATCTGGGCCAGGGCGGTGGCCAGAGCGTCCTTCTTGGCTTCCGCGCCGGTCTTTTTGGTTGCCGGGGCGACAGTGTTCTGATTTTTTGCCATAGCGTGCTGCTCCTTTATGCTTTTTGCCCACAGAAAACGGGCTGTGTTTTACTTTCTTCTATAGTATAACACAAAATCAAAATATTACAACAGGAAGTTGTTTTATTTTTCCAATTTTATTTGCGGCCGCCGGGCGATGATGCACCGGTCGTTGCCGCCGTAGTCTTTGCGGCATTCGATGTCGGCCCAGCCGTTTTCGGCCAGCAGGTCGGTCACAGCCTGCCGCTGCTGCCAGCCGATCTCCAGCACCAGTGCACCGCCGGGACGCAGGGCCTGCCGGTAATGCTGCGCAAGGGCGCGGTAAAACACAAGGCCGTCCTCCCCTGCTTCCAGCGCCATGGCAGGTTCTTGCGCCACTTCCGGCTGCAATTGCTGCATCTCGGCAGCGGTGAGGTACGGCGGGTTGGACACGATCAGGTCCAGCTGCCCTTCCGGCAGGGTTTCCCAATAGGTGAACAGATCCCCCTGTACCGGCTGTACGGCATAGGCGGGCTTTGCCTTGAGGGCGTTCAGCGCAGGGCCCCAGTCAAATGCAGGAGCGTCCGCCTGCTCAAAAGCAGTGGGCTCCAGCAGGTTCTCGGTCTGCCTGCCCTGCCCGGCCAGTGCACAGCGGGCGTTCTTTTCCAGATACGCAAAGGCTTCCGGGCTTTTTTCTACACAGGTCACCTGCGCAGTAGGGCAAAAGCGCTTGACGCCCAGCCCCAGGCAGCCGGTCCCTGCGCAGAGGTCCAGCACCTTCGGCGTGGCAATGTCCGCCACAGCCTGCGCGGCCGCTTCGGCCACCACCTCGGTGTCCGCCCGGGGGCAGAGCACACCGGGCCCCACGGCCAGCTCAAAGTCCAGAAAGCTCCAGCTGCCGCACAGGTATTGCAGCGGCTCCCGGGCCGCGCGGCGGCTGCACAAGGCTTCCAGCCTGTCCGCTTCTTCTGCGGTCAGGGGCCGGTCCGAGATGCGCATGTCCCGCCCGGATGCCAGCCGGAACAACTCCCGCGCATCAAAATCCGCGTCCGGACAGCCGGCAGCGGTCAGGCGGTTTTCTGCTTCCCGCACGGCTTCGCGCGGGGTCATACCAGCTGTTACCATTTGCCATCCTCCGGGTTCTCGGGCAGGACGGGCGTCACGGCGGCAATGGCCACTTCGATCATGCTGTCGTCCGGCTCAAACACGGTCAGGTGCTGCACCCAGATGCCGGGCTGCCGGATGATGCGGGTGGCCCAGTTATCTGACCGGCCGCACCACTTGAGCAGCTCATAGCTGATGCCCATGACCAGCGGCAGCAGCAGCAGCTTGCACACCACCCGCAGACCGATGCTGCCCCAGGGCAGCACGCTGTAGAGGAACACACTGACGATGACCACCAAAATCAAAAAGCTGGTGCCGCAGCGCGGGTGGAAGCGGGTGTACTTGCGCACATTCTCCACGGTGAGCTCGTCGCCCGCCTCGTAGCAGGCAATGGTCTTGTGCTCGGCACCGTGGTACTCGAACACGCGGTGGATCTCCTTCATGTTAGAGATGCCCACCATGTAGGCCAGGAAGATGCCCACTTTGAGCAGTGCTTCCAGCACCACCTTGCCCCAGCGGCCCAGCGCCACAAAGTGGTCCACGCCGCCCACGAGGAAGGTAGGCAGCACCGTGAACAGCAGGATCGCCAGCAGGCCGCCCAGCACAGCCGCCACGGCCAGCAGGGCATTCTCGGCCTTTTCGCCCAGGTGTTCGCCCACCCATTTTTCAAAGGCAGTCTCCTCCTCGGCGGGGTCGTAGTCGTCGCCCATGCTCACCTGGGCCGAGTACATCATGTAGCGGTAGCCCACGATGAGGCTCTCGATCATGGAAATGGCACCGCGCACAAGGGGAATTTTGGTCCACACGCCGTGGTGCTTCACGGGGTCGATCTTGGTCTCGATGGTGCCGTCGGGCTTGCGCACCGCGCAGCAGATGCGCTCCGGGCCGCGCATCATGACGCCTTCCATCAGCGCCTGCCCGCCGACGCTGGTCTTGAAACGTTCCTTGTTGGGTTGATTCATTGGGTTCTCCTATCGGATTTATTTTCCCTTTATTTTAACACAGAATTGTGAAAAAACTTCTTTTTATGCCTTATGGTACAGCGGCAGGCCCAGGGTGACCACCGTGCCCCGGCCCAGCGTGCTCTTGATGTCCATGGTGCCGTCCAGCGCGGTCATGATGGAATCCACCAGCGCAAGGCCGATGCCGCTGCCGCGCACCGAGTTGCTGCCCTTGTAGAACTTGGTCTTGACGTTCTCCAGGTCCTCCGGCGGGATGCCGCGGCCCTGATCGAGAATTTCCACAAAGGCTTTGTACTCGCCTGCCCACAGTTTGACCGTGATGCGGCCGCCGGGTGCGGAATACTTGATGGCGTTGTCCAGAATGTTGATGAACACCTGCCGCAGGCGGTCCGGGTCGGCGTAGACCGGGATCATCTCCTCCGGTTCGCTGTAACTCAGCACAAGGCCCTCGCGCTGGATGCGCGCTTCACAGAACAGCACCGCGTCGGTCAGCTCAGCCACAAGGTCCAGCGGGCGGCAGTCCATGCGGATGCGGCCGTTCTGCAGGCGGCTGAAGTCCAGCAGTTCTTCCACCATGTTGTACAGGCGGCCGGTCTCGTTGTTGATGATCTCCAGCCCCTTGCGGTAGTTCTCGTCGGTGGGGTCGTCCAGAGTGCGCAGGGTCTCCACCCAGCCCCGGATGGAGGTCAGCGGCGTGCGCAGCTCGTGGGAGACCGAACTGATGAACTCGTTCTTCATCTTCTCGGTCTCCTCCAGCCCTTCGGCCATCTGGTTGATGGTGCCGCGCAGGCGGTCCACCTCGTCGTGCTCGTCGCCGGTCACCGGCAATCGCACATCCAGTTCGCCCCGGGCGATGCCGGCGGCGGTGCGCTCCACCTGCCCCAGCGGCACCACGATGCTGCGCACAAAATACAGGCCCGACATTATGGAAAAGATCAGGATGGCCGCCACCACCACCAGACTGGCAAAAAAGGCGTTCTGGATCTGCCGTTCGATCAGGGTCAGGCTGGTGACCAGCCGCAGGGCAGCCACATCCTCGGCGGCATAGGGCACCAGATAGCACGCCGCCATGACCACCTCGCCGGACTCGGTGCGGTACACCGCCATGCCCAGCCCGTCGGCGGCGTCCTGCGCCTGCACAAAGTCCAGGTTATTTACGATGCCGTCGGCATCGCTGCCGCTGGAGGATGCAATGACCCCGCCATAGCTGTCCAGCAGCATGAATTCGTACTTGTCCTTATCGGAATACTGTTCCACCATGCGCCGCAGCGCCATGCTGCGGTTGGCAGCCGCACTGTAGACCATGTCGGCAGTGTAGACCTTCAGCTGACCGGTCACCGAGGAAAAGCGCCGGTACATGGTCTGCTGCACGCTGTTGTAGTAGCTGCGAGTGTAGCTGTACAGGAACATCGCCTCAGCCAGCAGCACCAGAAGCACCGTAATGAGCAGATTGCCCCGCAGCCAGCGCCGCGTGATCCCGCTTCGCATTTTGCTTTTCCTCCATTCCATTTATATTGGCGTTTGCCAAAGCCGTCACTCTTCCCAGCGGTAGCCGTAGCCCCAGACCGTCATGATGTGGGTGGGGTGGCTGGGCTCGTCCTCCACTTTCATGCGCAGGCGGCGGATGTTCACGTCCACGATCTTCACATCGCCGAAGTAATTCTCGCCCCAGACCCCCTTCAGGATCTTTTCACGCAC
>ENA-UESI01001797-UESI01001797.1-human-gut-metagenome-genome-assembly--contig:-NODE-1797-length-12534-cov-5.629204_pt1 | contig 12534 bp, 9 predicted proteins | sample MGYA00243005_ERZ508006 | MGnify/ENA primary metagenome ERZ508006 (study PRJEB26167, sample SAMN06115436) | human gut metagenome | host: Homo sapiens | place: China:Shandong | collected 2015-06-10... | reverse complement strand
ACAAAAGCCTGTTTGAAGAAGTCACCGGTATCAAGAAGAAAACGGACAAGTTCAATCTCTATCTTAATATGCACGTTGACCTCAACAGAGGGCTGGTTGTCGGCTGCGGTGGAGAACACCTGGCTCTTGTGGGTGGGGATGGTGGTGTTGCGGTCAATGATCTTGGTGCACACGCCGCCCAGAGTCTCAATGCCCAGGCTCAGCGGGGTGACATCCAGCAGCAGCAGGCCCTTCACGTCGCCCTGCAGCACGCCGCCCTGAATGGCAGCACCGACAGCCACGCACTCGTCGGGGTTGATGCCCTTGAAGGGCTCGCAGTTCAGTTCCTTCTTGACGGCGTCGTAGACAGCGGGGATACGGGTGGAACCGCCGACCATCAGGACCTTCTTCAGGTCAGAGGGGCGCAGGCCTGCATCCTGCAGAGCCTTGCGGACAGGGCCCATGGTGCGATCGACCAGATCAGCGGTCAGCTCGTTGAACTTTGCGCGGGTCAGGGTCATATCCAGATGCTTGGGGCCGGTAGCGTCGGCGGTGATGAAGGGCAGGTTGATCTGGCTGCTCATGGCGCTGGACAGTTCGATCTTTGCCTTCTCGGCAGCTTCCTTCAGGCGCTGAGCGGCCATCTTGTCCTTGCGCAGGTCGATGCCGTTCTCCTGCTGGAAGGCGTCTGCCATCCAGTTGATGACGCGCTCGTCGAAGTCGTCGCCGCCCAGATGGGTATCGCCGTTGGTGGCCAGAACCTCGGTGACGCCGTCGCCCATCTCGATGATGGAGACATCGAAGGTGCCGCCGCCCAGGTCGTAGACCATGATCTTCTGGTCTTCTTCCTTATCAATACCATATGCCAGAGAAGCAGCGGTGGGCTCGTTGATGATACGCTTGACGTTCAGGCCTGCGATGGTGCCTGCGTCCTTGGTGGCCTGACGCTGGCTGTCGTTGAAGTAGGCGGGCACGGTGATGACGGCCTCGGTGACGGTCTCGCCCAGATAAGCCTCGGCGTCAGCCTTCAGCTTCTGCAGGATCATTGCGCTCACCTGCTGGGGAGTGTACTCCTTGCCGTTCAGGGTCACCTTGTGGTCGGTGCCCATGAAGCGCTTGATGGAAGCGACGGTGTTCTCAGGGTTGGTGATGGCCTGACGCTTTGCGACCTGACCGACCAGACGGTCGCCGGTCTTGGTGAAGCCCACCACAGACGGGGTGGTGCGTGCACCCTCAGAGTTTGCGATGACGACGGGCTCGCCGCCCTCCATGACAGCCACGCAGCTGTTGGTCGTGCCAAGGTCGATACCAATGATCTTGCTCATAATGAACTCTCCTCTCGAAAGAACAACTCTAATTGTTTATGTGATGCTCAAATGTTTAAAAGCGGATGTTATATTCAAAACCCTTGCGGGTTTTTGCGTTGTTACTCGGCCACCACAACGGTCGCATGGCGGACGATCTTGTCGCCCAGCTTGTAACCCTTCTGGTAGACCGTGATGACGGTGCCGCTCTCCTGCCCGTCCGGGGCGGGGATCTGCTGCACGGCGTTCATGAAGTTGGGGTCAAAGGGCTTGCCCAGCGCTTCGATCTCCTCCACGTGGAGAGCATCCAGCGCCTTGGCGGCTTTGTCCAGCGTCATGGTCACGCCCTTTTTGTAGTTCTCGTCGGTGGTGGGGGCGTTGGCCGCCATCTCCAGCGTATCCAGAATGGGGATGATCTGGTTCACCGCGAAGGACACGCCGTCGTTGAACTTCTGGTCGGCTTCGCGGGTGGAGCGCTTGCGGTAGTTCTCGTACTCGGCCGCCATGCGCAGCAGCTGGTCCTTTGCCTGTGCGGCGTTGGCCTCGGCGGCGTCCAGCTTTGCCTTGACGGCTTCCAGCTCCCGGGCCTTTTTGTTGAACCAGCCGTCCTTTTTCTTGTCGTCCTTCGGTTCAGCCTTCTCGTCGGCGGCAGCTTCCTGTTCGGGTGCTGCGGCGGGTTCGGTCGTTTCCTCGGGAGCGGTTTCGGGCTGCTCAGCTTCCTGCGCCGGAGCCGTGTTCTTGGTTTCTTCGCTCATTCCAGGTCCTCCTTATAGATCACAGTCCGCCGGGGTGCGGCAGCCTGCGGGGTGTCTTTTCGTTTGCCGCTCATGCCCTCGCCCAGCTGGTCTGCAAAGTAATGCAGCAGCGGCATCAATTTCTGGAAGGGCATCCGGGTGGGGCCGATCAGGGCGATGGAGCCCCACAGGCCGCCGCCCACCAGATACCGGTCGCTCACGATGCACATGCCCGAGATCTGCGGCTCCAGGTCTTCGCCCAGCAGCACGCTCTCATTGCGGTCAGCCGGGGGCGCGATGAGGTCTGCGGCCTGCTCCTCGTCGTTCAGCAGGGTGAGGATGTCGCCCACCTTGCCGTCCAGCTGGGGCCAGTTGAGCAGGTACTGCTCGCCGCCCAGAAAGACGTGGGGCTTGACGGAATCCTGCAAAATGGCCGCCGCCGCGCTGATGACGGGCACCAGCTCCGGGTCGATCTGGCTGCACAGCTCTGCCAGCAGCCGGGGGGAAAGGTCCACCGGTGCCACGAAGGTCAGGTTGCGGTTCAGCAGGGCAGCCAGAGCGGCCGCCGCTTCCCGCGAGAGCCCGGTGCGCACCCGCGCCACACGGGTGCGGACGTAACCGGCGGTGGTCACGGCCAGCACAGCCGCTGCGCTGCGGCCCACCTGAACCACTTCATAGTGGGCAATGCACAGGTCCTCGGCGCAGGGGGTGCTGACGGCGGCGGTGCAGCCGCTGATGGCTGCCAGCGCCTTGGCGGCACCGGCGGCCAGCTTTTCCGGCTCGTGGTCAAGGCTTGCGAACACCGCATCCACACGGGCACGGGTCACGCGGTCCAGCGGCTGATCGCTGGTGAGCAGATTATCAAGGTAGTAACGGTAGCCCTTGGCGCTGGGCACACGGCCCGCGCTGGTGTGGGGCTGCTCCAGCAGGCCCAGCTTTGTCAGCGCCGCCATCTCATTGCGAAGCGTTGCGCTGGAAACCGCCATATCAAAGTAGTTTGCCAGCACGCTGCTGCCAACGGGCTCCCCTTCGAGACCATACAGCGCCACGATCGCCTGCAAGACTCGCTGCTTGCGTGCATCCATCGTCATAGCGCCTGCCTCCTTCGTTTGCTTTTTGTTCTTTAGCACTCTGTCTTCCTGAGTGCTAAGACCATTATATCCAATTTTTCCGCGCTGTCAATAGGTTCGCAGAAAAGTTTTGAAAGATTCACAAATTGGTCATAAGAAAACGGCCCACGCCGAGGCGCAGGCCGTTTGTTTCTATTATAAGGTATTCACTCTTCCATCTGTTTTGCCAGAAACGCCGCCGCCACTGCTGCGGCCTTTTCCTGTGCGGCATCCGGCTGTGCCGCCCGGTCCTCGGTCAGAAAGCCCACGGCACCGGTCACATCCCCCGCCGCGATGATGGGGCAGACGCAGAGCAGAGCGCGCTGCGCCCCCTCGCAGGGCAGGAGGGCCTTTTCCGGGTCGCCGCCGCTGGCATAGAGCTTCCGGCTGTCCATCAGCTTTTCCAGCGGCTGGCTGACGCTGCGGTCCACAAGGTCCCGCCGCCCGGCACCGGACGCCGCCAGGATGCGGTCCCGGTCACAGACGAAGGCTGTCAGTGCGAAGCTCTTGCTCAGCGCATCCACATACTGCGTCGTCACGCTGCTCAACTCCCCCACCGGCGAATACTTTTTGAAGATGACCTCGCCGTCGCCGGTTGTGAAGATCTCCAGCGGGTCTCCCCGGCGGATGCGCTGGGTGCGGCGGATCTCCTTGGGGATGACGACCCTCCCCAGCTCATCAATGCGGCGGACGATCCCGGTTGCTTTCATAACACATTCTCCCTTTCTCGGTCCCACGTTTCCTTGGTTCCCAGATTTCGTTTCCTGTGGTTATTTTGTGGTAGAGAAAGGAGAATTATTCAAGCGCGAAGCTCTGCCTGCGGGAGCTTCCCTGTTTTGCTTGTCCTCATACATCCGGTGGTCTGCCAGGATGCGGATATCGCGGACGTCGGCCCGGTCGGCCGGGTAGCAGGCCGAACCGCAGCTGGTGCCAATGCAGATGGTCCGGCCGTCCAGCACATAGGGCTGCCGGATGACCGATTTGATGGTCTCGATCCGCTGGGCGCACCCGTCTGCATCGACTTCGCCGTTCACGATCAGGGCAAACTCATCGCCGCCGATGCGGAACGCAAGGTCGCTGCTCCGCACACAGCTCCGCAGCCGGTCGGCCACGGCCCGGAGCAGCTGGTCGCCCACATCGTGGCCGTAGGTGTCGTTGACCGGCTTGAACCGGTCCAGATCCAGATAGAACAGAGCAAAGGGCTGGCGCGCCTTTTCCTTCTGCTTCAGGGTGCTGTTGAAGCACCGCTCGTTGAACAGGCCGGTCAGGCCGTCGGTGTTGGCCAGCCCCTCCAGTTTCCGTCGTTCCAGCGCTTCGGTGCGGAGGGCGTTTTCTTTTTCTTCCATTTCCAGTGCCGCATCCAGCTTGACCGACCGCACCATCGCCACGGCCACGCTGCCCATCAAAAAAAGCAGCAGCAGGATGGTAGCCGTCTGGATCTTCCGCATCCCGGCATCGACGACATCGCGCTCCACGATACCCACGACGGTCAGGTCCTGAAAGCCCACCGGCTGATAGACCAGATAATAGCCCTTGCCGCCGTACCGATACCCGGTGCTGCCGCTGCCGCCGCTGCGCACGTTCTCCCGCATGGCGGCAAAGCCGTCGGCATCGACCTTGGCATTTTTCTCCAGAAAATCGAACAGGTTCGTCATCCAGGATTCGATCTCACTCTTCGGCTCCTCGGACAGCATCACGCTGCCGTCCGGGTAGATGATGTAGCAGTCGCTCTGGCCGTTGTAGGCATGGCCGCCGATCATCTCTTCCAGCGTTGCATTGTTGTAGCTGACGGCAATGCAGGTGTAGGTCACACCGGAGACCTCGACCGGCCGGATGGGCACGGTGAACACGACCCGGCGCTCGCCCGTGTCCATGATATAGCTGCTCACGCTGGAGTGGCCGGTCGCATACGTCGCTGCAAACGCGCCCCACTGTCCCTGCGCCTCTCCGCTCTCTCCGGCGGCTTTCAGATACTGGTTGGACTCGTTGAACAGGTACAGCTCACTGTACCGCCAGGTCGTTTTTTCGCGGTTGAAGTGGCGCAGACTGGCCCGGATGGCCGTTTCGTCTGCCTCCTGCAAGCTGTTGCCCCACTCGCTCAGAACGTTCCAGTTGCGCTGCGCGAACATGGTAAACGTCTTGTTCACCTGCTCGTAGGTCTCCAGCAGGTTTTGGGTGCTCTCCCGATAGAACTGGCGCTGCACATATACCAGATAGCCCACAATGTTGAAAAGGCACACCACCACCAGGAGCGCAAGCGCAGCGGCTCGCCGTCTGCTTCTCCCCATCCTATGATCCCATGACATATTCATCGTACCCCCGAATTTTTTCGAGAGAAGTTAAAATTTCTTAGCCGCATCTTTGCTGCATCGCTTCAAATCTACCAGATTCTTCCTCTTCTGTCAATGCTCTTCCATAGTTTTTCCCGTTTGAACTCTGGCCGTTTTTTCCGGTTTATGCTATACTGGGTCTGTTCTTCAGGCCCTGCGCCGCGCGGGAGGGTTCCGGCGGCTTTTTCTCTTTTCAGAAAGGATCGTTTCATGCAACAGATCGTGATCTTAGGCGGCGGTGCAGCCGGGATGGCGGCGGCACTGGCCGCAGCACAGGCGGCCCCCGCCGGGGCAGTGCGCGTCACCGTGCTGGACCGCAACCCCCGCTGCGGCAAAAAGCTGCTGGCCACCGGCAACGGCCGGTGCAACCTCAGCAACACTGGCATCGCGCCGGAGTGTTATTTCACCGCAGACCCAAAGGCGCTGGCCCCGCTGCTGAACGCCGTGAACACCGCCGCGCCGCTGGAATGGTTCCGGGCGCTGGGGCTTTACACCCGCACCGACGAAGCCGGGCGGGTCTACCCGTATTCCAATCAGGCGGCGGACGTCCTTGCCCTGCTGGAGGGCCACATGGCCCGGCTGGGGGTGGAGGTGCGCACCGGCTGCACTGTCAACACCCTGAGCCAGAACCGGAACGGCTACGCCGTCCTCTTCGACAGTACCGAGCGCAGCAACGAGACGCTCCATGCCGATGCCGTCATCTGCGCCATGGGCGGCAATGCAGGCCCGCAGTTCGGAACCGATGGCTTTGGCACCCGCTTTGCCGCCCAGTGCGGCGGAAAGCTGGAACCGCTCTACCCCTGCCTGACCGCCTTGCAGACGGCCCGGCCCAACAAAGCACTGGCCGGCATCCGGGTCAAGGCCCGCGCCGCGCTGCTCGACCTGGACCGCCACACCCTGCTGGCCGAGGAGACGGGCGAGGTGCAGTTCACCGACTACGGCCTGTCCGGCATCTGCATCATGCAGCTGTCCGGCCTGCTGGCCCCCCGGCGCGGCCCGAAGCGCCCCGCTGTGGAGCTGGACCTCTTCCCCGCGCTGGACGAGGCCGCGCTGACGGCCCTGTTCTCCGGGCGGGTGCCCCTGCTGCCGGGCCGGACGCCCGCCGATTTCTGGACGGGGCTGCTCAACCCCAAACTGGGCCGCGCCCTCTGGGCAGCGGCCCGCCTGCCGGACACACCGCTGGACACCCTGCCCGATGCCGCCTGGCAGGTGTTGGCCAACACGGCCAAGCACTGGCTCTTCGAAGACCTGACCCCCTGCGGCTGGAAACAGGCCCAGACCACCGGCGGCGGCCTGAGCCTGACCGAGCTGGAGCCCAGCTTCCAGTTCAAGGGCTGTCCGGGGCTGTACTTCGTGGGCGAAACGCTGGACTGCGCCGGGATGTGCGGCGGCTTCAACCTGCACTGGGCCTTCGGCAGCGGCATCACCGCCGGGCGGGACGCCGTGCGCACCCTGCGCCGCCCACACAAAAAGAGATGACAAGACCCGGCCCTCTCCTGCACATCTGCCGGAGAGGGCCGGGTCTTTTTGCGTTCTTTATTCGTTTGCGGCTTTGTCCAGCGTGACTTCCTCCGCTTCTTCCTCCTTCTGGTACTCCGCAAAGGCCGACCACATGGGTTCGACCTGCTTGCCGTGGAACTTGCGGTCCACATAGTTCCGGGTGATGGCCGCGACCGTTCCCGACAGGCTCAGCACACCGATCAGGTTCGGCAGCATCATCAGGCCGTTGAAGGTATCGGACAGGTCCCACGCGAGGTCGAGCTTCATCGTCGCACCCACCAGCACCATGGCCACGAAGACCACCTTATAGCCCATGCTGGCCTTGGTGCCGAACAGATATTCAAAGGCTTTGGTGCCGTAGTGGCTCCAGCCCAGCACCGTGGAATAGGCGAACAGCAGGATGGACACCGCGATGAACTTGGGGCCAAAACTGCCGAACACAGTGGAGAAGGCTTCGCCCACCAGCGCAGAGCCCTGCACCTCGGTGAGCATCCGGCCGGTGTTCAGGTCTACGAAGCCGGACGTCAGGATGACCAGCGCCGTCAGGGTGCAGACCACGATGGTATCGGCAAAGACCTCAAAAATGCCCCACATGCCCTGCTGCACTGGCTCCTTGACGTTGGAGGACGCGTGCACCATGACCGACGAGCCGAGGCCCGCCTCGTTGGAGAATGCGCCGCGCTTGAAGCCCCAGGTGATGGCGCGGGACACACCGTAGCCCAGCACACCGCCGCCCGCCGCCTGCATGGCGAAAGCGCCTTTGAAGATGGCCGCGAACGCAGCCGGGATCGCCGTGATATGGGTCAGCACGACCGTCAGCGCACCCAGGATGTAGAACAGCGCCATCAGCGGAACGACCTTTTCCGTCACGGCCGCCACACGCTTCAAGCCGCCCAGGATGACCAGCGCGGACAGCACCGCCAGCAGGATGCCGGTGAGGAGATTCGGCACCTGGAAGGCCGCATTCATGTTGCCTGCGATGGAGTTGATCTGGCTCATGTTGCCGATGCCAAAGGAGGCCAGCACACAGAAGCAGGCGAACAGCACCGCCAGCACCCGGCCCAGCTTTTTGCAGCCCTTCTTGCTGCCCAGACCGTCGGCCAGGTAGTACATCGCGCCGCCGGACCACTCGCCGTCGGCGTTCTTGCGGCGGTAAAAGATGCCCAGAACGTTTTCCGAGTAGTTGGTCATCATGCCCAGGATGGCCATGGCCCACATCCAGAAGATGGCACCCGGCCCGCCGCTGAGGATGGCCGTTGCCACGCCCACGATGTTGCCGGTGCCGATGGTCGCCGCCAGCGCGGTGCACAGGCTCTGGAACTGGCTGATGGCCTTATCGTTCTTTTCGGTATGGGCCGTGATGTCCCGGTCGGTGAAGATGGCACCGATGGTGTTCCGCAGCCAGTACCGGAAATGCCCGAACTGGAAAAAACCGGTGCGCACCGACATCACAAATCCGGTGCCGAACAGCAGCGCCAGCCCCACCGGCCCCCAGACGATGCCGTTGACAACTCCATTCACGCTCGTAATGGTCTCTAACATGATCGTTCCCCCTCTGCAAAACAAAAAGCGGACAGAACGCCAAAGGCTCTGCCCGCAAAACGCAGCTTCCCGCACAGGGGTCTGCTGCTGACAGACGCACCCCTTTGTGCGCAACAGACGGCGGCTCCGCCGTCTCCCCTCATTCTGTTCCCGTGTGATGCACAGTTCCGTTTGTCTGTGCGTGATAGAAGAACTGTATCATAGTTTCCCGCCGCTGGCAAGCTTTTTGTTTCAATTTATTCTGAGGTTTCATCTTTGATGCAAAGTGGATGAATTTTATTTTCGTATGACTTCTCCGCACAGCCCGCGTTTTTTGTATAATCCGCAGGCGGCGGGGCCATCCTTTCCGTAACACCGGCAAAGGAGGAGTCAGGAATGCACAAAGGCGGATGGAAGCCGTTCTGGGCCGCACTGGGGGCGGCGCTTCTGGTGCTGCTGCCGCTGGTGGGCGGCACCGTCCTGCTCACCCGGCAGATGCTGCGCCAGCAATGGCTGATGCAGACCGCCGAGCCGCAGCGGAGCGTGCCCATCGACCTGCCCAAAGCCGACGACCGGATGACGCTGCTGCTCTGCACCGCCGGGGAGCAGCCCGGCTTCGTGCTGTTCTACCTGAACGCGCCCCAGAACGCCGCCCATCTGCTGGCCGTGCCGGGGCAGCTGACGGTGCCGTTCGGCGGCGGCGAAGCCTCGCTGGCCCAGTGCTATGCAGCGGCCGGCCCGGCGCGGTGCCGTCAGGCCCTGCTGGAAACGCTGGCCCTGCCGGAAGACACTTTGTATCTGGCCCTCTCGCCCGCCGTGCTGGAAACGCTGGCAGCGCGGTATGGGGCCGTGCGGGTCAGCCTTTCGGGCGCACTGACCGCCGAGGAGCTGGACGCCCTCGGCCAGAGCCCCAGCGTCCAGACTTTCCGCGCACGGGAGGCATCGGATCTTCTGACCGGGCTGGACGCCGACGGCCTTTTACCGCCCAGCCGCCGGGCCGCAGCCCGCGCCGCCGTGTGGGACGCCTTTTTCCGCCAGAACTTCGAGCTGCTGCCCTCCACCCTGCCGGAGGCCCTGCGCAGCCAGAGTTCCGCCCTGCTGACCGACTTTGCAGCCCAGGACTACGCCCTGCTGGGCGACATCCTCGAATTTCTCGTGAACCGCGCGGCGGTGTTCCAGTCGGACGCCCTGCCCGGCGCGTGGGACCGCAAGGCGGGCACTTACACCGTCACCGAGGCGTCCCGCGCAGCGGTGCAGACCTTCCTCAACGTCTCCCCCACCGAGGGGCAGGCGTCGTCCGCCAGCGAGCCGTAGCCCAGCACCAGTGTGCCCGCAAGGCCGCGGGCGCTGCCGGTCAGGTCGTAGTCGCTCAGCAGGCTCAGCCGGACACCCTCGGCCTCGGCAGCGGCCCGGAGCGCCGCATCCGGCGGGGCATCCCGGAGCGCCGCCAGCAGATGCAGACCGGTGTGCAGGCCGGAAAAGCGAAGCTCTCCCGGAGCGAAGGCTGCGTTCAGCGCCCGGACCAGCGCATCCCGCCGGGCCTTGTAGGCCACCCGCTCCCGCGCCAGATGCCGGGTGAAATATCCCTCGTTGATGAACCGGGCCAGCGTCTGCTGCTCGAACCGGCTGACCGGGCTGGAATAGAGCCGGTACGCTGCCCGCCACGCCGGGAGCAGCTGGACCGGGAGCACCATATAGGCGATGCGGATGCTGGGGGCCAGACTGCGGGAGCAGGTGGAAAGGTAGACCACCGGGCCGTCGGCCCCTGCCATGCCCTGCAGGCTGGGCAGCGGGCGGGTGTCGAAGCGGAACTCGGAGTCGTAGTCGTCCTCAATGATGTAGCGCTCCCCCGGCCTGCGGGAGGCCCAGTGGAGCAGCTCGGCCCGGCGTCCGGCGGGCATGGTGGCCCCGGTGGGGAACTGGTGGCTGGGGGTCACATAACAGACCGCCGCGCCGGAGCGGGACAGCGCCTCGATGGACAGGCCGTCCGCATCCACGGGCAGGCAGCAGCAGGAGACGCCGTTGTTCTCCAGCACCCGCCGGGCGCGGGGGTAGCCGGGGTTCTCCACCGCCGCCGGGCCAGGCAGCAGCGGGGCCAGCAGACCCAGCAGATATTCCAGACCCGCCCCCACGACGACCTGCTCCGCCCGGCACCGCACGCCCCGGTATTCTTCCAGATAATCCGCCAGCGCCTGCCGCAGCTCGATGTCCCCCTGCGCGTCGCCGTGGGTCAGCAGTTCGGGCGAGGAGTAGAGCAGCTCCTTCTGGAGCCGTGCCCAGGTGCGGAACGGGAAGAGGGCCGGGTCCACCCCCCGCGTGGAGAGGTCATACCGCACCGGCTGCACCGGCGGTCCCGCCTCCGGCTGGGGCAGGAGCGCGGCGGGCGGCGGCGCGGCCGGGCGGATGGGCAGGGCCAGATATTCCTGTACATAAAAGCCGCTGCGCTCCCGCGATTCCAGATATCCTTCCGCCGCGAGCAGCTGATAAGCTGCATCCACGGTGTTCACCGAGACGGACAGTTCCGCCGCCAGCCGCCGCTTGCCGGGCATCCGGGTGCCCGCCGGGATGGCCCCGGTGCGCATCTCCTCGGCCAGGCTCTCATAGAGCTGTTCGTACAGCGGCACCGCCGAGGCTGCATCCAGTGCTGTCGTCAAATGGAACACAAAACCCCTCCTCTTTTTGGGCATTCCCTCAAACTGACCCCATAAAAAAACTATATTCTGGGTATTTTCACGGGGCCAGTTTTGCGTATAATAGGAGCATACCCGCTGTACACCCAAATGTCAAGTAGTTTTATGGGTAAATTGGGACATTCCGGTCTCCCGGCAGGTCTTTGTGAAAATTGGAGGGAATCATCATGTCAACCACCGCAATGTGGCTGCTGCTGGCAGTCGTTGTCATTGTCATCGTCTTTGCAAGTGTGCTGTACAAGCGCACCTTTACCGTCCACGAGCTGGCGCTCACCGGCGTCATGGCCGCGCTGAGCCTGGTGGCCTATCTGTTCTTCCGGGTTCCGTTCTACGGCGGCTCCTCGTTCCATCTGGGCAACACCTTCACCGCGCTGACTGCCCTGCTGCTGGACGGCGTGTCCGGCGGTCTGGCCGGTGCCATCGGTCTGGCTCTGGCCGACATCCTGGCCGGTGATCCGGGCTATGCCGTCACCACCTTCGTACTGAAGTTCCTCATCGGCATCACCTGCGGCGCGGTGGCCCACAAGGTGTTCAAGCTCCGCGACCTCGACCGCCACAGCTCCGGCTATCTGGTCAAGGTCATCGTGGCGGCCGGTTCCGGCCTGCTGCTGAACGTCTTCACCGACCCGTTCCTCGGCTACTTCCGCAACGTTTACATCTTCGGTCAGGAGTACACCGTAGCCCAGGCCCTGACCAAGATCGCCGGCGGCGTCACCTTCGTGAACAGCGTGGCCTCCACCGTCTGCGTCGTCCTGCTCTACCTTGCCCTGCGCCCGGCCCTCGACCGCGCCGGTCTGCTGCCCAAGGGGGAGAAGAAGAACTAAGCCTTTCCCCTGCCTCTCCACAGGTCTCTACACAAAAGCCCGCCCCCGGTGCCGCACATCTGCGCAGCACCGGGGGCGGGTCGTTTATTGCTCTTTTTCAAATACGAGGAAGCGGAACGCGATGTCGGTGGTCAGCTCCGGCAGGGCGGCCAGACGGGCCGCGCCGTCGCGGGGCGTTTTCCAGTAGTAGGGCGTCATGGCGAAGAGCGCTTCCAGCTGGGCGGCGGGCACCGTGATGGTCCCGGAGACCTCCCGCTCCCCGATGGGGCGGAAGCCTTCATACGCCACCTGCTGCACCGGGTTTTTGTAGGGCGTCTCGTAGAGGACGGCCTTCATCTGGTACAGATGCTCCGCGCCGGGCACGACGTAGAGCATCCGCCCGCCGGGGCGCAGCACCCGCAAAAACTCCTCCCGCGCAAAGGGCGAGAAGCAGTTCAGCAGCAGGTCGGCCCATCCGGTGCGGACCGGCTGGGCAAAGCTGGATGCCACTGCATAGCGGGCCGTGGGCAGCGCCTTCGCCGCCAGCCGGACTGCCGGTTTGGC
>ENA-UESI01001790-UESI01001790.1-human-gut-metagenome-genome-assembly--contig:-NODE-1790-length-12550-cov-4.022208_pt1 | contig 12550 bp, 12 predicted proteins | sample MGYA00243005_ERZ508006 | MGnify/ENA primary metagenome ERZ508006 (study PRJEB26167, sample SAMN06115436) | human gut metagenome | host: Homo sapiens | place: China:Shandong | collected 2015-06-10... | reverse complement strand
AATGGGAATGGAAACCTGCTTCATGACCAGCCGCAGGGCGATCATCAGGGCGGCGAACACCAGCATATGGGTGTCCTCCGTGATGTACCGGTTTGTCAGCTTATCCGGACCGGCTAGTGCCTTAAACGCATCAAACTGATGTTCGTTTGGCTCCATAAACTTGCGGTATTTTCCGGATGGAGAGGGCGAACAAGGGAGGCTCAGTCGCTCCATTACCGCTCTTTTCTCCTGCCACACGGCGTCTATGAGGTTGATCGTGCTGCGGCATATGCCCTGACGGAATACATAATAGGGTTCTTTGGCATTTTCGATGGCTCCAGCGTTTAGTGTGCATAGCACCAGATGCCCCATCAGGTTTGGACTGTTGAAAGCAGTTTCTAAAATACTGTCTGCCGGGTTCAGTTCATATACGCCTTCAAACGCGCGCACCAGCCTGCCTACATCTGTGCTTGGGACCGTGGCAACGTTTTTCGGCGTGTATACAGACCCTGTAAACACCTCCGACCGCTCCGTCAGTAGTCTGCAGGAGAACATATTGCCACACGTTTCTCCTACCAGAGTGTTCGCCAGGCCGTACCTGTCGAATACCCTGCGGTAGATCAACGAACCGGCGCTGCCGGCGCTGAGAAGCACCACACTGTCGTTACGCAGATGAGGTGCAATCATTTCCGCAACCTCTTCGTCACGGTTGGCAATGGTGCAGCAGATGACCAAATCGGAGTCTTTCAGCGCGGCGGCCGTATCCGTGGTGATCAAGCCGATTTTTGCAAAGCCGTTTTCCATCATACCGGTGATACGGATGCCGCCGTCGGCAGCAGTCCGGTCCAAAATGCCGCGGTATACTTCGCTGTCGCAGAGGCGAACATCAAAACCTCGCATGCTCAGGTCTGCCGCTACGGTGTGACCGGTTCCGCCTGCACCGACTACTGTAATTTTTTTCAAGCTCTGCACCTCACTGGGGCGCCAGGCACTGGGCCATTTCAGTCACGTTGGCGACATGCTCCAGGTCCTTGCACATACTGATAAATTTTTCAATCTTTTTATCACAAAGACCGGCTACCCGGGCGCCAATACGGAAGTCCCGCTCAGCCTCGGTCCAGTCGTAGGGATTGCGGGGATGTCCCTTAGGATACTGATAGTCTTTCTCCAGTACGGAGCTGTCTTTCAATGTCACTTTCATAGTGATTTTGGGGAAAGTCCCATCCGTGAAGAGGGCAAAGCATTCGCTCAGCAACAGGACGTTTTCCGTGTCCATCTTTACACGTCCGGCCATCTCCAGCAAGGTGGGGTTTTTCAGCATCTCTGCGCTGAACCAGTGAGGACCGGGATGCTGATCAAGCATGTAGGCCGATAGGCAGTATGCGGTGCTGAACTGGCACTCCATCATGCTCTTGTAACCATCAGGGCAGTATTTATTGCGGAATTGAATGCCGGGTGTGATATAGACACTTTCAATATCACCGATGGTAAAACCGTACTCTTTGCGCAGGGCATCCATACAATCCAGAGGTGTCTGCACCCACATGTTGGCGGGCCAGTGCTTGAAAAGGATCTCCTTGAGCATCCACTCGGTTCCGAGATTGCGGTCCAGCCAGCCCTCGTTAGCAAAACCGCGCATCATCATGGAATATCCACCCTCCATGTCCAAGATATCGTGCAAACCGGCAAGCTGATCGCGCTTAGCCATCTGGGCCAGCATGGCGCCGTTAAGGGAAACAAAGCCAAACTGCTGGTGATAGAAGTCCGACATATTCTTCTGTGCGATGGTGTTTACCACGGGGGTCATGCAGCCGGAGCCGCCAATGAGCTGATTAAACTGGTTTTCGTCGCAGCCAAGCACCTTTCCTGCAGGAATGGATGAGGCAAAGATCTGCCAAGTGCCAAGCCCCCAGCCTTTTTTGATATGGTCCCAGCCCTTGGGTGGCTGAATGAAGCCAGCGATGCGCTGATATACCTCAAAGCCGCCAATCATGGCCGTGAGATAGTCCCGGCCTGTTTTCCCGTATGCCTCACACATGCCCAGTGCCACGGGAACCATGCTGGCAGTGGGATGGCCGGTCCAGCTACAGTCTTCCCAGTCCAGGGTGTCGGAGGCCGTGGTATTGGCGATAATGGAACTCATCAGCGGTGCTTTGCCAACGCCCCAGAGCGTCGCCTGCTTCTCACCGCAGGTGCCAAGATCTTGGGCAGAAGCGATGCTACTGACCACAGGTGATTGTCCCTTGGCTGCCAAGGCGACACCAGCGCAGTGCAGGGTAAGCATTTTCCCACAGTCTACAACATCGGTAGGAATGTCTTCATATTTCATATTTGCGATAAAGGATGACAGGGCTTTTGTGCGTTCAGTCATATTGTTTGCACCTCCACAGTTATCTGAATTGAAATATATTGCATTATAGAAACCTATAAAGAGCGCGACATAAGAGGCGTTTTTAACATGGACTGGCCAGATATAGGCCCGCGGGATGAACGGTAGCTCTTTCAAAGGGACAAAAATGGCCGAAATTGTATAAAAGGGAAGCTACAGCCTGTTAATAGTATCTTTATCAAAGTGAGATGACGTTATCTCCTAAGGCAAAGATTTGGCATACGGAACAAACCCTTGAGCGGGTGTTTTCCGGATTGCTCCTGTACTGCATATGAACTGTAGTGTCAACGGAAAACAAGGGCGCAAAAATAGGGGGAAATAGCAAAAAGCAGAACTTTTTGTCACTCATTTATTTATAATTATAATAATTTCCGCAGCCTATCGTCAACGTTCGCGCTCACAAATCATTTCCTTATAAAGTTGGTCGAATGCACAACAAGCATGTTTCGGTTTGTTAGAATGTCTGATAAATACGGTCGAAATATAGAAATATGCACAATTAAAAAGCCACTCTTGTTTTTATGTTCAAATTTGTACATGTACACACAATGCTTCCGGAATTCCGTACGAAGACAATGCAGACTTGATTCTCAAAGTGCTCCCGTATATACTTATATACATAAAGGAAAGACAGGCGGCAGGCACATACAATTTGAAGATTTTCTGGAAAACTAGAAAACCTTTAGTACCGGCATGCGACAGCTTTTGAAGGGAAAGACAGAGCGGATAAGGAGAGAATACATGGATATTTCGCCCATTTTGGCCGAGAAAATCGTACATAAACTGCAAGGAATCCTCCCGTATACCATTTGTGTGCGCAGTTTGTCCGGAGAACTTCTTTGCAGCAGCGAGCAGGCGGATTTTCCAAGAAACAGGCTTTCCACTCTGTCCCCTATGACAGGCAATTATGCCGACGAAAACGCTTCCCGCCTTTTGATGCTCTCTGGTACGCCTATTGGAAAGCTAGTGATTATCGGAAGCCAGGATAATGATGGGTCATTTTCTCTGACGCTGGATCTTGCCAAGGAGCTTGCGGAGAGTATTATTGCGGAAGCCTTTACAAATCGGAGCAATGATCAGAAGAATCTGCAGCGCGCAGTCAAGACGCTGCTACAGAATCACACTGGGATCGACAGAAAAAAAGTACAGGATATTTTAGTCCGCAATGATTTTGACTGTAAGATTCCTCGGACGATTATTTATTTTAATCTGCATACTGAGACAGAAGAGAGGAATTACCAGGACGAGGGGCCAGAACTTTCAAAATCCACGCTGATTTATAACAGCTTTACCGCTTATCTGCGAATAAAATTCTCCAGACGGTACGATTACGTGCATCCTTGTACAGATCACTATGGGGTTTTTGTATTCTGTGAGGATCGGGGAAAGGACATAAGCCTGTCAGACATATATCTTTACAATCTCTGTCAACAGATGGTAGAGGAAGCGCCGAAAAACCTGTGGGGTGATTTTCGGGTAGTGATCGGAAGCCGTTGTGTATGCTTTGATGATTACAGCGGCATCGGCTTTCAAATGCGCAAACGACTGCAGTCCAGCTTGCTGCTTTTTCCGGATGAACATGTGGTTTTCGGCTGCAGTACGCTTTTGGGAAATGTGGTTGCGTTTATCAAGCCGCCTGCAAAACGGACGATCATTAATTTGGTACTAGGGAAACTGTTGAACGATCATGCAAGAGATGTGTATATTGAAACGCTTCGAGCGCTGTTTTATCATAATCTAAATATGAACGAGGTAGCAAATAGTTTGCATATTCATAGAAATACCTTGCAGTACCGCCTGAAAAAAATCGAGAGTTTAACCGGCCACAGCATTTATAAAATTGACGAAGCCCTTACCATTCGTCTGGCTCTTTTGTGTTACGAATATCTTTCGCAATTTAATGAAGGCTGTATCAATTGAAATCTTTACAATGTTTATTTCTTCAGGATAAGCTGGCGGTCATTCTGAAAGGCCATAAAAAAACGGATGCCACCGCATCTCTGTCCGTCATCGAGAAGACTCACGCCCTGCTGCGCAGCGTACTGAATCAGGCTGTTATCTGGGAGTACATCACCAGTAATCCTGCTGATCGCGTCACGCTTCCAACATATCGTCCCTAAACACGAGCCGTCTGGAGTTCCAGCAAGTCGTAGCGCGCTTTGGGTTGCTGCTCTGATCCCGTTCTGTATACTGCAATGGTTTTGGCTCTCGGTTGCTCCATGTGTATCGGTGAAATTTTGGGCCTGACCTGGGATTGTGTGGACTATTTGGATGAAAAAGTATCGCAGAGGGTACGGCGCACGTTCTGATCAACGTGGAGCTGAAGTGCTGTCAAAAAGAGAGTCTGGCAGATTTGAACCGATGTGGCCGTTCCAAGGCGATCTTCACATTCCCGGAATGAAAGAAAATCTCTTCCATAACTTCTCTGGTACTGAAATCCTCTAAAACAGAGAGCAGCATCCGCACCGTGTTTCTCCCAAGGACAGTGGCGCTTGCTCTCCGCGAGGCCAAGAAAATGCAGGACGCTCAAAGTGTTAATTGGTGCCGAGTACACTGGTTATGGTCTGGTCATCGTCCACGAAGATGACCGTCCCTATGAGGAACTCCAAATCGCCGTTATGCTCCGAGCCTTGATTAACGCGCATAATTTGACGCTGGTAGTGTTGCACAGCCTCCGACATTGCAGCACCTCGCTGAAACTATAAATCAGCAGCGGCAGCATCAAGGCGGTGCAGGGTGGTACTGGACATGCGCAGTCCAGAATGGTAACAGATCTCTACGCCCATACGCACAACGAAGACCGCCGCCGTCTGGCGCAGAAAGTCGATGAAGATTTCTTTCAAAAGTGGCAATGTGAAACAAAAAATAGCCGCTGATGAAGCAGATTTTGCTTATCAACTGCTGCAGGAAAATCCTGATGTTTCAAAATTCGTCATTACCATGCTTCAAAAACAAAGTTCCTGAAATGGGTTTGTTGGAAAAATTGTTGGAAACAGCGTTTTTCCAGCAAACTCTATAAAAAGCTTGAACCTCTTAAACCATTACAGTTCAAGGGGTTCAATGGATCTACTGGGCGGATCTGAACCGCTGACCTCATCTCTACCAACGCCGGTCTTACATTTCCGTTTGTTTTTTTAATCTTTTTCTTTCCAGTCAATATACTTTCTGTCACTCTTTGGTCGTTCTGCTCCCGTATGTTCCACCGCCGTCTGTGGCTGACAATGTGGTCAAGCGCCAGAAATACAGGTCACCAGGGGTACGGGGTCACGCAGGATTTGCTATGCAGATACAAAGAAGAATTGTTTTGTCACCGCTCATCCTATGGATGACTGTCGGAGCGGTAGCGTGATTCCCACCTGAAAGACATCCTCTCCCGGGTAGAGGTCCAGTGTCCCGCCGCGGCGTTCCACTGTCTCCCGCACCGAGCTCAGGCCGATGCCGTAGCGAAGGCCGCCGGTCTTACGGGAGAGGATACGCCCCTCTGACCGGCCAAACTGCCCGTCGTAGGTATTCTCCACCAGAAGGAACAGCGTCCCCTTCGTGTCCCGGCTGGTGAGGGACATCCGCCGCTCCCCCTGGCTCTGGCGCTGGCAGGCCTCCAGAGCGTTTTCCAGCAGGTTGCCCAGGACGGTGCACCACTCCACATCCCCCAGCGGGACCCCCGCCGGCATGGTTAGGGCCAGGTCCGCCCGGATCTCCTGCCGCTGGGCGGCAACGCTGTAATATTGCAGCAGGGCGTCCACCGGCGCCCGGTTGCAGAAGCTGCCGGGGGACACCCCGGGCCGTTAGGCCAGAACGGCGGGGAAATCCTCCAGATAGCGCAGCAGCTCCCGGCGGAGTTCCTCGGTCTCCGGGTGTCTCTCGATCTGGCCCGCCAGCTCCGTGGTGGTGCGCAGATGCTGGCGGAAGTCATGGATGAGCCGGCGGTTTTCGGCAGAGCGCTGGGAGAGCTGGTCGGCGTACTCCACCTGCATAGCCAGCTGCTGCTCCATCTGCCGGTACTCCGCCACGGAGGCCAGATTGAAGCGGTAGGCGCTGACGATGTCCCGCCACAGGACGTACCCGATGACCAGCGTCATGGCAAAGCTGCCCCTCTCGCTGAACCAGTCGGTGACCCCCGGCTCAAAGGCCGGGAGCAGCCAGTCCTAGAGAAGAAGAACGGCATAAAAGGCGGCGGCGAAGAACAGCGGCGCGGCCTGGGGGATCTGCTGTCAGGCCGCCTGGAGGGCCGCCCCGAACAGGTAGACCGCGGAGCCGATCTTGAAGCAGAAGATCAGAAGAGAACTTGCTTTTATTACCGGGATGGTCAGGTAGCGGGACAGCAGCCCGTAGCAGAGGCTGTCAGGCAGAACAGCCAGCCCGCGATCTCCACCGTCAGGGCAACCGGGTGTCGGATTTGACACAGCCGGTTTTGCCGCGTCACCACCAGCACCACCATGGTATAGCCCACGGAGATCTCCAAGGCATACCAGGGCCGGGGCGGCAGGGCGACGGTGCTGTGCAGGATGGGGTAGGCGGTGAACAGCGCCCCGACCAGGCACAGAAGGGCGAAGAGCCGGGCGTTTTTTTGGCGCATCCGCACGCTGAAATAAGCGGCCAGCGCCGCCCCCAGCACCCCGCACAACGTCACGCACACCGCCATTCCCAGCCGCAGCCCCCGGCTGAGGTTTACCGCCAGTGGTGTGCCCAGTACCGGGGGATAGACCAGCCCGCTGTAAAAGTGGGAGTCATCGCTCACTGCCAGTAGGATGGTGGTGAGGCCGCTGCCCGTAAAAGTGACCATGCGGTTCTGGTTGCAGGGCAGGTAGCGCTCCGGGTCCGGCTCTCCCACCTGCAATTCCAAACTGCCGTTGAGGTAAGGCCGGCAGGCGGAGTAGATCTCCTGCAGCTCCAGACCGTACTGGACGGAGGGCTCCGGCAATTCCAGCGTCAGCACATAGGTCCCGCAGCCGTGGGGTGTCACCCTGTCCAGCTGGTCAAAGCGGGTGCATTCCCCGGTGGAGGTGTAGGGCATGTAATGCTCCCCGCCCTGCGCCGCCCATTCCTCCGGGGTGAGAAGCACGTCGGGATAGAAGGCCCAGCCGTGGATGAGAAAGTGGAGGTCGGTCTGCTCCAGTTCTTCCTCCGTCAGGGTCAGCAGGTCGTCCAGAGGCTGGGTGCCGGGGCGGGTGTACTTGTTGTCCCAGGTGTAAAGGCTCAGACATAGGACAGAGCCCAGCACCACGGCAGAAGCAGGGCCAGCAGCTGGTGGTGGACAGGCTTCATCGCCGCCACCTCCTCCAGAGGAAGGCCGCCAGCACCGCCCCGCCCAGGAGAAACAGAGCGGCGGTGAGAACCTTCTCCTGTTCGTGGAGAGACGGCTCCGGCAGTTCTTTGGGTCCCCGAGATGCAGGCGTTTGCTCTGGGGTCTCAGGTTCCGCGCTGTCCGAGGGGGGCGGCGGGCTCCCCGGAGGTCTGATCCGATAGTCAGGTGGCTGCATGAGAACGGCAGATGACTCCGGCTGAACAGGAACGGTAATTTCTGTTTCTTCCCCTGCTGTGGCTAACTCCTCCGGTTGGGCGGAAGGGATCGTATCCGACACGGCATCCACCTCTGGTTGATTGGGCAGCACCTCCGACACGGTGTACCGGCCCGTATGCCGGACGGGAAAGACTGCGATCCCCCGTTCGGCATCCAGCGTTTCGGCAGCAGCTACACCATCTTCGTCCGTCAGCATGGGTACGGCATCCTCCTGTTCCAGAGTGACCGGCAGCATCACCTGACAGCCCGGCAGGTCGGATACCGCCCGCCCGTCCACCTCCACGGCGAGGGAAAAACCGCCCTCCGTGGGGAAAAGTCGGAGGTAAAAGACGCTGTCGGGCATCAGATCTAGGCCATCTAAAGCGGCGTCAGACAGGGTGAGAGTCACCCCTTGCTTGGAAAAGCGCACCGGGCCCACCCAAGGAAAGACCAGCGCCCCCCGGCGGCCAAAAGGCAGTTGAGCTCCGGTCTGCCGGGCTGCTGAACGGAGATGGGGACGGCGATCTCGGGCAGGGGAATTCCTTCCCCAAAGGCCGTGTTTTCCGGCGGAAGCACCGTGCCCACCGCGGGATAGACACCCACAGTCTGGAGATCCACACCGGAGAAGTCCCACTCGATGGAGGCAGTCACAGTTTTCCCGCGTTCTGTCTCGCATTGGAGGGTATATGGGGAGAACGAAAATCGCTCCTCCAAAGCCTCCAACTCACTACCCAGGGGCAGGGCGACGCCTTTCCAAAAGAAGGCATTAATGCGGACACCGGAAAGCCGATGCTGGCTCTCCTGGCGGACGGGTACGCTTTTGCATACGCTGATGCTGGCGGAATTTTGAATGTTTCCTATGTAAGCATCCAGGGTGCAAACGTCAAGGTGGTCCCGCATACCTGCAGCTATATCAACGGCAAGTGTGACTGCGGCAGAAGCTGCGACCATGAGGGCAAGGTGGATGAGAATGGTTATTGCACCTTCTGCAACGCCCTGGTGGAGGCCTTTGAAACCGGCGGCAAGCACTACACCAGTCTGGAAGCAGCACTGGATGCCGCTCAGAACGGGGGGCATTATCTCTCTGCGGGGCGATTTGACGATTGAAAACGTAGACCCCATTGAGATCAGCAAAAATGTTACACTGGAATTGAATAGACACACCCTGAGCAAATCCACCGAGAACGCGCTTCTTCGCATCCTCGGCTCCGATGTAGCCATAACAAACAGCACAGTGAAAAGCACCTGCGTCTCCAAGTCCGCTGACGCGGTGGTCGTCGGAAAACTTGACCGCACAGGCGCAAAGCTGACGCTGGACAAGGTCACCCCGGAGAGCAGCGTAGGCGGTGGATTTGATGCCCGTGGCTATGGGCTGACCATTTCTGCGGAAAACGAAGCTGTCGTGGAAGGCGGCACATATACCAGCGGCGTCTACACAGAGGGAACGCTGACCATGTCCGGCGGCGACGCCGATCGGCTGAGATTGGGTATGCCCGACGATATCAAAGTGGCGGCCCTGTCCGGCGGTTCCTTTCGCAGTATCCAAAGGGGGAAGGATATAGACTACCAGTCCCTGCTGGCGGAGGGCTATGCCTACCAGAAGGACGGCGCACTGCTCAAGCCGACGGAGATGGACGAGAATGCCGTCGTGACCGTTGTACAGTGCACCCACCCGGAGGGCATTTCCGGGACGAAGGCCTGCCCCCACTGCGGCATGACCTGTGAGCATCAGATCGGCTTTACCGGCAGCGTATGCAACAGCTACCAGTGGCACTGTACCCACACCGATGTGGAGGAGACGGGCGTCTGCAATATCTGCAAAATGTAGATGACTATGAAGGTGGAAACAGGGGATGGCTCTGTCACCTACACCGCCGATTCTCCAGCGGCGATGAATGCGGCGGTGAATGGCACGACGATCACCGACGGCTGGATTCAGGTCGGAATCGACAGTGATTGGAACAATTATACCTCCAGCAGATTGAACATCATCGGTAATGGTAGCTTTGCAACGTGTGGCAACCTTAGTGTTGGTTATAGTGCCACGCTGGATTTGAGCGACTGGGGCGGCGGCGAAAACGACAAAATCAGCATGGTGTCGCTGAGTAAGAACGGTAACACCACACCAACCCCGGAAAGCATACTGATTGTCGAGGAAAATACAGGTGCCATCGAATCCTTAGGGTTTTATAATTGGCCATCAAGCGGCATAAAACCAAGCTGAACGGCGGCACTTATGGTAGTATTACGATATCAACTCACGTCTACGACGGTGAACCATACAGCAGTATGCTTGCAGCGGGCTACGCATTTCAATACATCCACACAGGGGAATTTGTGGAATACACAAGGAAAGCGGAATACTCAGGCGTCAATGCGATCTCCAATGTCAAGGTCGTAAAATGCCCCCACGCCAGGATCAACGAGGACGGCCACTGTGCCTACTGCAACGCCGACGGCTTTGCCGCACTGGTAACGGCGGCAGCGGACAGAACCACCACTGTCTACACCGAGCTGGCCGCTGCCCTCGCCGCCGTCCAGGAGGGCAGCACGCTGACGCTGCTGGAGGCCGTGTCCGAGGATACGGTGGTAATCGACAAGGCGATCACCCTCGATTTGAGCGGACAGAATATCCAGGAGTTGCAGGTAACTGTCAAAGCAACGCTCAAGGACTCCGGTGCGGCAAAGGGCACCATCGGTACTCTGAAGGTTTTTGGCGACGACCTGACCCTCGGCGACCTGTTGGAGGAAGGTTACGCTTTCAAAAGCAGCGGTGCATGGGTGAAGGACCTCAGCGGTAAGGAGCTGACCAATTTCACCACGGTCAAAGTGTCCATCAAGAGCATGGAGTATCCGACCGAGATGACCATGGACTATAATGGTGTAGAGACGATTCTCGTCACGGTAGCGAAAGAAACCGGCACAGGCGCCGTGAGCTTCCAGTGGTACAAGGTGGAGAGCAGCCAGACCGCTGCGGTCGGCAGTGCGACGGCGAGCAATCAATTTGATCTCTCCGCACAGAATCTGTCCGCGGGTGAGTACACCTTCCGCTTTTCCGCCACCTGCGACGGCTACAAGAAAACGAGCGGGGATATCGTTGTGACAGTGCGCAAGGCCGATGTCCCAACAAGCTTTATCACGGCTCCCGCGGCGCAGGAAAACCTGACCTATACCGGCCAGGAGCAGGCGCTGGTCACGGCGGGCAGCGTGAAGAACTATGGCACCATGCAGTACAGCCTGGCCGAGAACGTCGCATACATCCCGGACATCCCAACCGCCACCTATGCTGGAGACTACACCGTGTGGTATCGAGTGGCCGGCGATGCAAACCACAACGACATCGCCCCTGCCAGCGTGGCAGTCCAAATTGGGAAGAAGCCGCTGAGGATCACCGGGGTGGAGATCGCGCCCAAGTCCTACGACGGCACGGCAAACGTGGAAACCACCGGCGTGACCTTGAACCAAGGCACAGGCTACACCGTGACCGCCTGCTTTGACGATGCCAGTGTGGGCAACGGCAAGAACGTCACTGCCACAGTGACCTTGATGGAGCAGGCCGCAAAGAACTACACTCTGGAACAGGGCAGCTTTGCCGCTACCGGCAACATCACCAAGGCCGCTGCACCTGACTTCACCAAGGAAACCGCACTCACCATTGTAAACGACTACGAAAAGACCTACATTGTGGCGCTCCCCGCCCTGCTCACGCTGGAAACTCCCAAAGAATATGGTGCACTCACCTATGAGAACAGCGAAATCAAACTGGATAGCGGCTATTACACCAGCGGCGCGAAGGTAGAAAACGGAAAGCTGATGCTGTCCATTCAGAAAAATAACGTGGAAACCACCGGCTCTGTGGGTACAGTGACCGTAGTAATCAAGAGCACAAACTATGAGGACATCATCCTGACCGTCAGCGTTGCCAACAAGATCATCCCCACCGGCGCACCCACACTGAGCAAGACCGCCCTCACTTACGGCGAGAAGCTGAGCGCTATTACCCTCTCCGGCAGCCTGAAAGACGGTGAGACCTAGGTCCCCGGCACCTTTACGTGGCAGGCCTCCGACACCGCACCCGCCACAGGCAGCTATGAAGCGGTGTGGCTGTTCACCCCCGCCGATACCGGTCGCTATCTGGAGACCACCGGCCAGATTGCCATCACCGTAAACAAAGCTACCCCTACCGGGCCCCCCGGGTACACCGCCGTCACCGCCGGCGGCAAAACGCTGGCGGACGTCAGCCTGACCGCCCATGAGAGCTGGCCCGCCGGTACGGTGGCCTGGAAACTGCCGGCGGACACTGCGGTTCAGGCCAACACCGCCTACGAGTGGGTGTTTACCCCGGCGGACAGCGACAATTACAACACACCGGAAGCATCACCCCCCTATGCAGTCTCTACCGGTGGCAGTAGCGGCGGTGTAGGCGACGGTTCTTCCTCTCCGTCCGTCTCGGTCCCGGCATCCTTGGACCACGGCGGAGCCAAGCTCAGCGCCTCGGTCATCGCCAAAACCGACGAGGCGGAGGACACGGGACTGACTGTCCGGCTCCCTGATGGTGCCGTGGAGCTGGACGAAGCGGCGCTGGAATCCATTGCCTCCGGCAAAAATGTGACCGTCTCCGGCCGCAGCCAGACCGACCTGCCCGAGGACTGCACCGCCATCCGGGAGATCGCCCACGAAGC
>ENA-UESI01001788-UESI01001788.1-human-gut-metagenome-genome-assembly--contig:-NODE-1788-length-12566-cov-3.126511_pt1 | contig 12566 bp, 10 predicted proteins | sample MGYA00243005_ERZ508006 | MGnify/ENA primary metagenome ERZ508006 (study PRJEB26167, sample SAMN06115436) | human gut metagenome | host: Homo sapiens | place: China:Shandong | collected 2015-06-10... | reverse complement strand
CGCCGTATGCCCGCGGATAGCCGAGATGGGCGGCGCGGAAAAGGGCGCGGGGATAATAGAGATAGGAACGGGCGTTGTAATTCGTCGGAATTTTGTTAATTTTGCCCAAATTTTAATATCCCAAAACCATGTCGTTCCTTGAAGATAAAATTCAGACCGAGGGCCTGACTTTCGATGACGTACTTCTGATCCCCGCCTACTCCGAAGTGCTGCCGCGCGAGGTCAGCATCATTTCCCGCTTTTCCCGCAACGTTCAGATCAACACGCCGATCGCTTCGGCGGCCATGGATACGGTGACCGAGGCCGAAATGGCGATCGCCATCGCTCGTGCCGGGGGTATCGGGGTGATTCACAAGAATATGACGATCGCCGAGCAGGCGGCCCAAGTCCGCAAGGTGAAGCGCGCCGAGAACGGCATGATCTACGACCCGGTCACCATAGGCAAGGACAATACGGTCGGCGACGCGTTGCAGCTGATGAAGGAGAATCGCATCGGCGGCATTCCGGTCGTTACGCCGGAAGGCGTGCTGATCGGTATCGTGACCAACCGCGACCTGCGTTTCCAGCGCGACATGTCGCGCCGCATCGAGGAGGTGATGACCAAGGAGAATCTGATCACGACGCATAATCCCGACCTTCAGACCGCTTCCGATATCCTGCTGCAGAACAAGATCGAGAAGTTGCCGGTGGTGGATGCCGGGGGCCGTTTGGTCGGCCTGCTGACTTACAAGGACATCACGAAAGTGCAGGCCAATCCGAATGCCGCCAAGGACGACAAAGGGCGCTTGCGGGTGGCCGCCGGGGTCGGCGTGACGTATAATACGATGGAGCGCGTCGGCGCGCTTGCGGAGGCTCAGGCCGACGTGATCGTGATCGACACGGCTCACGGCCATTCCAAAGGCGTGATCGACATGCTGCGCCGCGTGAAGAAGGAGTATCCCGATCTGGAGGTAGTCGTCGGCAACATCGCTACGGGCGAGGCCGCCAAGATGCTCGTAGCTGCCGGGGCCGACGGAGTGAAAGTAGGCATCGGTCCGGGGTCGATCTGCACGACGCGCGTGATCGCCGGCGTCGGCGTGCCCCAGCTTTCGGCCATTTACGACGTGGCCAAGTCGGTCGCCGGTTCGGGCGTTCCCGTGATCGCCGACGGCGGACTGCGCTATTCGGGCGATATCGTCAAGGCGATCGCCGCCGGAGCCGACGCGGTGATGGCCGGGTCGCTGCTGGCCGGCGTCGAGGAGTCGCCCGGCGAGACGATCATCTACAACGGCCGCAAGTTCAAGTCCTATCGGGGCATGGGCTCGCTCGAGGCGATGCAGCACGGCTCGAAGGACCGCTATTTTCAGGATATGGAGGACGATGTCAAAAAGCTCGTCCCCGAGGGAATCGCCGCCCGCGTGCCTTACAAGGGTACGTTGGCCGAGGTCGTCTACCAGATGGTCGGCGGCCTGCGGGCCGGTATGGGCTATTGCGGCGCGAAGGATATCGAGGCGCTGAAGAAGGCCCGGTTCATCCGGATCACCAATTCGGGTATGCTCGAAAGCCATCCCCACGACGTGAGCATCACGCGCGAGGCACCGAATTACAGCCGGGGCGAGTAGCCGGAACGCGGTCCGCGACCCGGGATTGGAGGGAACGCATGGCGGCCGGTCGCCGGATTGCCTGCGGTTGCCGGCGCGGCAGAGGACCGGGCCGTTGCCGTTTCGGTCGACGGGCGCGACTTCCTGGCAGACCGGCTTCCCGGGACCGAGACAGGCCGCGACGAGGGATTTGCGGACCGATTCTGTTCGACTGGAGCGCGCAGCGTTCACGGGGCAGTCGTTCCGGATGCAAGGAGAAGCGGCTGGTTATGACCGGTATGGATGCTGTCCATCCGGCAGCGGTCTATGTCCGGCCGGTCGAGTTTTTGGTTATGAAAAACGATAACCGATATGGATAACCGGGAGTCGTCGACAGGCGGCTCCCTTTTGCTTATAAACGATGATTACCCGAGACATTCCGATCCGCGTGCGCTATTACGAAACCGACTGTATGGGTTTCGTCCATCATTCCAACTATGTGCGCTATTACGAGACGGCCCGTACCGAGATGCTCCGCGAGTTGGGCATGACCTATCCCGAGCTGGAGGCGCAGGGAATCATGCTGCCCGTGATCGATGTGCAGAGCCGCTACGTGTCGCCGGCTTTCGACGACGATCTGCTGACGGTCCGGGTGACGCTGGCCGAGATGCCGAAAGTGAAAATACGCTTCGATTACGAGGTTTTCCGCGAGAACGGGGAACGGATCAATACGGGCTCGGTGACGCTGGCGTTCATGAATGCCGCGACGAGACGGGCCTGCCGGGCTCCCGGCTCGTTTCTGGAGCGGTTGAAGCCCTATTTTTAGCGGAAACTTTCCGTGCAATACCTATCGTAAAGCAGGATGGGAAGCGGAGCTACGGCCGGTCCTTTCCGTCCTTGTTTATGCGGCAGAACCCCGGAGGTCCGGTCGACGCCGCGATGGTCGGAAGCGGCTTCCTCTTTTATCCGTCGGATGCCGTTTCTACCGCATACCGGCCCGAGCGGCCTCGTATGCCGGTTCCTCCGTTCGCATGCCGCCGGCCGGTCGAGTCGGGCTGTCGGCGGTTATAGTTCCATTCTGAGCCGAACCATGTCCCGGCACTCGATTCCGTTTTCGTAGATCGGCTCCGGGTAATGCCTGACGAAATAGTCCTTTTCGATCGACTCGATCGAAAAGCCGCAACGCTGGTAAAGCGCCAGTTGGCCGATCCCTGCGTTGCCTGTTCCCACTTCGAGTATACGGCACTCCGCCGCGCGCGCCCTTTCTGCGGCATGGACGATCAGCCGGGTGGCGATGCCTTGCCTCCGGTACGGTTCCGCGACGCAGAGATTGACCAGTTCCATGGTGAAAGGACGGGTTCGCAGCAGAACCGATACTCCGACGGTACGGCCTTCGATCCGGGCTATGTAGCATGAACCCCGTGCGATGTAGTCGGCGACGGCTTCGCGCGAGGGGTCGGCCTCGTACAGCAACTCGTAAGGGATCGCTTCATGCGGGCCGGTCTGTTCGATCGTCAGGTCGATTTCCATGTTCGCTCCGTTTTCCGCGAAGATAGCCATTTTTGCCGAGTTCGATACTCGAAGCCGGTCTTTGCATGCTTACGGAGGATTCTCCGGCGAGCTCGCCTTTTCCGCGTGGAAGCGCATGCCGGCACGACCCTCCTGCCTGAGCGGTTTTTCGTCCCGTCCCGGCGTGCGAAAGCCTGCCGACGCTCCGGCAGGGATCACTCCTTGCCGGAGTCTTTCTTGCCGGTCGGTTGCTTGCCGGGATCGGAAGCGGGGTCGGCTTCGGCCCCTGCCCCTGCCTCGACAGACTCTCCGGCAGAGGCGTTTTCTCCGGCGGGCGAGGCCAGCCTCCGGATTTCGCGGATGCGGCGGATCAGTTCCTCCTGCATCGGGACGATGTACTGACGCGCTTGCATCATCCCGACGAACAGAGCCGACCACGAGGCGAGCACCTCGATGACCTGACGGCGCTCTTTCTGCGGCACGTCGTTTTTCATCAGAAAATAGCCGCAGGCCCGGTGTATCGTGGTTACCTGATCGAATGCCGCGTGTTCGTTGAGCGTCGTGAACAACCTGCTCATTCTCTGGCTCGTCGTGTGGAGCTTCCACAGCCATGCGTTCTCGCTTTCGGGATTCTCGGGAGGCGAGCAAAGCCGGTGGGCCAGCTCGAGATAGAATTTTTTCAGATTGTCGTCGGCTACCGCCTGTTTTTTCGAGGAGACGGCGGAAGCTTTTTTTGCAGTACTCATGATTGCTGGGTGATTTACGGTTATAATTTTATAGTAGGATGTTGTTTCGTGCTGAACGGGCCGGCTTTCTCGTTCCGGGGCCGGAGATCGCTTCCCTTCTCCGATACGAAAGGAAGCATACGCACTTTAAAAATATGGAAAAAAGTCGAAATAAAAAAATATCTTGCTGAAAACTCGGAAATTGCATCCTGTCGGGACGCGGGATAGCGTTCCTTCCGTTGCGGATGAGGTTTCGGCGGCGGGGGGAGCGCGCCGTTTTCCGCCGCCGGCCGTGTCAGTCGGCTGAAAGCCTTTGTATGTCAGTTTGTCAGCTTCCGGTGCAGTGGCACATTAATTGTTCTGGCAAAGTCATGTTGAAAATTAATTCGTAAAAGCACATACAGTCATGCAAAACGGCAAAATTGGCGTAACGACCGAAAACATCTTTCCGGTCATTAAGAAATTCCTCTATTCGGACCAAGAGATTTTCCTGCGCGAGCTGATCTCCAACTCGGTGGACGCGACGCAGAAGCTCAAGACGCTCTCCTCGACGGGCGAGTTCAAGGGCGAGCTGGGCGATCTGACGATTCGCGTGAAGCTCGATCCGGACAAGCGCGTGCTGACCGTGTCGGACGAGGGAATCGGCATGACGGCCGAGGAGATCGACAAGTACATCAACCAGATCGCTTTTTCGGGGGCGGAGGAGTTTCTCGAGAAGTATAAGAACCACGCGATCATCGGGCATTTCGGCCTCGGATTCTATTCGGCTTTCATGGTGGCCGACAAGGTGGAGATCGTCACCCGCTCCTATAAGGAGGGCTCGAAGACGATGCGCTGGACGTGCGACGGCTCGCCCGAGTACGCGATGGAGGAGGCGTCCGAGGAGCGAGGCCGAGGTACGGACGTGATCCTGCACCTGAGCGAGGAGAGCAAGGAATTCGCCGACAAGGGCCGCATCCGGGAGATACTGAAAAAATATTGCAGCTTCCTGCCCGTGCCGATCGCGTTCGGCAAGAAGGAGGAGTGGAAGGACGGCAAGTACGTCGAGACGGGCGAGGACTACATCGTCAACGCCACCGATCCGCTATGGACCAAGAAGCCGACGGACATTACGCTGGAGGAGTACATGGAGTTCTACCGCACGCTCTATCCGATGGCCGAGGACCCGTTGTTCTATATTCACCTGAACATCGACTATCCGTTCAATCTGACAGGCATTCTCTATTTCCCGAAGATACGGAACAACTTCGAGATACAGAAGAACAAGATCCAGCTCTATTCGAACCAAGTGTTCGTGACCGATTCGGTCGAAGGCATCGTGCCCGAGTTCCTGACGCTGCTGCACGGCGTGATCGACTCGCCCGACATCCCGCTGAACGTGTCGCGCAGCTATTTGCAGAGCGACTCGAACGTCAAGAAGATTTCGGGCTACATCACCCGCAAGGTAGCCGACCGGCTGAGCGAGCTGTTCACGCAGCACCGCGACGAGTTCGAGAAAAAGTGGGACGATCTGAAGATTTTCATCGAGTACGGCATCATCACCGACGAAAAGTTCGCCGAGAAGGCCGCCGACTTCACGCTCGTGAAGAATACCGACGGCAAGTATTTCACGCTCGCCGAGTACAATGCGCTGGTCAAGGAAAACCAGACGGACCGTCACGGCAACGTGGTCTGCCTGTATACGACCGATCCGGTCACGCAGAACGCATTCGTCGAGGCGGCTCGCGGCAAAGGGTACGACGTGCTGACGATGGACGGCCAGCTCGACGGTCATTTCATCAGCTGGTTCGAGAACAAGAATGCCGGTACGCGTTTCGTGCGTGTCGACGCCGATGTCGTCGAGCGGCTGATCGACAAGGAGAGCGATCTGAAAATGGCGCTCAGCACGGCTCAGCAGGACCTGCTCCGTCCGGTGTTCGAGTCTCAGCTTCCTCCCGAGGAGAAGGTCCGTTACACCGTCGCTTTCGAGCCGATGGACGAGAGCCGTCCGCCGGTAGTCATCACCCAGAACGAGTTCATGCGTCGGATGAAAGACATGGCGGCGATGGGTGGCGGCGGCATGCAGTTCTACGGGCAGATGCCCGATAACTTCAATGTGGTGGTCAACGGCAACCATCCGCTCGTGGCCGAGATTCTCGGCGAGGTCGAGAAGAGCTACGGGGACCGTCTGAAGACGATGAACAAGAAGCTCGACGCGGCCTTGTCGGAGCAGAATGCCATAGAGGAGAAGCTCAAGGACAAGAAGCCCGACCAGCTGACCGACGAGGAAAAGAAATCGCGCGAGGAATCCTCGGCCAAGGTGGATAAGCTGCGCGGCGAGCGGACGGCCCGCCTGACCGAAATCGGCAAGGAGAACAAGCTCGTCAAACAGGTGATCGATCTGGCCTTGCTGTCGAACGGTATGCTCAAGGGCGAGAACTTGACGAACTTTATCCGTCGCAGCATCGAGCTGATCGAAAAATAGCCGTCGATCTGCTGCCGGAACGGCGGGGCGGGGCATTCGACCGAATGCCCCGCTCTCGTTGTTTTTATCTGTCCGCTCGGTGTTCGTCCGGGCGCTGCCGCTCGGGTGTTATTCGCTCCGTTACGGCCGTGTATCGGACGGGGTTCCGCTATCCTCGGGCCGTTATCCATGCGAAGGTGCGGCTGTCCGACAGGCGACGGACCGGGCGATCCCGTTGCCGGGGTATCCTCGGCGGAGGTCGATGTCTTTTCGCCGGATAAGAAATGGGGCGGTCTCGTACACTTCGTGCGGTCAAGGCTGCAAAAAAGCGAGCTGGATTCTCTCGAAAAAGAATCCGGCTCGCATCCGGCTGTACGGAATGCCGCTAACGCGACCGGCAGCGGATACGGATGGCATGCGCTGACCGCGCCGCAAGAAAGAATCCCGGTTCCGGTAGCGGCTTTTAATCCAGCGTGAAGGAGAAATGGTCGTAGGGTTCCGTGCGGAGCGATATGCCGACCGTCGAGGGAATGATGCCCAGCAGCGGAGAGAACGTGTGTACGGTGACCGTCCGCCCGTCGGGATGAAACTCGAGCACGCGCAGCCAGCCGTCGCCTCCGTTTCCTTCCCAGCCTCCTCCTTCGGCCTGGGCGTTGAACATCATCTGGTGCACGTTGCGTCCCGCGCGGTTCTTGTCAGTGCGGAAACCTACGTGTCCCCGGTGGCTCATGTCGTCCACGACATGGCCGCACAATACCATCGACGAGTTAGCCGAGGGCTCGATCAGTTCCCGCCACAGCGCGTCGCCGAGCGTGACGTCGGTCAGGGTGGGGTAATCGTTCTGCGAGATCAGGCTGTTGCCGAGCACTTCCGAGTTCATGTAGCCGTGAGTGAGCCAGATGACCCGGTGATCGCGGTACTCGGGACGCGCGACCAGTTCGCGGGCGGCCTCTACGATCGCGCGGCGCGGCTGAAACTCGAGCGATACGATCAGATAGTTCTCGCCCGTCGGCGCCTTGAACTCGTACCATGCGTTCTCGATCGTCTTGACGCCCGCCGCATTCTCGAACATGCCGGTCAGCAGCTCGGCGTACCGGCTATCGCGGTTGGGCGGGAAATAGGAGTTCAGCTGGCTGTACCGGTTCTCGGAGCTTTTGTAGCCGTAATCGTGGTTGCCGGTGCACAGAATGTAGGGAATCGTGTCGTCGAGCATGCCGAACGAGCGCGAGACGGACTCCCACTGCTCGGTCGACGGCTGGTCGCCGGGCCAGCCGTCGCCTCCCGACACGGTCCGGAAATTCTCCTCGACCATGTCGCCCGTGCAGAGTACCAGACGGATATTCAGCCGCTCGACGTTATACCGGATCCAGCGCGTCATCACTTCCAGCAGCGGCTGGTTGTAGCCGTACTTGACATAGGATTGCGGGTCCGGTAGCAGCACCATGCTCCACGAGGCGCTGTCCTCGAGCATCAGCGGTTCGACTTTCTGGGCCCGAGCCGTCAGGCACGGACCGCTCAGCAGGGCAAGAAGCAGGAGAATTCGGATAGGTTTCATTCGTATCGTGTTTTTAAGGTAATCGTTTCGGTTTTGTCATGGGTCGGGCCCTGCCGGTCTCTGTGCGGTTTTGTCGGGAAGCGGTATTCTTCCGTAGGAAAGAGGTACCCTCGCTGTCGGCCTGTCGGTCGCGGGGAGAGGATGTCTTCCCGGTGGACATTCGGCTCCGCGACCGTATCGGAACGCTTGCCGGAGCCTTGGGTGAGCAGGGTCGGGCGACCGTCTGCCTGAGACAAGAGAAGCGCCGGATTTTTGCGATGCCGGCCGTTCATTTTGAGTCTGCACGGCGGTTCGCGGCTCCGCGGGAACTACCTGACTTCGATCGTATAGTTGTTATTGTAGCATACCAATGCCCATTCGCCGTTCTCGAACTTACGGCCGGGAGCTTTCTGCACGAAGCGGTAAGGGGTCTGCAACAGCGGTAGCTCGGCTTCGTTCAGATACCGTACGAAATCCGATCCGTGCAGCTTGACCGTCCCGACGAAAAGCTTCGTCACGTCGTATCCCCGGTATGCGTAAAGGCTCGGAATCGAGCCGAAGTCGGCAATGTAACGGCGGTCGAAGTTCAGAACTCGCTGATTGCCCCGGTCGGCGTGGTACGAGGTGACGTAACGCAGGTTCAGTTTGAAAAAGAGGTTTTTCTCGATGTTGCGGAACCGGGCCCAGCGCGACGAACCGACGACGCGGATCGAAGGGTTGAGGGCGCTGCGCGCGATCAGACTGTTCTGGATCGAGCTGATATAAGCCAGAATGGCGTCGGTCGTCGTTTCGTCCGATGACAGCACGACGATCACGTTCTCCTTGTCGCCGCTCAAGACGTTTTCCAGCGCGCTTCCTCCCATGCCCTTGGCGTAGTGCAGCCGGTGGGCGGTTCCGGGCAGCAAAGGCAGTATTTCCTGTTGGAACTCCGTGTCGTTTTGGGCGGCCGATATGACGACCACGTTGTTCGTGTCCGAGAACAGTCCCCTGAGTTTGTCGTACTTCGATGCCGCATCGGGAGCCGCTTGGAACAGCAGCGAATGATCGGCGCTCCCGATCGCGCCGAGCGGAGATACGGCCGGGATGCCGTACCGGGCGGCGAAATCGGCTACCGGCGTGAAAGTCTCGTCGTAGACGGGGCCGACGATCAGGTCGGCCTCCCTGAGTTCGGGACGTTGCAGCAGGGTTTGCGTTTCGGTTACCGAACGGCCCGTGTCGAACAGGTCGAGCCGGGCGGATACGCCGTTGCCTTTCAGATCGCTCAGCGCGAGCAGAGCCCCTTGGTAGAATTCGAGAAACTGTCTGTTCGGAGTCCCGTCGGCCTGCAGCGGCAGCAGCATGGCGACGCGTACCGGCGCATTCGCATCGAATCGCTTGACCGGCCGCTCGCCCGCCGTGGCGTCCGGCAGGGGCGGCGTATCGGTCGGGAAGACCGGTCCCGTACCGGGAATGCCCGCATGCGGGTCGCTCTCGCTCGGATATTCGGACTGCGGAGCGACGGGTATGCGCAGGATGGAGCCTACCTTGAGCCCGTCCCGGAGGTTCGCCTCGTTGTACCGGACGATCGAGTCGACGGGCAGTCCGTATCGCTTGCCGAGTGAGTAGAGCGTTTCCCCGCGTGCGACCATGTGGTGCGTGAAACGATCCGAAACGCTGTTGAGCGCGTCCTTGTACGATTCGATCTGCTCCTTGATCTCGGCGTGGTCGCTCGACCCGACGCTCGATTTGCGGATGTTGATCTGCTGGCCGATCGACAGGTGCGTGGGGTCGAAGCCCTCGTTGTCTTCCATCAGCACATCGAGTCCCACGCCGTACCGCTTCGAGATGGAGTAGGCCGTCTCTCCCTGATTGACCGTATGTATCTCGAACAGTCGCTTTTTCTTCCGTTCCGAAAGGGGCTTCTGAGGCTCCTGCCGCACGACGGGAATCTTGAGTACCTGTCCCGTTTTCAGGCCTTCGGCCGTGTGCGGGTTGTTGCGGCGGATCGCTTGCTCGTCCGTGCCGTAGGCTTTACCGAGCGAGTAGAGCGTTTCCCCGGGCTCGACCGTGTGCACGTAGTAGCTTTCGCCTGCGATCGTGACCATGCTCTCCGACTTCCGGGTTTGCGCGCGGGCCCACGAAAAGCCCAATAGAATGCAAAGCAGCAACCAAGCTGTTTTTTTCATTTTCGGTTCTATTTTCTGCAAATATAGGAAAAAGTCACGATCGTTCGTCTTGCCGGGTGCGTGCCTTTCTTCGCACTTATCGGGCTGCGCCCGCCTGATGCCCGATGCGAATTTTGCGGGCGCTTGTTTTGCGGAAAGGCCTGTTTCCCGCGTTGCGGCCGTGCACCGGAACCATGGCCTGCTTGCGGTTGTTGGGCGTGGTCTCGCGGTGGGTGCGGGTGAAGAAAGCGACGATCTTCTCCCACTCCACCGGGTCGAATTCCAGCGTGTCGCCGTAGCAGGCAGCCACCGTCTCCTTGGTCAGGTCATCCGCCGTGGGGCCAAGGCCGCCGGTGAACACTAACAAATCGCACCGCTGCTTGGCTTCGTTGACAAAATCGGCCAGGCGGCTGTGGTTGTCGCCGATGGTGCTCTCGCGCTGGACGGTGATGCCCAGTGCCGCCAGTTCGCGGCTCAGATACTGGGCGTTGGTGTTGAGAATATTGCCGAGCAGCAGCTCGGTGCCCACACTGATAATTTCTGCCGTCATGGATAAATCACCCCTCAAACTCTACCTGATCGGTGATACGGATGCGGATGCGCTCGGCGTTTTCGGCGGCTTCGGCTTCCAGCGCGGCAAGGCCGGGCATGGCGGCTTCGGCTTCCAGAATTTCGGCAAGCTCCGGGCGGATCTTCGGGTGCGGGGGTGTAAAGATGGTGCAGCAGTCCTCGTAGGGCAGGATGCTGGTCTCGAAGGTATTGATGTGGCGGGCCGTCTCCACGATCTCGGTCTTGTCCATGCCGATGAGCGGGCGCAGGATGGGCAGGTCCTGGGCGGCGTCAGTGCACTGCAGAGCCTTGACGGTCTGGCTGGCCACCTGAGCCAGGCTCTCGCCGGTGACCAGTGCTTCGCAGCCCTGCCGCTTTGCGATGACGTTGGCAATGCGCATCATGCTGCGGCGCATGAGCACCGTGAACAGCACATCGGGGGCGTTATCCCGGATGTATTCCTGCGGTTTGGTGTAGGGCACCACAAACAGGTTGGAACTGCCGGTATAGATGCTGGTGAGCTGGGCCAGAGCCTTAACTTTGAGTTTTGCACGCTCCGAAGTATACGGAGGGGACGCAAAATGAATGTGGTCCAGGGCCAGACCGCGCTTTGCCATGCGGTAAGCTGCCACCGGGCTGTCGATGCCGCCGGACAGCATATTCAGGGCGCGGCCGCTGGTACCCACGGGCAGACCACCCTCACCCGGTACTTTCGGGCCGTGAATATACGCACCGTAATCACGGATCTCCACGATGACCTTGAACTGCGGGTTGTGCACGTCCACCTTGAGGTAGTTGTGCTGGCCCAGCAGGTAGGCGCCCAGCTCCCGCATCAGCTCCGGGCTGGTCATGGGGTAGCTCTTGTCGGAACGGCGGGCCTCCACCTTGAAGGTGCGGATGCCGTGCAGGCTGGCACCGAGGTACTCCTCGGCGGTCTGGCAGATGGTGTCAAAGTCCTTGTCGCAGACCACGGCGCGGCTGAGGGACGCCAGACCGAACACCTTGCTCACCCGGTCAAAGGCCAGGTCCATGTCCACGTCCTCTTCCTCCGGCTCCATGTAGAAGGTGGACTGGGTGCAGTAGACGCGGAACTTGCCCACCGTCTTGAGGCGGTAGCGCAGGATCTTCATCATCGTCGATTCGAACTGGTTGCGGTTGAGGCCCGCCTCAATGACCTCGGGGTGTGTGGTGAGTCCAAGATAGTTGTTCGAACCGAGCATGATGCGGCGCTTGCCCTCCATGATGACCTCGACGTCCTGCTTCGATTCGAGCGCATGGAAATATGGATAAATGCCAAGGCGCTTGGCCTCGGCGGCGAGAGACGGTTTTGCACATTTTTCAAACAGATCGATCATTGTCAGTCTCCTTTCTCTGTTTCAACGGTCTGCACCAGAGCCTGCATGACGCGCTCCGCCGCGTCCAGCTCCTCCGGGGAGAAGCGGCCCGCGAGCGCATCCATGGCCTCGCGCAGCGCCTGCTCATTGTCGTGGTAATAGGCGTTGAATTTTCCGGCAGTCTGGAGGCGTACCTCGCGCCGGTCTTCACCCGGGATCTTCTCCAGATAGCCTTTGGCAACGAGGTTGTTGACCTTATAGGTGGCGTTCGGCTGCGAAATGCCGAGCGTCGCGGCAAACTGCCCGAGCGTCGGGCGGCCCAGCAGATGGATGACGTCGGCAGAGAACGCCTCCGTCGCGCTGAGGCTGCCGGTCTTCTCGCGCAGCGTGTGGAACATTTTTTTGTAGCTCTCCAGCCGCAGCCAGTTTTGCAGCCGGAGGATCCATTGCACCAAACCGCCACTTCCTTTCAAAATTTTATATAAAAATTTTTATGTAAAAAGTATAGTGCAGCCGTTCTGATTTGTCAATCAAAATTTGCTGCATCTGTTTGCCTCAAAGCAAAAGGGCCGGCATAATTGCCGGCCGCTGAGGTGCTGTAGCGCTTACTGATCCAGCTGCTCCTTCGCCTGTTCAAGCGCGCGGGCGAGCTGGTCGGGAAAAGGTCGGGAAAAAGGGCGTTGTCCGCGATCCGGCAGTGCATCGCGAGGTCATTGCAAAGGTTATGGATTTTGCGGCGCTTTTACATTTTTCCGTGTTGGGGTTGACC
>ENA-UESI01001786-UESI01001786.1-human-gut-metagenome-genome-assembly--contig:-NODE-1786-length-12571-cov-3.834401_pt1 | contig 12571 bp, 8 predicted proteins | sample MGYA00243005_ERZ508006 | MGnify/ENA primary metagenome ERZ508006 (study PRJEB26167, sample SAMN06115436) | human gut metagenome | host: Homo sapiens | place: China:Shandong | collected 2015-06-10... | reverse complement strand
GTTCCCGTACAGCCCCATGATGCGGTCAAGGTCGTTTTTCTTCTTCGCACGCATGTCGGCGGTGATGGTGTCCATCAGGTCGTAGGTGCTCACGCCCTGCCCGGCCAGATAATAATTGTCCGGGTAATACTGCTGCACCGTGGCACGCACGGTCTCCACCAGCGCAAAGGCCGCGTCACCCTCGGTGTCGGCGTCCACGGTAAGCACAAGGCGGGTGTAGCCACCGGAGACCAGCAGCTTGAGGGTATCGGCGGGCACGAACTCCGGCGGGATGGAAGCGCCCGCGTTGTCCACGTAGGAAAGGATGCCGGTCACCTCCGGGATGGCATGCAGCGCATCTGAAAGCTCGGCCTGCGTGGCAGTGTCGCCCTCCGGCACGAGGACCACATAGGTGTCGCTCTTGCCGAAAATTCCCTCAATGGCGGCGGTGTCCGCGCCCAGACGGGTGTTGGTGCCGAACATATGGGCCGCACCGTAGTGGTACTGGTTCGAGTTGGAAGCCAGATAGCTGGGCACCATCAGGATCGCCAGCACCAGCGCCATGGGCAGCATCACCCGGGAGACAAAGCGGCCGAACTTATCAAAGCTGGGCAGCAGCGGCTTGTGGTGGGTCTTATCCATCCACTTGTAGCACGCCAGCGTCAGCGCAGGCATGAAGGTGAACACGGTGACAAGGCTCAGCACCACGCCCTTTGCCAGCGCAAGGCCGAGGTCCGGGCCGATCTGGAACTGCATGAGCACCAGCGCCAGAAAGCCGATGACCGTGGTCAGGCCGCTGGACAAAATGGAGCCGGTGGATCTGCACAGGGCATCCACCATGCAGTCCTCGGGGCTGGCCGACGGGTCTGCCGCCCGGCACTCGGCAAAGCGGTGGATGAGGAACACCGAGTAATCCAGCGACACCGCCAGCTGCAAAATGCTGCCTGCCGCATTGGTGACGAAGGAGATGGTGCCGAAGATGAGGTTTGTGCCGTTGTTGAGCAGGATGGCCGTCCCAAGGCCCGCCAGCACCAGAACGGGTTCGGCCCAGGAGTCGGTGGTCAGGATCAGGATGAACAGCACGTACACCACCGCGATGGCGGCAATTTTTGCCACCTCCGTCACGGTGGAGTTGGTGGCAACGGCCGTGGATACCGCCGTGCCCGCCAGCGCATTGTCCTCGCCGATGAGCTCACGCACTGCATCCACAGCTTCCAGACGCTTGGCGTCCTCCACCGTCACGGTGAACAGGGCGCAGCTGTCTTTGTAATAGGTCTCCACCGTGTCGGTGTCCTGCATCTGCAGGGGCACCGTCACGTCCAGACTGTCGTCCAGCCAGGTGACGGACGCCACGCCGTCGATGGCGGCGATCTTTTCCTTGTACGCCAGCGCCTCAGGGATGGTCACATCCCGCACCATGACGCGCATGTTGGGGATGCCGCCGGTGAAGGCGCTGTTCATCACCTCGATGGCGGTGGTGGAGGGGGAATCCGGCGGCAGGTAGTCGTTGATGTCGTAATCCACCTGCACCTGCCGCATGGCGAACACGCACAGCACAGCCGCCAGCGCGAACAGCGTCAGCACCGCTTTGCGGCGGCGCACGATGGCGGTATAGAATCGTTTCAGCAAAACAGGAAAGCTCCTTCCTTCAAATTTGAACATTTATCATTTTATCAGGTTTGATGCATTTAGAAAATAGACAAATCTTAAACTTTGGCCCAATAACTTTATTTTTTGCCGCAGATCAGCCTTGACAAAGTCCAATTTTGGATTTATACTGTCCCAGCTGGCAAAATCCAATCTTGGACTATAGGAAGGAGTGAGGGAATGGACTCTGAAGTAAAGGCGCAGAATATCGCGCTGAATCAGTTCTGCAAGCGCATGAACGAGCAATACCACGCCTATGCTGTGCACTGCGGTCTGTCCGACCCGGCGCTGTGGGTACTCTACTCCCTGTGGGAGGCCGACACCATTCTCACGCAGAACGATATCTGCTCGCTGTGGATGTACCCCAAGCAGACCATCAATTTTACCATCTCCGGTCTTGTGAAAAAGGGCCTTGTGCAGCTGGAGCAGCGGCCCGGAGCACGCAGCGGCAAAGCTGTGCGGCTGACGGCAGCGGGCGAGGCCTTCTGCCACAAGGCGATCACCCCGCTGCTGATGGCAGAGGAGCGCAGCCTTTTGCAGCTGGCCGATTTCGACCGCAGGACGCTGGTTGCTCTGAGCGAAAAACAGTGCATCTTTTTTGAACGGGAGCTGCAAGGCCTTTTGCAGTGCCCCGAAGAATGACCAAAGTTTTATTGAAAGGACTTTTCATGGCAAAGCAAAGAATCCAATTATCTGACCATTTCACCTACTCCCGCCTGCTGCGGTTCGTGCTGCCCTGCATCGGCACCATGCTGTTCACCTCCATCTACGGCATCGTGGATGGGTTGTGCGTGTCGAACTTCGTGGGCAAAACGGCCTTTGCGGCGGTCAACCTCATCATGCCGCTGCCCATGCTGCTGGGCACCATCGGCTTCATGCTGGGCACCGGCGGCAGCGCCATCGTGGGCATCACGCTGGGCGAGGGCGACCAGAAAAAGGCCGACCGCTATTTTACCATGTTCATGCTGGCAGCCCTTGTCTCGGTCAGCGTGCTGGCCGTTTTGGGCATCGTGTTCCTGCGGCCCATCGCCGTGCTGCTGGGTGCCAAAGGAGAACTGCTGGATTACGCCCTGCGCTATGGCCGCATTTTGATGGTGTCGCTGCCCACCTTCGCGCTGCAGAACATGTTCCAGAGCTTTTTCGTCACCGCCGAAAAGCCCCACCTCGGCTTCTACTTCACCGTGGGCGCGGGCTGCACCAACATGGTGCTGGATGTGCTGATGGTGGGCGTCTGGGGCTGGGGCGTCGAGGGTGCTGCCATCGCCACCTTTATCAGCCAGCTGGTGGGCGGCGTGCTGCCGGTGTTCTACTTCATCAACCACAATAACACCAGCCGCCTGCACCTGTGCAAAACCAAAGTTTACGGCAGTGTGCTGCGGGACGCCTGCATCAACGGTTCTTCCGAGCTGATGACCAACCTTTCCATGTCGCTTGTGAACATCCTTTATAATTACCAGCTGCTGCGTCTGGGCGGCGAGGACGGCGTGGCCGCTTACGGCGTCATCATGTACGCTGCCTTCCTGTTCGTGGCCGTGTTCGTGGGCTACGCCGTGGGCAGTGCGCCCATCGTCAGCTTCCACTACGGTGCCCGCAACCACGCCGAGGTGCATAACCTTTACTCCAAGAGCCTGCGGCTCATCGGCGTGGTGGCTGTGGTCATGACCGGCATTTCCATGGTGTTCATCCCCTATGTTTCCCGCATCTTCGTGGGCTACGACGCCAGCCTTCTGGCGCTGACCAACCGGGCCTTCCGGCTGTATGCGCTGAGTTTCCTCATCATGGGCTTCAATGTGTACGCGTCCTCCTTCTTCACGGCGCTGGGCGACGGCGTGACCAGTGCGCTGATCTCCTTCCTGCGCACGATGCTGTTCCAGGTGATCGCCATCATCGTCCTGCCGATGCTCCTTGACATCGACGGCATCTGGCTGGCCATTACCGCCGCTGAGCTGGCGGCTCTGGCCGTGAGCGTGACCATGTTTATCACCAAGGATAAGGTGTTCCATTACCGCAAGGTGTAAGCAGTTTATCTATATTCTTTCTATTAAACGCAGAAATTCGACAAATAAACGAATTTCTGCGTTTATTTTTGTCTATCATCTCCATTGAAGCCCGCATATGACCATATTATACTTAATCAAGATAATGTTTTTGGGCTTTGTTCGCAAGGAGGTTTTATATGAAACGCAGAAAATTTCTGGTCTCGTTACTGCTGGCACTGATTATGCTTCCGTTACACGTATTAGCTGAAGAGCCCACCTATGCATTTACTGATGCGGAAGTTCTTGCACGTGGACAGCTGTATTATTCTTCTCTAAACCAGTTTTTCAGCAATGTTGCAAATGATAACGGAAATGCCGCCGAAGTTACCTTGACCGGTGCCATTGGTTTTTGTGACACAGATTACTGGGTTCAAAGCGAGTTTGATGCAAGAGTTGCTCAGGGCACTACATATGGTCCTTGTCTTTATATCGAGTATGTTGTGACCGACCAGAACGGCCACAGTAAAACCGGCTATTCCTATGATTTGCTACCCGTTGGCGGACATTTCAACGAAGGTCTTGCCAAACTCAACTATACAACTGCTGTTAAAAACTTTTCGGGTGGTTCCGGCATCAGCATTTTAGGAAACGGCTTAATCAAAGACTCTCTCAATTACAAAGTCCGCATTGACCTTTCTGATTATGCCGCCAAAGGGTACTCCACTACTAAAACACAGGTCAACGCTGCCCGTGCGGCAAAAGTGGCTTCTATTGTGGAAACACCTGAGCGCTACTACGCCAACCTTGAAAAACTTTTAATGACATTTGATTCCAATACTCAGACAAACGAAGTTATCGTTTGCGTAAAGGGAATCTATACAGATGATGAACTTGCTTCTATCAGCTATACTGATGACAGTAAAATTCAGTACTGGCTGGACTACACTACCGTAAATCTCAACTTGAAACAGGTTCGTGTCAAAAAAGCCTACTCTGTACTTGGCTCTATTACTGTTATTGGCAATGCAAGTGAATATAATAAAATGGCTTTGATTGCTAATGGCAGGGATTCTTCTTATACCGAGATTGCTCCCGGCATGTATCGTAATGCCGATGGATGGACGGTTTTCCGTGTTGATTTGTCTGACTATACCGCTAAAGGCTATGTTTACTGATTTCTAATCTCACAAAATTTCCCTGCTTTTCTGCGAAACGGCGAAAAGCGGGGGATTTTTTTGGTGATTCTGGCTCTGCCGCTGGACGGCAAATCGTGCTAGAATGGACACAGCTTTGATGCACACCATTTATGAGGAACCATTATGACATTGTTTTTGACCAGCAGCCCCAGCGGCTGCCCCTTTGAGCCGGGACCAGACATCCCGGTGCTGGATACCCGCAACCACCTTGTGGCAAACCTGCGGGCCGTCTGGCCGGACCACGCGGTGCTGGGCCTTGCCATTGCGGCAGACCCCCACGCCTATGAAGAAAACGACGAAATGTGCCGGGTGTTTTTGCAGAGCTTCGCAGACGCTCACCTGCCGCTGACCGACCTTATCCCCTGCGACGCCCGCAATCAGGACGAGATCGGCACCCTTTTGCCCCAGAGCGGCTTTGTGATGCTGTGCGGCGGCCATGTGCCCACCCAGAACCACTTCTTTGCCCGCATCGGGCTGGCCGGGCTGTTCCACAGCTACCATGGCATCGTGATGGGCGTGAGCGCCGGCAGCATGAATGCGGCCCGCATCGTCTATGCCGCACCGGAAGAACCGGGCGAAGCCGCCGACCCGCACTATTCCCGCTGGCTGAACGGCCTGGGCCTGACCGAGACCCGCATCCTGCCCCACTACCAGTTCATCCGGGAGCATGTGCTCGACGGGCAGAAGGTGGAGGATATTGCCCTTGCCGACAGCAAAAAGCGGCACTTCCTCGCCCTGCCGGACGGCTCCTACATCCTGTGCGCCGACGGCAGCGAGGCGCTGTACGGCAAAGCATGGTACTTCGCGGACGGCACCATGGAGGAGATCAATGAAGATGAAGATGTGCTGCCACTAAGATAGTGACCTTACAGGAAAGGCTCCCTCTTACTATGTAAGAGGGAGCCTTTCCTGTGGATAAAAAATCAAGAGTGGAACATCTTTTTCAAGATATGCCACTCTCTACAAAAGCTTTCGCTTTTCAATTGTGCTATATATTTTAGCAGGGTCTCATCGATTTGTCAACAAGTTTTTTATAACTTTTTTATGGAAATTATAAACACCTGCGATTTTTGTATTGCTGCTAAAATACTCCTTATGCCGCGCTGCACGCCCCTCCAGGAATCCATTGATTTCTTCATATCTCTTTTTTCTCGATTCGTCCGGCATCATGCAATCGTATACGTACAACAACGTGATAAAGCTGTTCGTGAATTTATCGCGCAGGTTATTGACGCGCGATGTTTTTGAAATTTCCTGCATTTTCCCAACAAAATTGGACACCGCGCTCTGCACCTGTTTTGTTGCATCAATCTTCTCTGTCATCTTATTCAAAAGACAATTGCTGTGTGCCGCTGCATTTCGCATATCACGAACCGTATTCATCAGTCGATGGTTCACAATTTTTACGTCATAACGATCTTCACAAAACTGGCACAAATAAAGCAGATCTCCAAACGAAATCAATTCGACAAACACCCAAATGGGATAGTCCGGGTCATATTTTGCAATCAGGTCTTTGCAGTATTCTCCCATCTTATGTCGCCGGATCCCACTGAGTATCCGTGAGTTTCCCTTTTGCATCAAGAAATCCCGAACGATTTCGTAGCCATCTTCCTGCGGGCTTTGCGTTACAAGATTTACAATTTTCACCTTTATGATATGCTCAATATCCAAGCACATTTCCAGTACAAGGTGCCTTAGATACATATCCAGTCTAGACAATTCCTGCAAATAGGCGAAATCCAGATTCTGATACGTTCCTTTACGTTGACCCTCTGCACATTTTTCGTAATTTGCACGATATGCCGCAAGCTTCATGTAATAGTTGTTGTGCTCCAGAAAATCTTTTGCATCTGCCTCAGACACTTTCTGAAAGGTAATGCCTTTTTTCTTCATGTGCCCAATGAGTTCATCTGTTGTCAGTTTTGGTTTCATGCTTCCACCCGGCCTTCCTGTACATGATTCAGCCGTACAAAGGGTGCAATGGCGTTGGCGTCGCCGTGGCGCACGATGGAATAAGTGATATCGCAGTAGGGCTGGATGGCGGTGCTCTTTTCCACGGTGGAGATGAGCAGCACCTGCAGCTGCAGGCGGCGGAACAGCTCCATCATGGGGCGGATGCGGTCGCTGGTCATCTTGCTGAAGGCTTCGTCCAGCAGCACAAGGCGGATGCTGTTTTCGCTCTTTTCGTAAATCTGCAAAAGGCTGGCGCAGATGGCCACATAGAAGGGGGCCTGATTCTCGCCGCCGGAGGAATCGCGGCTGACGCGGGAGAGGTATGCCTGCTGGCCGGTGACGCGGTTGGTCACCTTGATGTCGTAGTCCAGATAGGTGCGGTAATCCACGTAATCCGAGAGGGTGGCACCGCCGGTGCGGCCCTCCTGCCGGGCGCGGGTGTTCTCGTCCACATCGGCCATGATCTTTTCCATCAGCTCGTCCACCTGCCGCTCGTAGGCCGGGTCGGCGGTGGCGGCAAGGTTGTCCAGCGAGTCGCCCTCCGTCATCTGCTGGTTGCCCTTGTCCACAATGACCTGATAGAACGCGGCCAGCTGCGGGTCACGGCTGGGTTCCAGCTCAAAGCGGTAGACCTCCTCGCCGTAGGTCAGCTGTTCCATCACCTTGTTCAGCTCCCGGAACTGCCGCCGGGCGTTGAAGATATCGTCCTTCATGCGGAACAAAATATCCTTGCGGAAGCGGTCCTTGCAGTCGCGCTGGGCCTGCTCCAGACGGGCGGCATAGCGCTCGAGGTCGATGCGCACAAGGCTCTCGTGCTGGGCGCGGTACTGGTCAAGCCCCGCAAGGCCCAGCGGGTAATCGCAGACATAGTGCTCGTTGTAAGCTTTCTGGGCCGGTTCCAGCGTGCCGGTCAGGTAGACGGCCAGCGCATCATCCAGCTTGGCCTGTGCCTTTTCGGCGGCCTGTGCGGCGGCACGGGGCTTGTCTGCCGGGGCAAGGGCAAGCATCCGGGAGCGGGCCAGCGGCTCCACCAGCGGGTGCGCGGCAAAGAAGCTCTGGGCCGCGTCGGCGCTCCGCTGTGCCGTCTCCCCTGCCTTGGCCTGCTCCGCTTCGCAGGAAGCGATCTGCTTTTCGCACACGCGGATGTCGCCGCCGGCCTGCTCCACGGCGGCACGGGCGGCCTCCCACGCGGCTTCGCGGGCTTCTTCCTCTTTGTAAAGCTGCTGCAGCAGCGGGTTCTCGCGGCACTCGGTGAGCTTTGCTTCCTGCTGGGCCACAGCCTTCTGTGCGGCAGTCAATGCGGCGCGGGCGTCCCACAGAGTGGCCAGTTCGTCCAGCGCGGTGCCGCGCAAAAGGGTCTGGTACTGGTTGTAGGCAGCTTTCAGGTTCTGCTCGGTCTGGGCGGCAGTGCGGGCCGTCTCGCCGAGGGCTTCCAGCTCCGCCGCCAGTGCACCGGCCCGGGCGCGGCGGGCGTCCAGACCAATATACCGCTGCGGCGTGCGCAGGCGTTCCAGACGGAAGGGGTGGTGGCGCAGAAGGTCCCGGGTGGCGCTGTCCGGGTACTGTTCCAGCGTATCGGGGGTGTCGCAGCAGACGATGCGGCCCAGAATGGTCTCGGCGTACTGCGCGGCCAGCGGGTTTTCGCTGCTGACCTGTGCGGCAAGGCTGTCCGGGCCGTATTTATCCGCGCGGCGGTTGGCCTTGCGGATGCCCGGGGTGTCCAGCAGAATGTGACTATGCGTGGCGCAGTTTTTGGTGCAGCACCTGCGGGGATACTATAACATCAGCCGCACGTTCTACACGGTGCCCAAGCACAACGGCCGGTCCATCACCGAAAAGACCCGCCAGGTCTTCATCCGCCGCCACCACGAGGATTCCCCCTTTGACCCCACCCCGACGCAGAAGCAGCGGCTGTTCTGATTGACAAAAGGGGATAAGTTTGGTATACTATAATGCACTATGTAGCTGTGTGTAAGATGTAATAAAGCGCAAACCATATTGCCCATGTAGCATGCAGTAAAACCAAATAAGCAGACGTATCGAAGCGGTCGTAACGAGATTGACTCGAAATCAAGCAGGCATTTTGGAAGTTGTCATTGATTTTCTAACGACCCATCGTTAAAAATCCACTGTTTTCAACAATTAAATATTTGCTGTTCTCTCCTACTTTTCTCTCCTTTTTCCGGAGAAGATTTTGGGGGATTACTATAGGGAGCATTACCCAAGAGGTCGAAGGGGTCGCACTCGAAATGCGATAGGGCGTTTGTAGCGCCGCCAGAGTTCAAATCTCTGATGCTCCGCCAATCAACGGTACAACGTGCTTTTTTGAGCACTTTGTACCGTTTTTTTATGCAAAAAACGGAATTTTTGAGTTTGACAATTTCATAACAGGAGAGAAAACGCCCTGTTTTGGAGAGAAATCACACTTTTTTAAGTGTCATTTCCCGGATTTGAACCCATTCCAAGCCCGTTCAGCATCGCTTCTGCCGAAGAAACCTTGGAAGCGTAGTCCAAATGCGAATAAATATTCGCAGTGGTAGAGAAATCGCTGTGTCCCAGCCACTCCTGAATCATCTTCATCGGGACACCGTTTGCCAAAAGCAAACTGGCGCAAGAGTGGCGCAAATCGTGAAAGCGGATGCGCCGCAGATGATAATTTTGCAAGATAATCTGGAACGAATTGGAGAGATAATCCGGCTTGAGCAGATTGCCCATTGCGTCTACGCAGATGTAGTCTGCGTATTTTTTGTTGTAGCACCTACCGCACAGCTTGCGGTTTTCTTTCTGTTCCTCCTGCAAGGTCAGCAGCCGTTCCCGGAAAACCGGTACAAGCGGCAAGGTGCGCTTGCTGGATTTGGTTTTTGTGCCATTGGATTCTACAAGAACTTCTTTTCCATCCAGCCGAACCGTTGTGACCGTGTGGCAGATTTCAATCGTGTTCTGCTCAAAGTCCACAGCAGCCCATTTCAGCCCTACAACCTCGCTGCGACGCAGACCATAAAAGGCGGTCAACATAACTGCCACCTCAATTTTACTGCCGCGCACAGCGTCGAACAGCGCGTTCATTTCGTCCTTGCTGTAAAAGTTCCCGGTAAATTCATTTTTCTTCGGGCGGTCTACCTTGTCGGCAGGGTTCACATCGATCAGGTCTGTTTTCACTGCGTATTTCAAGGCGCGGTGGATAACCGCATGATAGTGAATGACCGTATTGGGCTTCACACGCTCCAACTGTTCCTGATAAAATGCTTGGATATGAACCGCTTTCAGGTCGCCCAGCGTAACGCCGAGATTTCTAAAGTAAGGAATGATCCTGCTGTTCGACAGTTCTTTGTAGCTGGCGTAGGTTGTCAGCTTGACGGTTGACTTTGCGATTTCCAGCCATTGCACCAGATAATCCGCAAACAGCATGGCTTTGCTGGGCGGACCATTGGGGTCAACGGGTGGCTCAAAGTCGTCTTGCAGCTCACGCATCATCGCCTCGGCGCGCCGCTTGTTGCCCTTGATGGGCAAGCCCGTGGATTGCCATTTGGTTTTGCGTTTGCCGTCATAAGTTTTGTAGGTCAGTACCACATAGTAGATACCGTTTTTTTCTTGCAGATGCCCTGCGACCATAAAAAAATACCTCCTTCGGTTTGGGTCGCCCCCGATCTGCTGTTGACAAGAACAGCATAACGCATCGGCGCAAAACAATCAACACTGTCGATTCTCTGCTCGACAGTGTTGACCGCAAATCTGAAGGTAGGTAAACAGGTGGGCTTTGGGGATGCGATACGAGCGCCCGATTTTCATCGCCGGGATTTTGCCCTCGTGCAGCAGCTTGTACCCCGTTTTGGTGCTGATTCGCAGGGCATCGCACATCTGCTCAATGTTCATCACATCGGGCTACGGGCGATCCCGGCCAGAACGGAGATTCGATGTTCAGCGATGTTGACAATTCCGATCCGGATTATCTCGTTCTGACACTGTCTGAAAACGGCGAACAGATAAAACTGCCTTACTACAAAGACAAATTCGACCTTTTGTTCGTCTCGGGAACCGACAAAGTGAAAGAGATGACGGTTTACTGTAGCGCAGGTACAACGGCAGTAGTAAACTACGAATTGACGAATCCTTTGAACGCACAAATTTCCATCGCATGCATTTCGCACAGCGGATACAAGGTTACGGTAGATAAAACCGGTAAGAAAATCTCTGTTTCCGCTCCCGACGATCCGGCAGCGATCAGCGAACCGGAAAGCGGGATACTGGTATTCGCTTCAGACGACGAACGCACCATAATGCGAAAACTGGTTGTCAAACAGATGAAGTATATCGAATATACGGCACACCAACAACTTGGGTGGAATAATGGTGCATATGGCCCTCGTTTCGGGGGTAAAAACTGCACGTTTCTTGACGAGCAATGTACATACGACAAAAATACCAAAGAGGGTAAATGGGCTTATACCGGAACGGTCGAACGGGTGAACGACGGTGCATTCCTCTATGAAGACCAAATAATAAGCATTGTCTTACCTTCAGGGATCGAGATAATAGAGGGTGTCGCTTTTCAGCAGAGCAGCATAGAAACAATTGAATTACCGAATACTTTAAAATCAATTGGAAATACTTGTTTCGGGTATTCAAAACTGACCCGAATTACCATACCGAAAAGTGTTGTCCTCTTTGATGAGGTAGAAAAGGCACATCCGGATGTATTCAATGTACTGTTACAGGTACTGGATGATGGACGTATCACAGACTCGAAGGGCAAGACCGTCGATTTCAAGAATACGATTCTGATCATGACATCCAACATTGGCTCCGAGTATCTGCTTGAAGGTATTGATGAGAATGGTGAGATCAAGCCAGAGGCATCGGCACAGGTTATGGCAGGCTTGAAGAATCATTTCCGTCCGGAGTTTTTGAACCGTCTGGATGAGATTATCATGTTCAAGCCGCTTGACAAGGCGTCTATCAGTGGTATTGTCAACCTGTTGCTTGCAGATCTGAATAAGCGGATTGCAGATAAGGAGCTGACACTGAAGCTTACCGATGCAGCGATGGATCATGTCATTGAAGCCGGTTACGATCCGCATTACGGAGCGCGACCGCTCAAGCGTTATCTGCAGAAGAATGTGGAGACACTGGTTGCGAAGAGTATCCTGTCGAATGAGCTTCGTGCAGGTGATACGATCACACTGGATTATGATGGTAACGCATTGTATATCAAGAAGTAAGTTATATAAAATTGAAATACCGTCAATATGGGAGCAATCCTGTATTGACGGTATTTTTTCGCCCGATTATGTGGGAGCATGATTTCATACAGCGATTCTGCCTGAGTATCAGATTGTGCGCATAGTTGCTCGGTGTCAATATTGGAGCAAATGTCAGTATTTGACATATTGCTCCTAAAAGGTTGTTCAGCCTTCAAAAAAATGGTAAAATAAGCAAGGCAAAAGTGATGGGAGTTGCACATGAACGATGTTTGTGGAAAACTCTGCGAAAGGAGACAAAACTATGTGGGCAAACGAAAGCGTATTTTATCAGATTTATCCGCTTGGCTTCTGTGGTGCACCATTTGAAAACGATGGAAAATTGGTGTCACGAATCAAGAAGGTGGAGGACTGGATTCCTCACATCCAGAAGCTTGGCGCAAACGCAATATATTTTTCACCGGTATTCGAGAGCGATACACACGGCTACAATACGAGAGATTATACGAAGATCGACTGCCGTCTTGGCACGAACGAGGATTTCAAGCTATCATGTTTAAAATGCTTCAACACTTTTTCCAACTCCGCTTTATTATGTTTAGCCTGCTGCAAAGCA